>JGI24724J26744_10002732_pt1 | contig 11583 bp, 8 predicted proteins | sample Cruoilmetagenom7_FD_26744 | JGI IMG/M metagenome (IMG submission 26744)
CTGCTCTCGATCCTCGGCGGACTGGCCGCCTTCATCCTCGTGGCCTCCCGACTGATGATCGCGCTTCTGATCGGGATCGCCCCGGTGATGATTTTCCTGACGCTTTTCGAGGTGACCAAGGATTACTTCGCGCGTTGGTTATCCGCGCTGATTTCCTTTGCGCTATACCCCATCGTCGTCGCAGGCGTGTTCGCAACGATCACAGGCGTTTCCTCCGCGCTCATCGGTGAACTAGGCGATCCCGAAGGGGCCTCAAACATCGGCGCGCTCATCCCCTTCTTCATGATGGTGCTCATGGCCAAGGGCTTCATTATCGCCACGCCCTTCATCGTCCGCGCGATCTCCGGCAACATCATGATGCCCGCCCTCTCCGGAGGTCTCGGTGGCGGCTACAGCTTTGCCCGCGCCGCCATGGGAAGCCAGCAGGCCTACAATCGCTACCTCATCGGCGGGGCCAGTGGCGCAGAATACGCGGCCATCCGAGCGCGCCAGTTCTTTGGCGTACAGCAAATGCCAGTGCGGCAAGGCATGGGGCAGACGGGTTCCGGAGGCGGCACAGGATCCGCAGACTCGGGATCAAAAATGCTGGCGCAGCTTGCGAGACTGGGACGGCTTGGACGACGGTGACCGGCCCTATCCGGCCATTGAACCAGCCCTCCAATGCCGCAGTGCGGCTTCCCCAGTCCGGCCGTTCGTGCATCGCGCAGCATTTTTAGCGGCTTGTAGACCGCCGCGCTGACGAAGTGGGCTTGCGCTGGGGGTGCGCGAAGGGCTGCCTCAGGATGGTGCCGAAGCTAAAGATCAGTGATCCGTCACTCCTCAATTCTCGCTTGCCAAGTTTCGATCAGAAATAAAGCCATGGACCCAGCCAGGTTAACCGTCAAAGCGGCATGACGCGGCTTGAATGAAACTCGTGAGCGCCCCCCAGCATGGGCATCGCCTCCCTTGTTGCGCAGAGAACCAATACTCTGAACAACGCTCTGGCAGTTTCCCAGTATCGTTTTGAAAACTTCTTCCTGGTGTTGCGATGGCGCGAGCTTCAAGACCTTTGCAGCTTCACTGTAAAGTTTTGGAACATTCCACTTTGGCTCCCAACCCGCACCGCTGTCTTCGATGATGTGTTTGCAGACCTCTTCAAGCAGCGTGCTTGCGGCGGTAACAGCACCGTCCGGGTCAATGGCTCGCCTGTCGAGAGCCTTCGCCCAAAAAGCTTGGACAGCAGGAGCATCATAGATCTCAAGACCATCTGTGATTGTGGCGTCTGCCGCACCGCCGCCTGTTTCCAGGAAGGTCAACAGTGGTATGAAAGACTCGGTAACGTGGCCTCGACGTATGGCCCAAGAACCTGAGCCGCTTGCAACACTTGATAACGCTGACTGAACCGAAGCGGCATCATTTGAGAAACGCACAAAGTTCGGCAAAAGCCGTTTGCTTGCAGGGTCTTCCATTAGCTTTCTTCTGGCCAATTTGTATTCAGGCTCCGAGCCACCCTGGGTCGTCAAGCCAATAATATTGTTTCTTAGGGACAACGCGCATTCAAAAAGGTCGTCGGGAATTTCTGGTTCACCGAAATCGCCATAAGTCATCAGCTTACCCCGAAAAAAAATCACTGGCGGAATGTGATATCAGTAGCGAACTACTTTCAAGGTCTCAAACATTTGACTTTTCAGGCACCGGACCTTCGAGGAAAGTACGGCAACCAGTATGCTGGGCTCGGAACCGACCTCGGATGCGATGCGGCATCTTGGGCAACTGCGGATCAATAGGCATGCGCTCACGGCCCTAAGCGGAAATTAACGCGCCCTCAAACGCTACAGCGCAGCGTCCTCAAACCAGCCAATCCTGCACGACTTAGCGATCTGGTGATTTCAAAGTCTGTCTTCGGAACGGCGCCCATCCAATAGGTGAAGGAGCAGACACGGATTTACTTGTTTTTCAGCTGAAGCGCTGCATATGCGTTTTTCAGTGGCTCTTCGAATTCCATGCTCGGCAGATTGATTATCAGCCCCGAACGAGACCCAGCCGGCGTGTCAGTTACTGTTCGACTCCCAAAAGCACCTATCGAAATCGACATATTGTATCATTGCCTCGGTCTGGCCCACGGGGACCAGACGGGAACAGCCTTCAAGCACATCGATATTCTCAAAAACCGACACGACGCCCGTGGCCCCAGCCGTCGCGCCATTCACACAGAGGCTTTCTCCGGCAGGGACGTCCTGCACAAGGCGCTCAGCATCTGGGGCGTCAACGGCGAAGAGATACGACCGCCCGCTGTCATTGCGCACACAGAGGGTCTCAGCATCTCCATGCGCAGCGTTGAGGCTAAGAGCAGGCAGCATTGCAAAGACGGATAGGGTCAGGGTCATCAGGCGCATGATGACACTCTGGCGATAGCCAAGTCGCCCGTCAAACCCGAGTGTCGCCGATCTCCTCTCGAACGCATCAAGCTATCGTGATGCTGAAAGAAGTTGAACCTACGCTACGATAAAGGATCAGCATAGGGGAGAATTGACATGAAACGCCTTCAAAAATTCCTTGTCGGCCTCGGGGCCTTGGCCATGGGGGCCGGACTGGCACAGGCTCAGGATGCCACTTTTGGCACCGATACAGATGCAGATTACGCTGCCCGTCTCTGGGCTACGATGGAGGAGATGAATCTTGCCGGTGACGGTATGCTCCGCAGCTTTCCCTACGAGGGGGTCGCCCCGCATGGCATGATGCTCGAGACCTTTTATACCACGGCCAGCGTCGACGACCATTCGGGCGACCTTGTCATCAAGCGGAATTATGGCCCAGAAGGCGTGAGTGCCGATGAAGTGCTCAGCGATCCGGACAAGCACCTTGCTGCGGTCACGGTCATGTTCCGGCGCGAAGCCGGTTTTGACCCCGAGAATTCGGATTGGTTCTGGGTGAAATATCTACCCGATGGCACGCTGGACAAAAATCCGAAGGGCATGCGTCTCGCAGGCCGGGTAGCCAAGGGCATGGACGCGGGCTGCATCGCTTGTCACTCAGGTGCGGGGGACAACATGCTATTCACCACCGATCATCTACCAGGCAAATAGGCCGAGCGGAGCCCCGTTCCCAAGTGGCGGAGCGGGGATGCTTGTTTTTCGCGTGTCGAGATGACTGGTTTGATCGAATTACACCTGCATGGGTGGGTCGCAAAAACACATCTCAGCAAGAACTCGGTCTCATGATCCATGATCTTGGCAATGTCACGTTTGAAATCGCATCCCAACACACCTTCGTCTGTGTATCCGCCGAAGCATGAACTGCACTGTATAGGTTTTTTCGACTTGAACGGGTTCTGACCCGCCCCAGCACGGCCACCGAACCTCATTGTCTGTGGTTATATGAATTTGGGCTTTCACAATTGGCTCGCTGCGGCCTCGCAGAAGCAGCGACGGCCCGCTCTCCGCCTTCCCTGACTGAGCGACGCGAGCTGCCCAGATCTGCCATTCACTCTCAATTACAACTCTGCGGCGCTGACCGTCATTACCGCTATTCATGCAACTCGCGGAATTTTGCACTATCACACGTTGGATAGCACGCAAGGCGTCCGTCCAACTCCGCGAGGCGAACGGCGGCTTCATCGGCGAGCAACGGTACACATTAAGCTACACGTTTATTCCGACTTAGGGTCGAGGCTCCAACCCTTAGCGACTCCGTAAACAGCAGGAATCACGATCAGCGTCAGCAACGTCGATGACACCATTCCGCCAATCATCGGCACGGCGATGCGCTGCATAATCTCCGACCCCGTGCCATGCGCCCAAAGGATCGGCATCAGCCCTGCCATGATCGCCACGACGGTCATCATCTTGGGGCGCACGCGGTCGACGGCACCGACCATGATTGCAGCGTAAAGGTCTCCTCGAGTGAGGGGGCGCCCCTTGGCGCGGTCTTTGGCTTCGGTCAGCGCATGGTCGAGATAGATCAGCATGATCACGCCCGTTTCTGCCGCGACGCCCGCAAGGGCGATGAACCCCACGGCGACCGCGACTGACATGTTGAAGCCCATAATCCACATTAGCCAGATCCCCCCGACAAGGGCGAATGGCAATGACAGCATTACAATCAAAGTCTCGGTCAGGCGGCGGAAATTGAGAAAAAGCAGTAGAAAGATCAGCGCCAAGGTCAGCGGCACCACGATGGCAAGTCGCTGTTTGGCGCGTTGTAGATACTCAAATTGGCCGCTCCATCCCAGCGAATAGCCTTGCGGTAGGGTGACCGAAGACGCCACCGCTGCCTGCGCTTCGGCCACATAGCCGCCAAGATCGCGCCCCGCGATGTCGACGAAGATATAGACGGCCAATTGCCCGTTTTCGGTGCGGATCGACGTGGCCCCACGAGTACGCTCAATCGTGGCCACGTCCCCCAAAGGAATGGTGCCACCACCGGGTAACGCGACCTGCACCTCGCGCCCGATTGCCTCGGGGTCCGAGCGTAGGGCGGCTGGGTAGCGTACCGCGACATTGTATCGCTCGCGCCCTTCGACGGTCTGGGTGATCGCCTTGGCCCCAAGTGCCATGCCGATCACCTCCTGCACATCCTGAACTGACAGGCCGTAGCGACCCAAAGCCGCGCGGTTGGGGGTAATGTCGAGGTAATAGCCGCCAATGACCCGCTCCGCATAGGCACTGGTGGTGCCCGGGATGGTGCGCACCACGGCTTCGACCTCGCGGGCGACTTTCTCCATCTCTGTGAGGCTATTGCCATAGATCTTGATCCCGACAGGCGTGCGGATCCCAGTCGAAAGCATATCGATGCGGGCACGGATCGGCATGGTCCAAGCATTTGAAACACCGGGGAATTGCAGGGCTGCATCCATCTCCTGTCGCAGGCTTTCGGTCGTGACGCCGGGGCGCCATTCTTCCTCCGGGCGCAGCTGAATGATGGTTTCAAACATCTCGGTCGGGGCGGGGTCGGTTGCCGTGAGGGCACGGCCCGCTTTTCCGAATACCGTCAGAACCTCAGGGAAGGATTTGATGATGCGATCTTGGGTCTGCATGAGTTCTGCGGCTTTGGTGACGGAAAGGCCGGGCAAGGTGGTGGGCATATACATCAAGGTGCCCTCATTCAGGGTTGGCATGAATTCCGACCCCAACTGCCGCGCAGGCCAGATAGTGACAACAAGGGCCGCCAGCGCCACGACGATGGTTAGGGTCTTGGCCTTCAATACCCCTGTGATGACCGGCCGATAGACTGCGATCAAAAAACGGTTCACGGGATTTTTATGCTCTGGAATGATCCGCCCCCGCACGAAGACGACCATCAGCGCAGGCACCAAAGTAACCGACAAAAAAGCCGCTGCGGCCATAGCGAATGTCTTTGTATAGGCCAGCGGGCCAAACATCCGGCCTTCCTGACCTTCCAGCGAAAATATTGGCAGGAACGATACAGTGATGATCAACAGGCTAAAAAACAACGCAGGGCCGACCTCGGTCGCGGCTTCGATCAACACCTCAACGCGGGGCTTGTTGGGGGCGGCGCGTTCAAGATGTTTGTGCGCGTTTTCAATCATCACGATAGCCGCGTCGATCATCGCCCCGATGGCGATAGCAATGCCGCCGAGACTCATAATATTGGCCCCGATCCCCAACGCTTTCATCGCAGTAAAGGCCATTAGCAAGCCCACCGGCAACATCACAATTGCCACCAGTGCCGAGCGGAAATGCAGCAAGAACAGGATCGTCACCGCCGCCACCACAAGACTTTCTTCCAGCAGGGTAGTTTTGAGCGTTTTGATCGCAGACAGGATCAGGTTTGAGCGGTCGTAGACCGGAACGATTTCAGCCCCCTCGGGCAGGCTTTGAGCGATCACGTCAAGCTCGAATTTTGCATTCTCGATAACATCGAGTGCGTTAGCGCCGACCCGTTGCAAGACGATTCCACTTGCCACCTCGCCGTCACCGTTCAACTCAGCGATGCCGCGCCGTTCGTCGGGGACAATCTCGACCCGTGCGACATCGCTCAGCAGGATCGGCACGCCAGCAACACTGCGCAATGTGATGTTGCCAATGTCTTCGGTTCCCGACAAATAGCCACGGCCGCGGATCATGAATTCAAATTCCGAAAGCTCTACGGTGCGCCCGCCGGTGTCCATATTGCTGGACGCAATTGCATCGCCGATGTCGGTCAGCGTGATGCCTTGAGCCCGCATCCGGACTGGATCGACCGTGACCGAATATTGCTTGACGAACCCGCCGACACTGGCAACCTCTGACACCCCCTCAGCGCGGCTGACACCAAAGCGCACAACCCAATCTTGGAGAGTGCGCAACTCGGCCAGCGACAGGTTTTCGCCGGTGATCGCATATTGATAAACCCAGCCGACGCCGGTGGCATCAGGGCCGAGCGCAGGGGTGACACCGGCAGGCAGATTGGCGGCGGCGGCATTTAGGTATTCCAGCACCCGCGAGCGGGCCCAGTAGGGATCAACACCATCCTCGAAGATGATGTAGACAAAAGAAATACCGAAGAAGGAAAAGCCCCGCACCACCCTTGAACGCGGCACCGTGAGCATCGCAGAGGTCAGCGGATAGGTCACCTGATCCTCGACCACCTGCGGAGCCTGACCGGGATAGTTGGTCAGCACGATGACCTGCACATCGGACAGATCGGGGATTGCGTCAATGGGCAGGCTGCGCAGCGACCAGATGCCCGCGCCGACGATCATCGCCGTCGCGAAGAACACCAGCATCAGGTTGCGGGCCGACCATGCTATGATCCGCCCGATCATTCTGCGGCCTCCGGCGCGACCAGTGCCGCGAGGGCTGCGTTAAGATTGCTTTCGGCGTCGATCAGGAAGGTCGACGTGGTAACAATGCTGTCGCCGCTTGCGATACCTTCGCGGATTTCAACCATGCCATTGCCTTGTCGTCCGATCACCACGTCCTGCGGCGCAAACTTCCCGTCGCCCATATCGCGGATAACAACCTGGCGGTCACCTGTATCGATCACGGCGGTTTGCGGCACCTGTACCACAGGGGTCGCATTGCCTGCCGCCAGTTCGACCTCGGCAAACATGTTGACCAGCAACCGCCCGTCTTGATTGGGCAGTTCGATCCGCACCCGTGCGGTTCTGGTTTGCATATCCACGGCAGGGTAGATTTCGTTGATGACGCCCTGAAAGGTCTCGGCGGGTAGGGCGGAAAAGGTGATCGTCGCGGGCGTGCCGCGGTTCAAACCAGCGAGCGCGGATTCAGGCACCTCGGCCATCACCCAGACCACCGAGGTATCGGCAATGCGAAACAACGGCGCGCCGGCGGGCGACATCATTCCCTGCACGGCCATGCGTTCCAGTACCACCCCCGACAGCGGGGCGATCAACGGGGTATTCACCGGCGGGGACTTGTCGACGCTTATCCCCTCGATGACCGAAGCCGGCACCCCGAGGTTTGCAAGCCGTTGGCGGCTGCCCTTGGCACGCCCTTCGCCATTGCGCAGATCCGAGACATAAAGCGCCGCTGCGGCAGCGATCTCTGGCGAATAGAGCATCGCCAGCGGTGCCCCCGCGGTGACAGTCGTGCCGATCGTCACATCCTCGACCTGTTCGACGAAGGCATCGGCGCGCAGAGAAATGACGCTGATCTTGCGCTCATCCAGTTCAACAATGCCGGGCGCTCGCACGGGCATCACCATGGGCGACAAGACAGCCAACGAGGTGCGGACCCCCGTCCGTTGCAGCTTTCCGGGCGAGACGGTAACGGAGCCCGCGTCCGTGGCTTCATCCGCATAGACCGGCAGATAATCCATGTTCATCGAGTCTTGCTTTGGCACTGGCGAGGTGTCGGGAAGGCCCATCGGATGGCGATAATAGAGAATTGTGCGTTCGCCTCCGGTCGCGGCAAGCGCGGTTTCTTCTGCCGGATCGAATGAGACATCTTCGCTGGCCAGCACGGCGATAAAGTCGCGACCGCCCTGTGTCTGCTTGGGCAGGGCTGACCATTCGGCAAGCCCGTCAGGATGGCGGAAATAGATCACTGGTCCCGTGGCTGCGACTGCGGGGGCTGGCATGGCCTCGGCCTCCTGCCCAAGCAGTGCAGTGAACGCCATCTGTGCTTTGCTGCCCAACCGCGCGGGCGTCCAACCGTTGCCGCCTGCCGACAGGCCGACCCAGCCCGCAGCGCCGCCGACAATGCCGATCAGGGCCAGTTTGCCAAACACGCTCATTCCTGCACCTCAATAAGAATGCGGGTGTGAACCGTTTCGGCCTCACCCTGAACCTTGGCGGCGATCGAAAGCTGCCAATTGCCCTCCATCGAGAGGTCGGTGGCAAAGCGATACTCGCCAGATGTCTCAATAGGCAGAGCAGTGATCTCCGAGGTCATCATCGCCATGCCGTCAGGCTCCATATCGACCCGTGTGGCAAAGATGATCGCGCCCTCAACGGGCTGCTGGCTGCGCAGGTCGGTAAGGCGCAGAGTCAGCACGGCTTGGTCGCTGACAGGGTATGAGGTTTCAATCAGCTCGAAGGCGTAATCGGTGGCCTCTGCCTGGGCGGCAGGAACAGACAATAGGCTGGCGGCGACGAAGGCCGCGCAGAAACGCGAAAGGGTATGGGGCATGAATGGCCTGTAACTCTGGAAATGTATTGTGCGTGATCGCGACATCGCCCCTGTCAGGAGCGGTCTGCAATCGCGGGGATCAAGGTGCGCGGAGCACCTGAGCTGTCATGCCTCGGGAGGTCTTTGCAAATCATTGCCCGACTGCTGCGCGGTCTGCGCAAGAGCTGCGGGCGACAGCGGTGCCAACGCGGCCAACAAGCGGCTCGGCACCAGGGTCCAATCAGGGCCAACGAGCCCAACAGAACCGCGACATTGGGACGACAGATGGCAAGGAGCGTCGCAATCGGGGATATCAGCGCAGTCGCCCATCGCAACATCCGAAGCAGCGTCAACCTGCATCATCTCCATCGTGACCGCTTGGGCAGAAGAGACCAAAGATGCGCCCGTCTGTGCAAGAATTGCACCGACCAGCAAAAACATCAGGAAAAGGCGCAGTTTGAACCACATATGCTGGCTATGTCGATAATTCGCACGCGCAGCAATACACATTATGTTGAAGCGTGAAATAGTGCTTTTTATCAAGAAGCCGTCGTCCGACAGGATGTTTAGTGCGGAATGACGGGCGCGTTTCCATCAAGGCGTGCGCGGCGGATGTCGATGCCGCTTTGCCACAAAACGACAAGGCCGATCCCCACCACCAGAAGGATTGTCATGATGTAATTGAACAGGATCATCAGCAGCGCCGTTTCTGGCGGAACACCCAGCATCTGCAAGGCAAATCCGGCCCCGAAGATAAAGCTGCCCGGCACCCGCACGAAGCGCCCGAGCACCAAGATGAAGCCTGCGAAAACCATCAGAAAAATATAGTCCCAAGGCGCCAGTATCACACCAACTGCAAGCCCGGCCCAGATAAAATGGCTGGCAGCCACGAGTTTTGCAGCGAAGGCTGCGACAAACACGGCCGCGCGGCGCATTGCCTCACGCGGCCAGATCACACCTTGACAAAGTGCTGAGCGCATCTGCGAGCCGTTTGTCCGCAGTCGCGCGGCACCCCAATCAAAGGCTCGGCTGATCAAAGGCGCATCGCTGGCAAATAGGTTGCGAAACCTGAACATGGCCCAGAGCAAACCGCCGAACAGGGCAATGTTCAGCCCGCCCGCGACGCTGAGACCAAGCTCCAGATTGCCATCGATCTGCGGCACCTGACCGACCAGCGCCAGCACGCCTGCGAAAAGCGCGAATACCACGCCATCGACGAAGCGCGAGATGATGGTGGTGGTGAGGACCGTCGCCATCTTTAACTGTTCAAGCCGCGCAATGAGCCACGCGCGTACCAACGGACTTATTCCGAGCGGCACCAAGACATTGGCTCCATATCCGGCAAGCAAAGCGCCCGTCAACCTGAACGTCCCTACGGGCTTGAGATCATACAGGATTTGACGCCATTTCCAGCCATTGAGGAGTTGCTCCAACAGGATCGTGCCAGCAAGAACCGCGATCCAAAACAGATTGGCAGTGCGCAGTGCGCCGATGAATTTGTCGAAATCCAAGCTTCCGTAGAGAATGAAAATCAAAACAAGCGCGATGAGCGCACCTGCCAGAGGCACGCCCCAACGTAGGAATATTCGATTCACTCAGGCTCCTGCGTAGTGGTGGGAATAAGGGCCACAAAGTGTTCCAAGTTTTTACAGCATCCTGGAAAGAGTCATAGCGCGTAACGCTTTGCTTGGAGACGATGATGCTGGAGCTTCGTGCATCATACTCTCTGAGCTATTTTGCATTAAACCATTTACCGACCCTGCCATCAACATGCTTCACGCTCTGACGCTCGCGATCCCGGCCTCGTTTGACCCAGATCAAGAAACTCGGGGCGGCCTATCCGACGGGAGCGCCGGACATCGGTTCGATGCTCTAAGGGCGCCCAGATCGAAAGAACCGCCAACATCCTGCATTGAGAGCATGCAACGCGCTGCCCTCACCTGTCTAAATGGACAACATAAGAGACGATGCCAGCAGCATTAGGCGAGCGTCCGCTTTTGGTTTTTTTGGGGGTCTCTCTTCCGCCCGCAGCGAATGACGGCTTCCCGCCCTCCTCGACAAACAGGCGATGTCCGCCACCCTATCGAGCAACCAGCTTTTGACCACCGTCCTCTCGCAGCATCGCTTCCATTTCATCCAATCCATCGACGGCGGAGCGCATCTGCGCCTCATTTACTACGCTCGCTGCCTCTGCATCGGCGACCTGGCTCCCAAAATCCATCTCCATCTGACGCTGTTCCTCGGCGATGACGGCTTGAACGACGGGCGCGGTTTTCTTTGGAACGCCGTCAGTTTGTCGTGACAGTTGCCCCCCAGAAGCCTGAACTGAGTTTTCCACGACGGCTTCAGGTCCACTTGGTCCGTTCGCAGGCGGCGTCATCGGCATGGCGCGCACACTCAGCGGCAGCGTGCCCTGCGACCCCCCTCCCCCCGGCTTCGGAAACGGCAACTCGCCCGTCTGCGCCGCGTGGATCGCTTTGAACAGCCGGTCGTCAAAATACTGGATCCGCTTTGCACGGACCGGCATCTGGGCATCGATGACCATGACGATTTCATCGAGTGGCAGGCGGCGCGCCTCATCTTCGGGCAACAAAGAGCTTTCTTCAGTCCGCGTGGATTGGCTGCGGCCTTCAAAGGGGTTTTTGCCGATGGACTGGGATCGCGTGATGACGGTCTTCGTGGTCTTGCCAACCGCCTTGCTCAGTTCCTCGACTGTCTTTTCATCCGAAGGCGTGAGATAGAGTTTCACGCCGGCGTTGCCCTGCAGGGCGCGGCGGGTGTTCTCGCCGTAGATTTCATCGAGGGCGGGGATGGTTTGGGTGACCACGGCCAAATGGCCGCGATAGGTCCGCAGGGTCTCGATGCTCTCGACCACGATGGGCATCTTGCCGAGACGGTTGAACTCGTCGAGCATGATCATCACTGGCCAAGGCTCGTCGGGCCCGGGGTCCTTTTCCTGCATGGCGGAAAGGAGATCGGAGAAGAAGAGCCGGATCAGCGGCGCGAGGGGTTTGACCATCAGCGGCTGGAC
>JGI24724J26744_10002734_pt1 | contig 11574 bp, 6 predicted proteins | sample Cruoilmetagenom7_FD_26744 | JGI IMG/M metagenome (IMG submission 26744)
CGTGGGTAGATGGTAAGGGATGCGGAAAAAAATAATCGTCCCAAGGGCGCTCGGATTTAGGTTGATTTTGTTCGATCCTAAATTTCAAAAGGCGAAGGAATAGTGAACTATTCCAAGATTTTTGGAATTTGGGATCGGACAAAAACAGCTTGAAACAGGGATGCTAATTGGGATGATTATTTTTTTCCGCGTCCCTAAGGGCTCGCGCATAAATAACTTCACATTTTGGCATCTCATCTGCAGGTCACTCTTGACATATTATGAAGATCAAAAACCTTAAAATAGTTCACTATTACTGCGCCTTTTGCTCTTCATAAATATGTCAATATTAACCTAAATCTGAGCGCCAAAATGTGAATTTATTTTTGCGCGAACCCTAAGGGTTCATCAAGGTTCTGTCTCGCACAACTTTTCGATCCTGCAGGACAGTGCCTTGAAGACGGGAAATCCTGAAATGGGGTCACGGTTTTTATCGTCTGTAATGAAATTGACATTGCTTTCTCTCCATGCTTCAGCCTGTATGGGAGAGCCCCCGCCCTGGTTCACTTCTACGACCCCCGGGATGGAGTTGACGGTAACATGGGCTATAACCCTGACTTCTCCATGCGGTGTTATGACCTTGACCTTATCCCCGGTTGAAATGTTTCCGGGTCTCGCATCCTGCGTATGGATAATCGCCCGGCACTCGGGCTGCAGTCTTAACAGCCCGGGGATATTAAGATGCTGGCTCCTAAAAGCAGACCGGATGCGCGCGCCTGTGGTCAACGTCAAAGGAAAATCTTTCGCCGGCTGTTGATTATCAGGCATTTGGGCCCTTTCTTCATAGACCGGTAGTGCACTGTAGCCAAAATTTTCAAGAATGGACGATTGGATCTCCCATTTGCCTGAGGGGGTAGGAAATCCCGGTTTACCGCCCGGCCTGAGTTTTCCGGAAACCCACTTTTTTTCCTCATAGGGTGAAACCGCTTCTTCATAAAGCGGTATGGGACCTTTGTCTGCGCTGCTCTTGAATTCATTAAAATCAATGGGCAGATCTTCAATCAGGTATCTTACCATATCGTCCTCGGTCTTGGGATAGAAGTGCCCGTATCCCAGTCTTTCCGCCAATTGCGCGTAGATCAGGTAGCTGTTCCGTGCTTCACCAACGGGTTCAATCACCTTTTTCCGGTACTGGAGCGAAAACGAAAAGGGACCTACATTCTGATAGCTGCAGATTGAGGCCGCTTCAAAGTAGGTGGTAGCGGGAAGCACCATATCAGCATAACATGCATCGGCAGTCAGAAACAGGTCAATGGAAACCAGGTAATCCAGGGCCTGGAGCGCCTCTGAAAAAAGCTTTGTATTGGGAAATCCGGTCAAAATGGAAGAGCCTCCGATCAGCAGGAACCGAATCTTATACGGGTCTTCCTGAAGAACCGACCGGGGAAACTCCATAAAATGCGCGCTATGGGTTGTTTGAAAAAAATAAGGATACTGGTCCGCCCCGATGACAGGGATTCCAGTGGGGAATCTCACGTCGGGTTTCCGAAAGGGCACACGGAAAGGCATCTGCAGGCGCTGTCCTCCCATCACATCCAAATGGCCCGTCAATGCCCACAGGGTAAGAAGGGCTCGGATTGTCTGAACACCACAATTGGAATACTCCAGTCCCGTATAGGTCAAAAACGCAATTTTTTTGGTGGATGCGAGTATACCTGAGAGTTCAAGGATGGTTTTTTCGGAAACCCGGGTCATCTGCTTTACAGCCCCGGGTGTAAAGGGTTCAATATAAGCCGCCAGCTCTGAGTATCCGTTACAGAAATCCCGGCCGAAGTTTTCCTCCAAATGCCCCTTTTTAAGACATTGGCGCAGAATGCCGTGGATGAGGGCGCCGTCTGTTCCGGGCTGAATGGGAACCCAGAGGTCAGCATTTTTTGCAACATCTGTTTTTAAGGGATCAATAACGATAATCTTCACGCCTCTCCTTTTCGCCTGCTCCAGGCGGACCATGTCGGTAAGCGGGGAGTCGGTGGCCGGATTGGTCCCCCACACAAAAATCACGTCCGCATTTTCAATGTCCGGCAACAGGGCCATCATTGGAATGCCAAGGGTCGCAATCGGGGCCAGCATGCCATAAGAGATATAGCAAAGGCTGCCCACTGAAAAGGCATTGGGAGAACCCAGCGGCATGAAAATAGAATTGCCGGCAGGCAACCCCTTTTCATTGGGCGTAAACATCTTCCACAGGGATTCCTCAAAATTNCCTCGACCGAAAAAAGAGGCCATGCACTGGGGTCCGTACTGATCTTTCAGTTCAACAANCCTTNCGGCGATTTCCTCCAGTGCCTGATCCCATGATATGGCTTCAAATTCAAGCGTCCCCTTCGGACCNTTTCGCTTCAAGGGTGTTGTCAAGCGATCCGGGGAATAGATGATCTCAGGCGCACGCAAACCGCGTGTGCACGGAACGCCCTGGATATGGTCTTTCCATGGATGTATCTTTTTAATCCTGTCGTTTTCCAAGCTGATTTCAACGCCGCATTTTGCCTCACAAATTCCACAGATACCCTTTTCTATTCTATCGGCCATGTCTTTGATCCTCTCAAAAATTCACAGTTAATCCTGAATTATTTTCTGATTCATCCATCCGGATAATTGAGGCCCAGGAGGTTGTCTGATAATGGCAATTATTTACAGAATCAAGGCATACAAAAAATTACCCCAAGCATCTAGTTGATATCCCGAGAAAATGAATAGGTGTTTATCAGGCCTACACAGTTGACAGCTATGTCTCGTTTTGTCAACTGGGCAGGCTTGATACCTATAGTGCATTCTCAAGCTCTTTGTCCAGGTCATCCAAAAGGATGTTAGCCAAAAGCGGCGAAAGCGGACCGCCTTACGGAACCCCTCTCGGGTTTTCTGCAGGCGTCCACGGACCTTGACCCCGGCACGCAGGTACCTGCCGATCAGGCGAAGCACACGCTTATCCCGGATTTTCCCGGCTACGCGCGGTGCATAAGCATGTCGTGGTTAACCCTGTCGAAAAACTTTGACAGATCCATATTCGAGTTTCGGATTTCCCCGTCATTAGCAAACGGGTTAACTATGGTCAGATTTGCGATATTTCATTTTGCCAATTCAGAATACAGAACTTATGAGAGGGGCACTAGATTGCACTTTAATGAATCTGCTAAATTTTCATGCATTTCATTATGAGGTTCGGCTTTTTAATACCATATAAGAAATAGATTGTCATCTGTTAATAAAAAAAAAGATAATGAATGAAATATGGATAGATTCTTAATTTTTGTGTTATCTTGGGGGGAATTTTGTAGAGGCGACAGGATACTGCTCTTTTCGGCATGACCCATCGGCTTCAGTCTGAATTTCCCACTTTTAGGGACGCGGAAAAAATTTAACTGATTTCAGCAGATAGCGATTGAATTGAGTCTGTCATTACCATATAGTGTGGTTTCTTTTTCCTTGACACACAATGTATTGTGTTTTATAATTTTTTGTAAGCGTTCACAGGTTCAAAGGTCAGGGTTACCTTTCTGCCTGTGCGTCGCACGCAGACAGATCTTTTGTCGGTCAAACCGTTGATAAGAGATATAAGAGGTTGTGCCTGAAGTGGGTGTGAAAAATAAAAAGAGAAAAGTGATACCGCGTCATGTTGACCTGTCCCGACAGGGGCGGAGCTACTACTCTTCTGCCATGGATATGGCCAGGTCAAGCTGGCAGTCGGGTGATCCGGAATTTGCTCTGGACATGTTGCTGCACATTACTGAAAAATTTCCCAAATACGAGCCGGCCTATCGCCTCATGCTCGGTATCTTTATTGAGGAGGAATACGTTCCGGAGGACATTGTTTGGTGCCTGGGTCAACTGAAGAAGATTGGGCGTCTCAAACCAGCAGACAAGATCGAGTACGGGATAAGGGAATTCGAGCTGTCCCACTTTAAAAAGGCGCTCCCGCTCTTGGAAAAGGCCTGTCAACTCTCGCCGCCCGTTCTAAGGCAGTGGGGATATGAGCCGCAGATAATCGAGATATACGCGCGGAACTGTCGAACTCATCTGGGCCGACCTTCCGTAGAACCGGTCTCGGCCGGCACAGTGTCGGGAGCAAAACCAAGGCAGAACAGGGGGACCAGAGACAAAATGGCCGGACATTCCAAGGTGAACNGCAACATAAAAAAACAGATGACCAAGCTTTCAAAGCTCTGCGAATACGTTCCGCATACGTCCAAGACCGCCCGCCTCCTGGAATTGTTGGAAATAAGCAAGGAAAAGGTGCTTGTCTTTTCACGCTTCACTGCAACGCTGGAAGAGATTGCCCAACGACTTTCCGAGGCCGGCGTCAACTTCTCCATGTTCCAAGGCAATATGAGTGCGGCGGACAAGGACCGCGCTGTCGGCAACTTTCAAAACGGAACCAATGTCATGCTCTGCTCCGAGATCGGGGGAGAGGGACGAAACCTCCAGTTTTGCTCGACCATGGTCAACTTTGATCTGCCCTGGAACCCCATGAAGATCGAACAGCGTATAGGACGCATCCACCGCATCGGTCAGACCCGCCCTGTACATGTGTACAATCTGTGCGCCGCCAACACTGCAGAGCACCACATACTGGATATGCTGGACAGGCGCATCAACATGTTCGAACTTATTATAGGTGAGATGGACCTTGTCCTCGGCCAGACAAAGACCGAGGCCGAGTTTGAAGACCGGATATTGGATATATATGGTCAAAGCAAAAACGATCAGGATGTAACAACCGCCTTTGAAAGCCTCGGCAATGAACTCCTCGCAGCAAGGCAACAATATGATAAGATCAATCCGCTTGCAAACGAGAAGCGCCGAAAGCTGTCCGCGTTAAAAGACAAATACAAGCTACGGCTCACGTTGCGTCCACTGGCCCTGCTCCTGGCCCGCCTTCCTGTAAGGCGCTGCGACATCCTGGTCAAACGCCGCAAGGGACAAAGGCAGCTCAGCTTTGTGTACAACCTTCTTTCAAGGCGGTTTGATCCCCTGGCATGTGAAGCCTGTGGTGAAGACACATACACGCTCGGCTTTTGTGACGGCGCCCTGCATCTTTTGTGTGCAGCATGCCTGTCAGAGTTTACAGACCGAAAAAAGTGCCCTCGCTGCCGGGGCGAACGCCCCCCATCAAAGATCGAAGGGGTCATAAGGCGCCTCGGCATTGAGGACAGTGGACGATCCGGAGCCTGAAAGGTAATAGTTCACCGGTAGAAAAATATTTGACAGGATTACAGGATGGACAAGATTTTTCTGACCTTTTCTCGCGCTGAAGCCGCGAAATCAATAAATCAAGTCAATCCTGTTATCCTGTCAAAAAATAGCTGAACTGTTACCCTGAAAGATGGGGGAAGTGATAATAATTGCAAAGCAATTCCTTCAATCGCCAATCATCAATCCAACCCAACGGAGGCATCATGGTCAATGACCTGGCGCGCCGGCTGTTTGCCGAGGTGGATAAAAAGAGCAAGGAAATCTCCAAGCTGCAAAAGGCCATCAAAAAGCTTGCCTCTGCCGATACGCTGGAATCGCCGCACAAGGTCAAGGAGGCATGTAAACTCCTCGATCAATCCGATCCCAAGGCCTTCGGGCTGGACATGGATTTTGCCGAACTGCTGGAGTCAACAGCCGCCGACCAAGTCCGGCGCGCAAAAGAGCGGAAGGTCGAATTCGGGCGCATGCTGAACAAAAGCGCTTTAGAGCAGGGCCTTGCATGCAAGTTGATCAGCACGGAACCTATGGAGTTTTCCCTTTCGCCGTTTAGCGTTATCGTAAATCTCGATCAAAATCTTGTTACCATCAATTATGCCAGGCTGGTGCTGGAAGAGCTGCCGGCAAGGCCTGACCGGATCATTGCGGCTCTTCAAAAGAATCTGAAGATGCTGGAGACCGGGTGGCCGCCGGAGCAGTTTTTCGGGGCACTGTACAACGCCTATCAAATGCGGCTTTTTGAAAAGAAGGTCCGCCAGGGTGAAAGGGTCGCTCTCACCAGCCTCCTTGCCGGCGTGGCCCTTTCTTTCCAGAGCGACAAGTTCCGCGCTGATCCGATGGCCGAAAACTATCGTGCCTATGGGCGCGTACGGATGGCATATGATCTCGCCAGGCTGAGGCGAAACGGCCTGTTGCAGAAAGACGGCTGGAGACTTAGTCTGGGCACGGCCACTGGATCGTCAACACAAAATAAAAAAGGGGTCCTCTATATTGAGGAGAGCCCCGGACAGGGGCAATACTATCTGAGCATCTGGTTCACCCCTGTTGCTTGACACCCTAAAGGAAAGTCCAAAATGAGCAAAACATCCCTTGAGCCGGAGCTGGCAAGGCATATCATTCAGCGGGTTGGAGAGTCCGGCCAACCCCCGGAACAGGGCATCACCCACCTCAACGTGGGAAATGACTCATACTTGCGTATCCTGGACAAGGAGTACCTGACCAGGCTGAAGCATAACCCCAGGGGATCGAGCTTCAAGCTGGTTCAGGGATACTACGGCGGAGGAAAGACCCATTTTCTTTATTGTGTCCGGGACCTGGCGTGGAAACACGGTTTTCTGACTGCACTGGTCAATCTGTCGCCCAGAGAGTGCCCCTATGATGATCCGGTGAAGGTATATTCCGCGGTTGCCATCAACCTGACGAGCCCACCATTGGACGAAGGCGTCGAGCCTACCCGCAGTCTGACCGATGTGCTCAGGGACCTTGCCGACGACAGGCGGAGCGCCATGGGCAAGGAGCGCGCCATGGTGTGGATACAGCGCAGCGCCGCGCGCGTTTCCACTGAAAGCCATTCCTTTCGCAAGGCTGCGGCCGCGTTCATGTCAGCCTACCTTCAAGGAGATGAAGTTCGTGAGGCGATCCTGGAACCTTGGCTCCTGGGCGAGCCGGTACCCCAGACCGAGACCCGACCCATGGGCATCTTTGAGGCGATTGAGCCGGCCACAGGGTTCAAGATGCTTAGGAGTCTCTCACAGATCATCTCCGGGTACGGACTTCCCGGAATTGCCCTGTTATTTGATGAAGTGGACAGGAACCTGTCTCTCACCAGCCGAAAGATGCTGGCCGTGGGAGATAACCTTCGTCAGGTCGTTGATCTGTGCGGCCAGGCGCGCCTTCCATCGACCCTCTTTCTGTATGCTGTTCCGCCGGAGTTTTTGAGGAACGTTGTTCCGGAATATCCGGCCCTGGATCAGCGCCTTAAGAGCCCGATTCCTCTATGCGAACGCAGCCCCCAGGCAGCGGTCATAGATCTGGAGCATCTGGATATGGATCCGGCCGCGCTTCTCACCGGCATTGGAGACAGGTTGCAGTCGATCTTTGAAAAGGCCACAGGGTGGAAGGCCGACGCCGCTATTCAGGCCCACAACCGGGCGCTGATTGCCAACACAATGGTGGATTACACCTTTGAGGTGAGTCATAGAAGGCTGTTTGTGAAGTCATATGTAGACTTCCTCTATCGCCAGAGGTCCGGGAAGCAACGGCAGATCACGCAGCAAGAGGCAGGCGAGATCATACAGGGAGGCTATGCTGGCCTGGAACAGATGGATGACGAGGAGTTCGTCGATGTCTGAGACCCGGCTTGCCAAGATTGGGGATCGAATTCGACACCCCGACTGGGGCGTCGGCAAGGTGCTCAATCTTCTCCGGGGCGGGCGGGNGGTCAGAGTTGAGTTTGATGAAATGGCAGGCACTCCGTGGGAAATACCGCAAGAAGAGATAGAGCGCCTGAGTTCCGAAGGCCCTCCGGTCGTATCCCCGCCCAAAGACAAAGACGAGGTTCCCATAGCAGATCGTGGAAACCATAGGCCCGCAGCATCAAAAGACCGGCAAAAGGCCGGCCATGCCCTTGACCACATTGTTGACGAAAAGGCGGAAACGCCACTGCGACAGGACTCCATCACTGCGCGCCAGGCCCTCGAGGCCCTCAGGCTCGGGGTCGTGCCCACTAGCCATTTGGACACCTATACTGTCGGCCGGGATATCGAGCTGGCCGTGATCTATCAGGATCTCAACTTTGCAACTCGGGATGGCGGTTTTCGGGTTATGCTTGGGGACTATGGAACCGGGAAAACGCATTTCCTGGAGATGGCCGAGCTTCTGGCGCTCGAGATGGGTTTTCTTGCAACCAGGGCCACCCTGGACAGCCGGGAGGCGCTGCCGAACAGGCCCCGGCGAATCTTTCATCAGCTCGCCCGCGGCATACGCTATCCGGATGACCCGAACATTGAACCCCGCGGGCTTAGGCCGCTGTTGGAAAAGGCCGCAGAAGATGTCAACCTCATACGTCGATGGAGCGCTAAGAACAGCCCGGACTACCACCCGTACCTGGGACCTTCGCTCTTTTACATGGCCGTTTTACAGGCAATGGAGAATAGTGATGACCTGCAGGAGCACCTATTGGACTGGATAGAGGGCTCTGAAGTGGCAAGCAATATTGAGCTGGAAAAAAAACTCCGCCGAGCCACAGCGGCCAGGACCCGCCTTTATGCACTTAAAGACTTCCGCACCGTGACCCATCTCTACACCCTCATTCTCGGCGGCATCGCCGAACTGGCCCGGCAGGTCGGGTACAAGGGTCTGGCCATTATGGTGGACGAGGCTGAATTCTACAGCGTCCTTCGCGGCCAGGACCGCACCTTTGCCGATGTGCTCTTTCGCACCTTTGCCGCGGCCTGTCTTCCCGATTCAATGCTTCGTTTTGATCCGGAAATCCTGCCCAGGGGGGGCCATGCCATACACAGGAGTTTTTCCTACAGGTATAAGGACGAACAGTCGCTCTACTGCATCTTTGCTTTAACCCACGACCCTGAAGGTAAGGCGGTATTAAAAAAGAGTCTCCCAGGCAACCGTTTCATAGAACTTTTACCGTTTGAGACAGCAGACTACATAACCCTTTCGAGACGAGTGCTTTCTCTCTACGACCTTGCGCAGACCGAGCTTATGCCGGGTAAAGAACTTGCCGCACTCATGGCGGAAGTCATAGAACCCTGTCATCTATGCGGGCTCATCGAAAACCCCAGGCAAGCGCTCAAGTTCATTACCGAGTTGGTGGACATCACGCGACATCGCCCGGAGAGCCTCAGGCCCGTGCTTGCGGAACTGGAACGACATCTGAAGTCAGCCGCGTCATGACAGCGCCTTCGGCCATCAACGCCTTGAAGGCCCTCATCCCAAGGGCGTGGCATCCATTCCTGGCGCGGTTCAACACACCAACCCCGATACAACTTGGTGGGATTCCGGCCATTATGGAAGGTCGCCCTGCCCTGCTCATCGCCCCCACGGCAAGCGGAAAGACCGAGGCATATGCCGCCCCCATTGCCGAGATGATCCTGGCCGGCCCAGGTCCTGGACATCTCTTTGGCTGGATCGTTTCTCCAACCCGGGCGCTGGTCAATGACCTCACAAGACGTCTCGCGTCACCGCTCACTGCCATGGGCCTGCGCGTCGGCCGCCGCACTGGTGAGCACCGTGAAATCTCGGGGAAAAAACCGCCGCATGTGGTTGTCACGACTCCGGAGTCGCTTGATTCCATGCTTGCGCGCTCACCTTCCATATTCTTACAGGCCCGCTTTTTGGTGCTCGATGAGGTGCACATGCTGGATGCCACACCTCGGGGAGACCAGCTCGCCTGTCTTGTCTCACGCATGCGTTTTATCGCACCTGACTTACAGGTCATCACCTCTTCAGCCACGATAGATGACCCGGCAGGGCTGGCCAACCGATATTTGGGGTCCGGTTTCAAGCTCATACAGATCCTTGGAGATAGGCCCATTGAAGCGGACATCATCCATAACAGCGCAGGCGTCCTGGCCGAGGCCCTGCGACGAATGACCGCGCAAGGCGCCGGCGTTCGAAAGGTGCTCGCCTTTGTGCAACGCCGTGCAGACGCGGAAAGACTCTTTTCAGTGTTCAAAGGACGGCCGCCCTTTGGGGATTCCGTGTTCCTGCACCACGGAAGCCTCTCGCGGGCCAGGCGGGAGGCCGTGGAGCGCAGGATGCTCACCGGGACATCAGGCCTGTGCTTTGCCACCTCTACCCTGGAGGTGGGAATCGATATTGGTGATATTGATCTGATCGTCCTTGCCGGCCCGCCTCCGGACGTATCAACCTTGCTCCAGCGCATTGGTCGGGGAAGCAGGCGCACCCGGGTGACCCGGGTATGTTGTCTGGCTTCTGATAAGGGCCAGACCCTGCGCTACGAACATCTGCTCTCTGCTGCCGGAAAAGGCCGCCTCCTTGGCGGCGCCTATCACTTTTGTCCGTCGGTGTTGGTCCAGCAGTGCATGAGCCTGCTTATGCAGACGCCAAACAAGTGGATTACTGCCAAGGCCCTGGCATCCCGCATGCCGGTCTGGCTCAAACAGACAGGGTGGACCTCCAGGCTGTCTGAACTCCTGGATCACATGGCCAATGATGAATGGCTGGTTGCCGGGGGCGGCAGGTACTATAGGGGTGAGAAGCTGGATGAGGCCTTTGAATTAGGACTGATACACTCTAATATCGAGAGTCGCAACAGCGAGGTTGAAGTGGTAGACCAGGACACACGCCAGGTGCTGGGAACACTGCCCAGGACGGCAACAAACGACGGCAGTTTACGGCTCAGCGGACGGAAGCTTAGGGTATCCAAGACACTGGGCCCCTCGCGGGTCCTGGTTACCGACACCACGGCAAGCGCCGAGCTTAAAGTCACGGCCGTCCGCGGTCCGGTCATCCATGCAGACCTGGCGAGGGACTTGGCCCGATTCATCGGCTTTGAGCCCAACGTGGCCCCTGTGCTCCGGCTGGCGGACAGCTCGTTTGCCCTTTTTCATTTCTTGGGAAACCTATGGGGCGCCCTGCTTGAGGTCCTTATCAAGGACAGCGCCGGGAAAAAGCCGATCAGGGCAAATGCCTTTTGCCTCCAACTGGCAGACCTGCCCGAGACGCTTCCATGGGATGTGCCGGCCGAGAAGATCCGCTCGACGGCAATCCGACATCGGTACAGGCTTCGCGGCAGGATCCTCGAAGGGGGGTGGGCAAAGCAAGTCCCTTCCAAATGGCGTCATACGCACCTGATTAACTGTCTGGATATTGAGGGGTTCGTGAAAACGCTGAAAAGCATGGTTATAGAGCAAACCATACCGTCATCTACGCAATACGACGCCCTCGTCCACCTTGCGACCTTCTCTTTGCGAAATCGGTGGTAAGAAAGTAACTTGCTCGGACAAGCTGTTCGTACAGGCGAAATTATCTCAAGGTTAAATCATTATCAGCTTAAGGGACGCGGAAAAAAATAATCGTCCCAAGGGCGCTCGGATTTAGGTTGATTTTGTTCGAAGTTTTTTGCAACGTTAGGGTAAAGTAGGAAAGACAATCGAGAAAGAAGTAAAGGTGTATTTACCGCAAACCGAAATGCATAAGCATGCAAATGCCTAATTATGTTATCGAATACAATTGTAACATCTCAATAAATTCGGGTCGGTTTAGGCGGCGGCGGTGTTTTTTTTAGGAGTCCGCATCACCCATTTAGGGATGCGATTATACGCGTCAAGCCTGGATATCAAGCAACGAAAAGGCAGCGAAGGCCAA
>JGI24724J26744_10002736_pt1 | contig 11570 bp, 9 predicted proteins | sample Cruoilmetagenom7_FD_26744 | JGI IMG/M metagenome (IMG submission 26744)
TCACCCCTCCATGCGCCCTGCGGGCGGCTTTTTGCCAAAGGCAAAAATGCGTGTGCGACGCCATGGCGGCGCGGCAGGCCTCAGTGCTCTTTGCAGTCTTGTGCACGCGCCGCTTTTCACCCTTGTTGATTTTGGCAGCCCCCTAGCGGAAACCCCATCCACAAGCGCAAGGGTCACGGCGCGGCGCGGGCACTATGCTACAAAAAGCGCTAAGCTCAACGCGCCGCTTTGCGCCAGCTTTCAAGCTTTCGATAAAGTGTTGAAGGTGAAACACCGAGCATGCGCGCCGCTTCAGGCACAGAGCCATTGCATTCAGATATCGTCGCCTCCACAAACGCACGCTCAAACTGGGCCAGTGTCAGGCCTACAAACTGGCTAACATCGCAGTCTTCCGTATCCTTGGTTGGCGGCTCAGTATTTTGATGTTTGAACAGATGCCTTTCATCTCCCAAAACCTCGTCAGGCAGCATTTCCGGTAGCACAAGGGTACCATTGTGCAGCACCACCACATTGCGCAGAATATTCAGCAGCTGCCTCACATTTCCCGGCCAAGCAAACTGCGAAAATATGCGCCGAACTTCAGGGGAAAGCCGTTCAAAATCCCGATCTTCTTCTGCGGCAAACCGCTTAAGCGCCGCTTCGGCAATTATAATTATATCCTCACTGCGCTCCCGCAGCGGCGGCATATGCATCGGCACAACGTGTAGGCGATAGTACAGATCCTCCCGAAAACGCCCCGCTTTCACCTCTTCCAAGGGGTCTCGATTAGTAGCGCACAAAATTCTAACATCGACAGATTTTGCCGCCACGGCCCCAACCGGTTGAATTTTTGACGTTTCCAAAAACCGCAAAAGCTTGGTTTGCAGCTTCAAATCCATCTCGCAGATTTCATCCAGAAAAAGCGTGCCGCCCGAAGCCGCTTCCGCCGCCCCGATTTTGTTGGCGATCGCCCCTGTAAACGAGCCTTTCAAATGGCCAAAAACCTCGGATTCCAGCAAATCAGCCGGAATCGCTCCGCAATTTAGCGGTACAAATGGCTTTTTAGCCCGCGCGGAAACCGCGTGAATCGCCTTCGCGGCAACCTCCTTACCCGTGCCACTTTCGCCGGTGATAAAAACCGTGGCCGAACTGCGTCCGATATTTCCGATCATCCGGTAGATCTGCTGCATCGCGTCAGAGTCACCCAAAAATCCGTGGAAATCGGCGCCTGCGGCCACCGGTTCCGAAGGGGAGAGGCTTTCATCACCTGCCTCTACGTGCATTGCATTTTGCACCGCGCCTAGCAGTTTTTTCTCATCAAACGGTTTAACCAGAAAATCAAAAGCGCCCTCGCGCATCGCCTCAATGGCGCGGTTTATTGAGCCATTGGCCGTGATTACAATCACCTTGGCGCCGCCCTTAAGGAAATCGCTCATCAGCTCCATACCGTCGCCATCAGGTAAGCTAAGATCAAGCAATATTACGCTAAACTGCTGTTTCCCCAGCGCCTCTCGCGCTTGGGAAATCGTATCGCACGCCACCACCGTGTGCCCGTCCTTTTCAAGAACCGAGCGATAGACCATCGCCAACGACGACGTGTCCTCAACGAGCAGTAGGGGCAAAGTCATCCTAGCCTTTTACCTTTCAAGTTCGGTGGCCACAAAGCGCAGCACATCTGAGATCCCCTGCGCNCAACGCGCGGCGTCAGGCNNTATACGCGCCCAATCTCCCGTTTTGGCTGTGGCATTAAGGGCCTCNGCAATGTGCTGCAAATTCACAGCGCCAAANGCCCCTGCAACGGAAATCAATATATGGGTGCTCGCCCGTATCGGCCCAGCATCCTTGTGCGCAACACCATCTTGCACGCCTGCGCGCACATCAGCAAGGTCACTCTGCACTTTTCCAAGCAGTTCCCGCATCGATTCCGGGCCAATAATGTCCTTCAAGCCATTATACACATCCATCTGAATGTCGGCATCGGGGTTGTTAACAACAGGCACCTCGTCANCNTCAACCTCTGGCGCGCCTGTCACAATCAAAATGGCATTGCCNAANGCGGCGATATCCGTGAGNGGCTTGGCGATAATGCCGTCAGCGCCGGATGCCATAATGCGGTCTCTATGCTCAGGCAATACATAGGCGGTTAGAGCAAGCAAAATGGTTTGCGCCTTTTCGTCATCGCGCCCGCGCATGTCACGCATCACTTCCAACCCAGATTTCCGCGGCATTTCAATATCTATTAAGCCGAGGTTAAAATCTCCGCTTTCAAACGCAGCCACGGCTTCCACCCCGTCAGCCGCCGTTTCTACGCGCGCCCCCATTTTCTTCAGCATCTGGGTCGCCACCAGCTGGTTGGTGGGGTTGTCCTCCGCCAATAAAATATTCAGGTGCGACAGATCCGGCAATCCGTTTTTAGGTTTGGCTTCAGGTTTTTCCGCGGCAATGAGCAGGTCTTCAGGAAAAACAACCGAAACCCGCGCCCCGCCCGAAGGCCGGTTCTCAGCCGTAATCTCTCCGCCGGCTTTTTCAACCAAGCTCTGGGCGATAAAAAGACCAAAGCCAGAGCCCTCAATCGCCTCGCCCTTGGGCCGCCCGCGCAATGAAAACAGCTTTGCCTGCGCGTCAGCGCTAAAGCCGGGGCCATCATCAAGCACCTCAATAAGAAGTGCGCCATTATCGATGCGCGCCAACCGCAAAACAAGCGCGCCCTTTTGGCTAAACTTCAATGCATTCCCGATGATGTTATTGAAAATCCTTAGAAAGTCGATTTTGGGTAAGCGCAAAACCCCCGGCAAAGTGCCCTTGCGTTCCACCGAAAAGCTGAGGCCGTTTTTTGAAGCTTCAGGTGTCCACAATGCCGCCATCTGCGTGATCAGAGGGTCAAGTTCGCTCACGGGCACCGTGTCAGCGTTTTCATTCACCACTTCGAGCAGGTCATTAATATACAACGCGGCAGAGCTGATTTGCTGCAAAAACACGGCATGCTCAGGGCTGAGCGCGGCGCTTTCCAGCGCCTGCCCCGCATGCACAATTTGGCTTAAGGCCGCACGAATATCGTGCGTAAGCAATACGCTCGCAATCTGATCTTGGGTCTCAGTCTTTATCTCACCTAATACGGGCTCGGTTTGGGTCAATTCATGCCTCATTGATTCGGCCTTCTGGCCAATAACAGCTTACGGTTGCAGCTTATCCTAAATAGGATAAAAACGTTATCTAAATATTACGTTAACGCTTCCAACACCCGATTTCTCAACTGCTCCGCTTCCAGCGGCATTTCAGCAACAAAGTCAAATAGCTCGGGCTTTTTAGGGCGGCCGATGGCAAAAACCTGCACCTCCGGGCTATGGGCCTTTATTGCGGCCATGCGCTCAGCCTCGTCGCCGCTTCCCATTTCGAGCATTACAATCTCTGCCTGCGTTCCACTTTCAGTGCGTATAAATTCCACCGGTAACCCGGCGACAGAGGATTTGCACACAATTTCCATTGGCGTTGATTGCATTTCCAACCGCACCTTAAGCTGCCGTGGCGCCAGCGCGGCAACAGGCACATCAATGCAGAGCAATATTTTGCCGTCTTCGGTGCGCCCCTGTGATATCTCTCCGCCCATTTTATCAACCAGCACCCGCGCCACGCTGGGGCCGAGCGCCTCAGCTGCAAAGGAATCGGCGCTCCCACCGCGCTCGCCAAAAATGAGGTCTGGGGTCCAGCCACCGCCTATGTAATCAACCTCGATCCGCGCCTGCAAAACGTTTTTTGCATAGGCGATTTTCAAGATAATTTCCTGCGCGCCCGCTGTCTCCAGAAAATACGTCACCATTAAGGCGTAGGACCGCCGCAACCGCGTGGCATCACCGCATAGGATTACCGGTAAATCTCCGACGGCAGAAACATGCAGGCGGGCCTCTGCTTGGGTCGCGACGGGGCCTAGCAATTCTGGCAATGCCAAAACAAGCTCATTGCTAAAAAAGGGCTTATTGGTCAGCGCGAGTTGCGCGTTTTCAAGCGCCGCAAAATCCAGAATGTCGGTGAGCATCCCGAGCATCCGGCTGGCAGAGCGGTCCGCTTGGTCGAGCCGCTCTTTTTGCTCGGGGTCGCCTTCGGAAGCTCGCGCCAAAGCGAGCAATCCAAGCACACCATTCATCGGCGTGCGCAGCTCATGGCTCATCATTGCTAAAAACCTAGACTTCACTTCACTTGCGGTTTTAAATTTCTCGGCAAGTTGCAGGTTTTCATCCGCCAATTTTCGATACTGCTGCCCTTCATACGCAAAATAAATCAATGCAGCAGTAACCATAACCACTGTTAAGATACTCGAATAAAAAGCAAAATCAGCACTGTCACGCATTTGCGCCCGAATTTCGGCCGCCTTTGTCTCTTCGCCCATGGTTATTTTTCGGCTTAGGTCATGCAGCTGGTCGCCAAAGGCGAAAAACGCGCTGCTAATATTGGCCATACTCGTAAAATCAAAGCTCTTGATACTGACAACCGCCACCTCTTGCCGCCTTAATTCGTCAAGCAACCTATCCACCACGGCATCTGTATCATAGGACCGCAACCGCGCGCCCACCGCCCCGCGCTGAAACACCGCCACGCGGCTCCAGAGCACATCAAACCGTCCGTTAATATCAGCCGTTGAACTCGCGGTCCCTGCACGCGACGTGCCTAAAGTATCCAGAAAGCGGGTCAGCTCTCTTTCGAGCTGTGTGGCTGACCAAGCAATATTTTCCTGGCTGGCGCGCTGCTGGGCGTCGATGCTATCTTTATACGTCAAGAATCCAAATGTAGCGATGCCGATGGCGACACATACGACGCCACCGAACAGGATTTTGAAAAAGGGCCGCCTAGACTTCACTTTACTTAATTTCCACCTTCACAAGCTGCCAGATAAGCCGTGAATTATATACAGGGTCTTGCAGCTCGACATGGTCTGACATTGGGTAAACCACCCATATCGGGCCTTTGTCGCGGCGCGAAAACACCTCACCGTCGGCCGACATCGCAAACACAACCTCGTAATTTACAAAGTCCTCAAAAGGCACCTCCACAGCATAATCATTAACCGCTGTTAGCACCACTGTTTCACCGCTTTCGCCGGCAAGCGCAAGCACATCACGGCCAAGCGGCCCTTCAAANGCCGTCATCGCGTCTACGAATTCNTTTTCNGTNTTTACGGTGGCTTGGGGCANCGCCATCAAGTCAGCCTCGGATAGCGCCATTTCGGTACCGTCAAGGGTGTTAACGATGGTTAGCACAGTGTTCTGCGCCGCCGCCATACGCGGCATACCCATCGACAAAGCAATGCTAAACAGCAAAACTAATTTCTTCAATTGCGTCATTGTACTCGTTCCTTTTTTGAGTCCCTCGGTCCATATACCTTCATTGTTGCAAGTCCTTGGCCTGCTTTATTACGCAATTTTTCCTTATTTAATTCGCATTATGCAGCATTCTGCAAAAACACGGCTCGCATTTTGCGAAAATCGGGGCGGTGCTTCCTTTTTTGCAACGCCCCAATATTCAACCATCCATAACAAATGTTAACACTTAATTAACGCATTGTTTTTGTTATCCTTTTATTCACACTCACTTAATTCTAGGTTTTAAAAATCAGAGGGCACCGGTTTATTCTGCAACAGGAAAGCCCAATATGCGCAACGCATCTGTGATTTCGCTCAATATTTCGGGGTCATCAATCGTCGCAGGCATTTTCCATGCCAACCCGTCAGCGATTTTGGCCATCGTGCCGCGCAGCACCTTGCCCGAGCGGGTTTTGGGAAGCCGCTCAACAACGCAGGCGAGCTTAAACGCGGCCACAGGCCCAATTTTTTCACGCACAAGCTTCACACATTCGGCAACCACTTCAGCCTCACTGCGCTCAACACCTGCCGTCAGGCATAAAAACCCGAGCGGGAGCTGCCCCTTCAGCGCATCGGCCACGCCGATCACCGCGCACTCGGCCACATCCGGATGGGAGGACAGCACCTCCTCCATCGCGCCAGTAGAAAGCCGGTGCCCCGCCACATTGATCACATCATCCGTGCGCGCCATAATATAGAGGTAACCATCCTCATCAATCATCCCTGCATCGCCGGTTTCATAATAGCCGGGAAAGGTCTCCAGATAGGCGCTCTTATAGCGATCCGTAGCCTGCCAAAGCCCGCTCAGCGTGCCCGGAGGCAAGGGCAGTTTAATCGCAATCGCGCCCATTTCGCCGGCAGGCACAGGGTGGCCGTCATCGCCCAACGCTTGCACCTCAAAGCCCGGCATCGGCACTCCGGGAGAGCCGAGCTTGACCGGCATTGCCTCCAACCCCAGCGGAATGGCCGCAATTGAATATCCGGTTTCGGTTTGCCACCAATGGTCTATCACCGGTACGCCCAGCTGGTTTTGTGCCCAAATAATCGTATCACTATCTGCGCGCTCCCCCGCTAAATACAGCGCTTTCAGGCTGGAAAGGTCATACTTACAAATTCGCCCTCTGGGTCCACCCGCTTAATAGCGCGAAAGGCCGTGGGTGCAGTAAAGAAGCTCACCACCTTGTGCTCCTCGATCACCCGCCAAAACGTGCCCGCATCCGGCGTGCCCACAGGCTTGCCCTCAAACACAATGGCCGTGGCCCCCGCCAAGAGCGGCCCATAGCATATATAGCTATGCCCCACGACCCAGCCCACATCTGATGCGGCCCAAAAAACCTCACCCGGCTCTACGTTATAGATATTCTTCATCGTCCAGTGCAGCGCTACCGCATGGCCACCATTGGGCCGCACCACCCCCTTGGGCTGCCCCGTCGTGCCGGAGGTATAAAGAACATAAAGCGGGTCTGTCCCGCCGACGGGCGTGCAAGGCGCAGCCTCGGCCCCCTCTTTGAAAGCCTCCCATTCGTGGTCCGTATCGCCAAGGTCAGCCGCCAGCTGCGCCCTTTGCAAGACCACGTTAAAATCAGGCTTATGGGTGGAAAGCTCAATCGCCTCATCCAGAAGTGGCTTATAGGCAATCACCCTGCCCGGCTCTATCCCGCAGCTCGCCGCAATCACCGCTTTCGGCGTGGCGTCATCAATCCGCACCGCCAGCTCATTGGCCGCAAAGCCGCCAAACACCACCGAGTGCACGGCCCCAAGCCGCGCACAGGCCAGCATCGCCTCAAGCGCTTCTGGCACCATCGGCATATAAATCAGCACGCGGTCGCCTTTGCCCACGCCCTTGCGCGCCAAAGCCCCCGCCAGCACAGACACCCGCTCCAGCATTTCGCTATATGAAATGGTGGCCTTCGCCCCCGTGATCGGGCTGTCATAAATAATGGCGGCCTGCTCACCACGCCCCGCCTCCACATGGCGGTCCAGCGCATTGTAGCAGGTGTTCATCACCCCATCGCTATACCACTGGTAAAGCGGCGCATTGCTGTCGTCCAGCGCACAGCTTGGCTTTTCAATCCAGTCTATTGCCTCAGCGGCCTGCATCCAAAACCCCTCAGGGTCATCCTGCCAGCTCTTATATGTTTCCCGATATCCCATGATACGACTCCCGATTGGTTGGCCCAAAGACCTGTGGTGAACAAAGCACCCCTCGGAAATTATATGGCGTCTAAATGCGCCTTTCCCCCTCTTAATCCGTCTGCATCGCTGACGCAAACAGAAATGAACAAGGGTTCAGTAATTTGCAGGTGGGTGCGTGCCTATCAATTAACTATACGTCCCCACCGGCGCCCCGGCCAGCGCGGCAATATTCAAAAGCCCCCGTGCAGTAATGGAAGGCGTCACAATATGCGCCTTATTGCCCATGCCCATCAAAATAGGGCCAACCTCAAGACCGCCAGCAGACATTTTCAAAATGTTCCGCACGGCCGAAGCCGCATCAGAATTTGCAAAAACCAGCACATTCGCCGCGCCCTCATACACCGTATTCGGGAAGATCTTGCGCCGCAAAGGCTCACTTAAGGCCGCATCCGTGTGCATTTCACCTTCATAGGTAAAATCAAGGTCCATGCTGTCTAACATCGCAATCGCTTCCCGCATCCGCAGGGCTGAAGCCGTGTTCAGATTGCCAAATTGTGAGTGCGAGCAGAGCGCGATTTTGGGTTGCAAACCAAAGCGACACACATGCCGCGCCGCCCCGATCACGGTATCCACCATCTGCGCCGCCGTTGGCTCGGCGTTCACATGGGTGTCGGCCACAAATAGCGGGCCGTTTTCCACGATCATCAACGAGAGCGCCCCGCGTGGCTTCAGGCTTTCGGTGCCCAGCACTTGGTTCACATAATTCATGTGCCAAAGATACTGCCCAAATGTGCCGCATATCAGGCTATCCGCATCACCGCGTGCCACCATCACCGCCGCAATAGCTGTAGTATTCGTGCGCAAAATCGCTTTGGCGAGGTCCGGCGTTACCCCCCTGCGCTGGTTAATCTCATGGTAAGTGCCCCAATAATCCCTGAAGCGTGGGTCATTCTGCGGGTTCACCAGCTCAAAATGCTCGCCCTCGCGGATGGGCAAGCCAAATTTCTCCAGCCGCGCTTCAATCACATCTGGCCGCCCGATCAATATCGGCTTATCGGTCATTTCTTCCGTCATGGCATGGGCGGCGCGCAGCACCCGCTCGCTTTCGCCCTCGGCAAACACAATCTTGCGCACCGCATTGCGCGCGCTTTCAAACACCGGCCGCATAATCAGGGCAGAGCGGAACACCGATGATTCCAGCTTTTGCTTATAGGCCTCAAGGTCAGCAATCGGCCGCGTCGCCACGCCGCTTTCCATCGCGGCCTTCACCACGGCCCCTGACACAATCGCCAACAAGCGCGGGTCAAAAGGCTTCGGGATCAAATAATCCGGCCCAAAATTCAGGCTCTCATCTTTATAAGCCGCCGCCGCCTCGGCGCTAGAGCTGGCCCGCGCCAATTCGGCAATCCCTTCCACGCACGCAATCTCCATTGCGTCATTAATTGTGGTCGCCCCCACATCAAGCGCGCCCCTAAAGATAAAAGGAAAGCACAGCACATTATTCACCTGATTAGGAAAATCAGACCGCCCCGTGGCAATAATCGCATCCGGCGCCACAGCCCGCACCGCGTCTGGCATAATTTCAGGCGTTGGGTTGGCCAGCGCAAACACAATCGGCTTAGCCGCCATTCTCCCCACCATTTCGGGCGTCAGCACCCCCGGCCCTGAAAGCCCCAAAAACAAATCCGCCCCGCCAATCACATCGCTCAGCGTCCGCAAGTCTGTCGCCTGCGCAAATTCGGCCTTCTGCGGCGAAGTCTCCGCCTCGCGCCCTTCATAAACCAGCCCGTCTATATCACACAGCCACACGTTCTCGCGCTTCACCCCAAGCTTGAGCAGCATATTCAGGCAGGCAATCCCCGCCGCGCCGCCGCCGGTGCTTACCACCTTGACCTCGTCAAAACCCTTCCCCGCCACGCGCAAAGCATTCAGCGCCGCCGCGCCCACTACAATCGCCGTGCCATGCTGGTCATCATGAAATACCGGAATATTCATCCGCTCACGGCATAGCTTTTCCACAATAAAGCACTCGGGGGCCTTGATGTCCTCAAGGTTTATCGCGCCAAATGTCGGCTCCAGCGCGGTTACAATATCCGCTAGCTTTTCAGGGTCGCTCTCATCCACCTCAATATCAAAGCAATCAATATTGGCGAATTTCTTAAAAAGCACCGCTTTGCCTTCCATAATCGGCTTGCTCGCCAAAGCGCCGATATCCCCCAGCCCCAAGGCCGCTGAGCCATTGGTGACAACGCCCACAAGGTTGCCCCGCGCGGTAAACCGCGCCGCCGCCGAAGGGTCGTCCTTCATCACCATACAAGCCTCGGCCACACCTGGAGAATAGGCCAATGCCAAATCCCGCCCGTTTGCCAAGGGCTTGGTCGCCCTAACTTCCAGCTTCCCCGGCTTGGGAAACTCATGGTAGTTCAGCGCGGGCGTGTTTGGTTCATCGGTCATATCAAGGCCTTTTACATGCAATAAGACCCGCATTATGCGGCAATCCAACGCACATGAAAATAGCCATTTATGGTTTCCCAAAAGATAACGCCAAGCCAAAGCCTGCAACTTCTCCAAATTGCCGGCATACCCCTTCGGTTTCTCTTGAAAACCGTTCGGACCTTCCCCATCTGCTAAGAAGCCACATTTTTCCGAAGGATCATTCATTCTATGCTCATCCGCGCCCTAGACCGCTTTTTCCGCCACGAAGCCGCCGGGGGTATTCTCCTGATGGCGTCTGCCATTGCCGCGATGATCGTCGCCAATTCTGGTTTTTCAGAGGGCTATAATAGCGCGCTTTCATCGACCTTTTCGATCACGCTTAATGGTGACGGGCTCTCTAAACCACTTATTCTCTGGATCAATGACGGCCTGATGGCGGTCTTTTTCTTCCTAATTGGTTTGGAACTGAAGCGCGAAATCCTTGAAGGCAAGCTCAAAAACCCGCGCAATGTTATCCTGCCAGGTATGGCGGCCGTTGGCGGCATGGCCGTTCCGGCGCTCATTTATCTTGCCTTCAACTATAGTGACCCCGAAGCCATAAAAGGCTGGGCTATTCCCGCCGCGACCGATATCGCCTTCGCCCTCGGGGTGCTTGCCCTTTTAGGTAAAAAAGCCCCGCCAGCGCTCAAGGTTTTCCTGCTCACCCTAGCCATACTCGACGATCTCGGGGCCATCCTGATCATCGCTTTCTACACGGCCGAGCTAAAGGTGGACTACCTCCTTCTTGCCCTCCTCCCGCTTGCAGGCCTCGCTTACCAAAATTTTCGCGGGGCCCATCGTATCGCGCCTTCGCTCCTCCTCGGCACCATCCTTTGGGTGCTGGTGTTGAAATCCGGCGTCCACGCCACCCTCGCGGGCGTTATCACGGCCCTCTTCATCCCGATGACAGACAAATACGGCAAATCGCCCCTACACGCTCTGGAAAACGCACTCACACCTTACGTGTTTTACCTAATCGTGCCCATTTTTGCCTTCGCGAATGCCGGCGTTGACCTCGGAAATATCGCATTATCAGACCTCTTCGCGTCGGTGCCGCTCGGCATCTCGGGCGGGCTTGTCATTGGTAAAATGGTCGGGGTTTTTGGCATGACATTTATCATGGTCAAGCTTGGCGCTGCGCGTCTGCCAGAAGCTACAAATTGGATACATATCTTGGGTCTATCCCTGCTGGCAGGTATCGGCTTCACCATGTCTTTGTTTATTGGTGGTCTCAGCTTTGAAAGCGCCGAACTTATGAACCTCGTGCGCCTTGGCGTGCTTACAGGTTCTGCNATCGCAGCGGTTATGGGCTATATAATCCTGTATCTGGCCGCACCAAAGCCCGAAGCAAAAGCACAATAGCGATTATCGGTAAAGGGCNGCATATTCGCNCCANNAGCCTCATCGCCACATGCGCCGCGTCCCAACGCGGCGCATGTGCCACACCGCAAAACAGCGCATGTTTTGCGCGCCGCACCAGCGCTATCCCCGCCAAAACCCCGGCGTAAACAGGATAAGCACGGCCACCAACTCCAGACGCCCGATCAGCATCGCAAAGCTCAGCACCCATTTAGCCGCATCCGATAGCCCGCCAAAATGCCCCGCAGGGCCGATCTCAGGCCCTAA
>JGI24724J26744_10002740_pt1 | contig 11559 bp, 9 predicted proteins | sample Cruoilmetagenom7_FD_26744 | JGI IMG/M metagenome (IMG submission 26744)
GTGCGTTCAATCACCGAGCAGGTCTTTGTCATGCAGTCGGGAAAAATTGTCGAACAGGGCGAAACCGAAACGGTTTTCTCGAATCCAAGCCACCCCTATACTCAACAGTTGATTGCTGCGGCGCCAAGACTGCCGGAAATCGGCGCGCAACCAAAAGGAACCAAGAATGTCGCATCTTGATTTGTCGTTTGATCCAGCAAATTGCCTGATTGGCGGAAAATGGGTGCGCCCGGCAAGCGGCGAAATGCTGCCCCTTTATGATCCATCATATGGCACCGAAATTTGCCATATTGCGCGTGGGTCATCGGAAGATATCGATGCCGCTGTCGTCGCGGCACAGGTGGCTTTGGACGGAGAATGGGGCCGCATGACAGCCGCCGAACGGGGCCGGATACTGGCTCGGATCGGGCATCTGGTTCTGGACAACGTGGACTATCTGGCGCGACTTGAAGCCGCCGATGTGGGCAAGCCTCTGAAACAGGCCAGAGCAGATGCAATCGCGCTGGCGCGGTATCTGGAATTTTACGCAGGGGCCGCCGACAAGATACACGGTGAAACCATCCCCTATCTGGACGGCTACACGGTTTACACATTGCGCGAACCACATGGTGTCACTGGCCATATCGTGCCGTGGAACTATCCAATGCAGATCATCGGTCGGTCAGTGACGGCAGCACTGACCATGGGCAACGCCTGTGTGTTGAAACCGGCAGAAGAGGCCTGTCTGACGGCCCTTGTCTTTGGTGATCTTGCCCAACAGGCGGGGCTGCCGGACGGGGCGCTGAACATCGTGCCCGGCCTTGGCGCCGAGGCCGGGGCCGCCCTGTCGTGCCATCCCGATATCGATCATATTTCGTTCACCGGTTCGGTTGGCGTTGGCAAACAAATCCAAATCGCAGCGGCGCAAAACCTTGTGCCGGTAACGCTGGAGCTTGGCGGGAAATCCCCGCAATTGGTTTTTGACGACGCCGACCTTGATGCAGCCCTGCCGTTTCTGGTGAACGCCGGCATCCAAAACGCCGGGCAAACCTGTTCGGCGTCCTCGCGCATCCTTGTGCAGCGCGGCGTTTACGATCAGGTCTGCGCAAGGATGGCAAAATCCTATGAAGCATTGCAGGTCGGCCCAGCGATAGACGATTTTGATATCGGGCCACTTATTTCCCGGCGTCAGAAAGCAATCGTTGACGGCTTTGTAGATAAGGGTTCTGATCTTAATCTGATAGCAAAAGGCAAGCTGTCCACAGCGGCAGCCGAAGGCGGTAATTTCGTCGTTCCCCGGCTTTATGGCGATGTTGATCCGCACCACACCCTATCCCAAGATGAAATCTTTGGCCCGGTTCAGGTGGTAATCCCATTTGACGACGAAGCTCAGGCAATCGAGATCGCCAATGGAACCGACTATGGTCTGGTTGCATCGATCTGGACGCGTGACGGCGCGCGCCAGATGCGATTGGCTAAGGCGTTGGTTTCCGGACAGGTATTTGTGAACAACTACGGCGCGGGTGGGGGCGTGGAACTGCCGTTTGGTGGGTCCGGAAAATCCGGCCATGGCCGCGAGAAAGGGTTTGAAGCGCTTTACAGTTTTTCCCAGCTGAAAACGGTTGCGGCGTTACACGGCTAGCTCACCACAGATGCTTCTCATACGCATCGGCCGCCTTTGGCGAACTCATGCTGGCCGAAAAGAACCGCGCAGATATATGTCAACAATGGTGACCCCGATTGGATTCGAACCAATAACCTGCCCCTTAGGAGGGGGCTGCTCTATCCAGTTGAGCCACGGGGCCAATTGGGGTCTTTTCGCGGTTATAGACCTGACAAGGCAAGCATAGTTTGCTGACTACTTGTGGTATTCCGACCATCAGAATCCTTGAACAAACCCGCAAATTGCGGCAACAAGAATTGGATTTCTTTTGCAAGGGTATAAAAAATTGGCAGGAACTTCCAAGGCAACGCCGCATCGCCCTTTAACCTTGCGCGACGTATCCGAGGCCTCGGGCGTTAGCGAGATGACCGTTTCCCGTGTCCTGCGCAATCGCGGCGACGTTTCTGAACCAACGCGCCTGAAGGTTCGCAAAGCCGCCAAAGAACTGGGCTATGTGCCTAACAAAATCGCCGGTGCGCTTGCCTCGCAACGAGTAAATCTGGTTGGCGTCATTATTCCATCGCTCTCGAATATGGTCTTTCCCGAAGTCATGACCGGCATTTCCGAAGTATTGGACGATACAGACCTGCAACCGGTTTTTGGCGTGACCAATTATAAACCCGAACGCGAAGAAAAAGTTCTGTATGAAATGCTGTCGTGGCGTCCTTCGGGGGTAATCATCGCCGGGCTGGAACATAGTGAAGCCAGCAGCGCAATGCTTAAGGCCGCCGATATCCCCGTGGTCGAGATCATGGATACCGACGGCGACCCGATTGATACAGTTGTCGGAATTTCGCATCGCCGCGCAGGTCGCGAGATCGCCCGCGAGATCGTCGAAAGTGGTTACAAAAAAATTGCTTTTCTTGGCACAAAAATGCCGCTCGATCACCGGGCACGCAAACGCTTTGAAGGATTTACAGAAGCCCTTGCCAAGGCTGGGTTAGAGGTTGCCGATCAGGAATTTTATTCCGGTGGCTCGTCGCTGTCCAAAGGCCGTGAGATGACCGAGGCGATCCTGAAACGCACCCCCGATCTTGATTTCATCTATTATTCAAACGACATGATCGGCGCTGGTGGTTTGCTTTATTGCCTTGATGCGGGGATCTCCGTTCCCGGACAGATTGGCCTTGCCGGTTTCAATGGCGTGGAGTTGCTGGACGGTCTGCCACGGCAACTGGCGACAATGGATGCTTGCCGGGCCGAGATTGGACGCGCTGCGGCCAAAATCATCGCCGACCGCGTGTCGGGTACTTCTGAGGAAAACGAACAGAAAATTGTGCTGACGCCGCAGATTTCAATCGGCCAGACATTGCGGCGCTGAACGACCTTTCAGCACTGTGATCGGTCTATTCGTCAAACACACTGGCGAAGGCCTGCCCAAGTTTTTTGACGATTTCCTCTATATGGCTTTCTGTCAGGATGAACGGTGGTGCGAGCAGGATATGATCCCCGTTGCGCCCATCAACCGTGCCGCCCATAGGATAGCATATCAACCCGGCCTCAAAGCTCGCCGCCTTAAGCTTTTTGTGCAGTCCCAAGGCCGGGTCAAAGGGTTGTTTTGTTTCGCGGTTTTCCACAATTTCCAGCCCCTGAAACAAGCCCCGTCCACGGATGTCGCCCACATAGGGATGCTGACCAAAACGGTCCACCAACGCCTGTTGCAATTTTTGCCCCATTTCGGCGCTACGTTTGACCAGTCCACCGTCGGTTAGTTTGCGCACAACAGCCAAAGCGGCGGCGCAAGCGGTTGGATGCCCAATATAAGTATGGCCGTGCTGAAAACTGCCGGACCCGTCTTTGATTGTCTCATAGATTTTTTGGCTACACAGCATCGCGCCAATTGGCTGATACCCCGCACCAAGCCCTTTTGCGATGGTCAGAATATCGGGCGAAATCCCGTCTTGCTCGCAGGCAAACAGACTGCCGGTTCGCCCCATGCCGCACATGACTTCGTCAAGGATCAACAGCACCCCGTAGCGGTCGCAAATTTCGCGTATCCGTTTGAAATATCCCTGCACCGCCGGAACAGCACCAAGTGTCGCCCCGACAACCGGTTCGGCAACAAAGGCCATCACACTGTCTGGCCCCAACCGCAGGATTTCCGCCTCAAGCTCGTCGGCGGCACGTTCCGCATATGCTTGTGCTGTCTCATCCGGTTTGCGGTCGCGGTATTCGTAGCACGGCGAAATATGGGTGGTTCCAAGCATCAGTGGCTCAAAAGGTGCGCGGCGCCACATGTTTCCACCGGTTGCCAGGGCCGCCAGTGTATTGCCGTGATAGCTTTGACGGCGCGCAATTACCCGGTGCCGGGTGCCTTGACCAATCTCTACAAAATACTGGCGCGCAAGTTTTAATGCGGCTTCGACGGCTTCCGACCCACCAGAGACAAAATAGACGCGTTCCAACCCTTCGGGCGCATGGGCAATCAGCTTATCGGCCAGCATCTCGGCCGGTTCAGAAGTGAAAAACCCGGTATGTGCAAAGGCTACTTTGTCCAATTGCGCCTTGATCGCGCCCGTAACATCCCCGTCCCCGTGACCAAGGCAAGATACCGCTGCACCACCGGAACCATCAAAATACTGTTTGCCGGACTGGTCATAAAGATAGACGCCTTCACCACGTTCAATCGTTGGTATCGGCGACTTTGTCTGGCGTGGAAATACATGCGACATTTAGCGGTTCCATTCTAAGAAATCCCGAATCGGCCTTTATACGCACTAGAGAAGATCGCAAGACGGCAATCAAGCAATGAGAACCGAGCAGCAAATTTCCCAGGTTTTTCCCGCAGAAGTTATCACCGGAAAAATACCGCAGCTATACGTGCAGGTCCCTTTAGCGATCAGATTAACCCTTTGTTAGCGTTACCGTTTCTCCGTCACAAAGGGAATTTAGTTCGGATTTCCGGGCTTCCAGGGGGAATGTTTTCAAAAAACAACCCTTGCCAAAAGGTTTCAATTCTAATTCGGTCGGTCCACTGTTGGATTATCCGAGGGTGGATATTCTTTTGTGATTGAAAAATTGCAGAATTTTCCATCACCGAACGGGGGGCGCAAATAACCAAGATAGGTCACGCAACTGATTTGTTGCGCAGCGCGTTCTGCATCGGAACGGATGACGACACAGTAGACATACAAATAGCATGGGAGTTCCAAATGTTTGGAAATATCAAAACGACAGTAGCCGCACTTGCGGTTGGGGTTGTGATGGCACCTGCGGCCTTCGCCGAAGAGTTCATTACAATCGGGACCGGTGGCGTCACCGGGGTTTACTATCCAACCGGCGGTGCAATCTGCCGACTGGTCAACAAAGGCCGTAAAGAACANGGCGTTCGCTGTTCGGTCGAATCCACCGGTGGTTCGGTCTACAACATCAACACTATCCGCGAAGGTGAGCTGGAATTTGGCGTTGCCCAATCTGACTGGCAGTACCACGCCTTTCACGGCACATCGAAGTTCAAAGATCAGGGCGCTTTTCCCGAACTGCGCGCGGTCTTTTCGGTTCACCCTGAACCGTTCACAGTTGTGGCGCGTGCTGACGCAGGCATCACCAACTTTGACGATCTCAAAGGTAAGCGCGTAAACATCGGCAACCCCGGTTCCGGTCANCGCGGCACGATGGAAGTTTTGCTNGCCGCCAAGGGCTGGACAACGGGTGACCTTGCCCTTGCGTCCGAGCTGAAAGCAGCCGAGCAGTCTGCCGCATTGTGTGACAATCAGATTGACGCGATGGTTTACACTGTTGGCCACCCGTCCGGTTCCATTCAAGANGCAACNACTGCCTGTGATTCTGTTCTTGTCACGGTTGACGGAGCAGCGGTTGAGGGGCTGATCAATGATAACGACTACTACCGCTCGGCGACGATCCCGGGTGGCATGTATCGCGGCAATGATGCCGATACACAGACATTCGGTGTTGGCGCGACTTTCGTTTCATCCAGCGCGGTTTCCGAAGAAACTGTCTATGTTTTGGTCAAATCGGTATTTGAAGACCTCGACGCGTTCAGAAAGCTGCACCCTGCATTTGCACATCTGCAGCCTGAAGAAATGGCCACCGCTGGTCTGTCAGCACCTCTGCACGCCGGAGCTGCAAAATACTACAAAGAGCAGGGCTGGATTAAGTAATCTGACCTGAAGAAACCTAAGGAAGAGCAGGCAACTGCTCTTCCTGACACCGCGAAAACGCGGGTCGACGACAAAGATTTTAACGAATGGCGCTGCCGACAGACTGCAGCGCGGACAGGGAGCAAGTGATATGTCGGACAACACGTCTTCAGGACGGCCGTTAACGGAAGAAGAACTGCAGGATCTCGTATCCGCATCGGATTCTGGCGCGCGCAACCCCATTGGCCCGGTCGGGACGTTCCTGGCGGTCGTGGCGGTCATTTGGGCGGTCTTTCAGGTGGTTCTTGCATCGCCGTTGTCCAACATGATTTTACCCGGCGATCTGATCAATAACTCGCGTCAGATCCATTTGGCATTCGCAATTTTTCTGGCCTTCATGGCTTACCCCGCACTCAAGTCCAGCCCGCGCGACCATATCCCGGTGCAAGATTGGGTCATGGGTGTCGTAGCCGCTTTCATCGCGCTTTACGGATACTTTTTTTACGACAAGGTCGTGAACAGTGGTGGTCTGGCTGATGACGTGGACAAGTGGTTTGCTCTGGCTGGATTGATTTTGCTATTTGAAGCAGCCCGCCGCGCGCTTGGCCCGGCAATGGCCATCATTGCAACTATTTTTCTGGTCTATGTCTTTTTCGGATCTGCATCCTGGGTACCCGAAGTCATTCAGTGGAAAGGCGCGTCACTGAAAAAGGCGATGAGCCATATGTGGATCACATCCGAGGGTGTGTTCGGCATCGCGCTTGGTGTCTCGACCAAATTTGTGTTCCTGTTTGTTCTGTTTGGCGCGTTGCTGGATAAGGCCGGGGCGGGAAACTTATTTCATCAAGATGGCCTTTGGCGCACTTGGCCACCTACGCGGCGGCCCAGCCAAAGCTGCCGTTGTCGGTTCTGCGGCCACCGGGCTGATCTCTGGTTCATCAATTGCCAATGTTGTGACGACCGGCACATTTACAATCCCGCTAATGAAGCGTGTTGGCTTTAGTTCCGAACAGGCCGGCGCGGTTGAAGTGGCTTCATCCGTTAATGGCCAGATTATGCCGCCAGTGATGGGTGCAGCTGCGTTCCTGATGGTCGAATATGTTGGCATTTCCTATGTCGAAGTGATCACCCACGCATTCCTGCCAGCGGTCATATCTTATATCGCGCTGGTCTATATCGTGCATCTGGAAGCCGTAAAACGGAACATGCCGACGATTGGCAACAAGGTTGTGAACCTTGGACGCACGATCGCCGGAATGTTCATTTTCTTCGCAGGCTTCGCAGCACTTTGCTACGGTGTGCAATATCCTGTCGGCTGGATCACATCGCTTGTGCCGTCTGGTGCGGGTTGGCTGCTGGCAGTGCTGGTCTTTGCAACATATACAGTGCTCGTTTGGATGGCGTCCCAGACCGAAGACCTGTTGCCCGATGATCCAAATTCACCGGACATCGAGTTGCCGGACGTGGCCAAGATTTACAAATCCGGGCTTTATTATCTGCTGCCAATCATCGTGTTGGTTTATTTCCTGATGATTGAACAGAAATCGCCGGGTCTATCGGCGTTCTGGGCAACTATGCTGCTGTTCGCGATTTTGCTGACACAACGTCCACTAAAGTCAATTTTCCGGGGCGAAAACAACACCGCTAATGCAATGATGGAGGGCCTTGGCGATCTTACTCAGGGCNTGATCGATGGTTCGCGCAATATGATCGGCATTGGCCTTGCAACGGCAACAGCCGGTGTCATCGTTGGCACGGTAACGCTTACGGGTATCGGGCAGGTCATGGCCGATCTGGTTGAACTGGTGTCAGGTGGCAATCTGGTCTTGATGCTGATCTTTGTCGGCATTCTGTCGCTGATCCTTGGGATGGGGCTGCCGACGACGGCAAACTATATTGTGGTGTCCTCGCTGATGGCCGGTGTTGTCGTTGAACTTGGCGCCCAAAGCGGACTGATTGTTCCGCTGATCGCCGTGCACCTGTTTGTGTTTTACTTCGGGATCATGGCCGATGTNACGCCCCCGGTGGGGCTTGCCAGCTTTGCCGCTGCTGCCGTGTCTGGTGGCGATGCGATCAAGACAGGCTTTATCGCGTTCTTTTACAGCCTGCGCACCGTCGCGCTGCCNTTTGTGTTNATCTTTAACACNGACTTGCTGCTGATCGACGTGACCTGGGCGCAGGGAATNCTTGTGTTCNTCACGGCAACGATAGCCATTCTGGTCTTTACCGCCGGGACAATGGGGTATTTTCTTACTCGCAGCAAAAAGTGGGAAAGCGTGGCGCTGGTGCTGATAGCGTTTGTGTTATTCCGGCCAGATTTCGTAATGGATCGTCTGCAACCTCCGTTCGAAAATATCGAGCCCGCGGCCTTTGTTACGGCATTGGGTGAGGCCAGCGAAGGGGATGAAATTCGGATTGTGGTGTCCGGCCCCGATTTTGATACCAGTGATGTCAAGGATACCACCATGGTCCTGACTGCCGGTAGCGAAAGCGGCGGCGACGCCCGCCTGACCGCTGTGGGTCTGGCGGTTCTGGAAGAGAATGGCTTGCTAAAGCTGGACGAACCATTCCCCGGCACGCCATACTTTAAAACCTTGGGCTCGTTCGATTTCTACGGNGACGACCCTGTTGTGATAAAGNCAGTGCAGGCGAAAGCCGANCANATGCCCAAGGAGCTGATTTTCATTCCCGGGTTACTAGCACTGGCATTTATCGTCTTCATTCAATTGGGGCGCATGCGTCGTCTGGGAGAAAATCTATGAGCACGTCAATCCTTTGTGCGGTCGACATTAGTCAGCCGGAAATTAACAATCGCGTTCTTGAAACGGCTGCCAAACTGGCCGCGCTTGATGGCGCGCGGCTGGACGTTATCACTGTGCTTCCCGACTTTGGCATGAGCATTGTGGGCAGCTATTTTCAACAATCCCACCACGACGAAGCAGTCAAAGAAGCTGGCAAAACGCTGAATTCTTTGGTTGGGGCTGTTCTTGGTGAGGCGGTCAACAAGGACGTGCGGCATGTGGTGGCAACCGGATCTGCATATGAGCAAATCCTAAAGACCGCCAAGAAAGCAAAGACAGATCTGATTGTCGTCGGCTCGCACAAACCGGAACTGGCCGATTATCTGCTGGGGCCAAACGCGGCGCGGGTGGTGCGTCATTCGACTTGCTCGGTCTATGTCGTGCGGTAGATTATTCCGGGGTCCTACAGGCCGCGCAAGATCATGCTGACGCCCATCAGCAGCAGGACTGATAGCAGTATTTTACGAAAGACTGCGTCGTTTACATTGCGTATCATACGCCTTCCGACTTCCAGACCAAGCAAGGCTGGAATGACAGCCAGAGTCGAAGCAAACGCATCAGCCGGCAGCATGGCCCCATGATAAAAAAGGCCGATTGCAAAGGGCACTGCCGCGCACAAATAGATGACAGCGATTGAAGTAATAAACTCGTCTTTACTGACTTTCAGGCTGGCCAGAAACAACACGACGGGCATACCAAACAGCGAACTGACGCCGCCAAGAACTCCGGCTGCCACGCCGACGACAACACCGCCCCATCGTTCATGGCGAGCGGGAAACTGATATCTGCCGCCAACGCCCATCAAGAAAACCGATATTATCAATGCACCGCCCGCCGTCAAAAGCAGCAGCGTCTCATCCAGGGTGACCATCCACCGGGATGAAAAAACCAAAGTAATTGCAATAGCGATCTGTAGTCGCCAAAATCGTTTCACGACATTCCAGGCACCGCCATTTTTGGTAGCCTGCCGGATATTTGTAATGACGATTGGGATCGAAATCAGCGCAACAGATTGCGGCACCGAAAACCCGAACGATAGAATCGGCAACGCTGCAAGGGGCATCCCAATTCCAGATAGACCTTTTACAAGACCGCCACCCAGAAACGCCAATAAGACAATCAGGATAGCTTGTGGTTCCGCGTATTGCGCAAACACTAATTACGCCCTTCTGCGTTAGTTACCGACAGATGATGGTTCACTGGTAGGACGCCTCCACCTGTCGGTGTATTGTTATTCTCCGGTGAATTTGGCTTTACGCTTTTCTAGAAAAGCGCCGATACCCTCACGCCGGTCCTTTGTTTCGTATATGGTCGAAACGATGAATGATTCATAGTCCAAAGCAGACGTAATATCCATCTGCATTCCGGTGTGAACTGTGTGCTTGATATAAGACAGGCTTTGAGGAGCCCTGGTCGCGTAATGCTCGACCCGCTCTTTGGCCACTTCCAGCGCACGCCCTTTGGGAACCAGGCGGTTAATAAGCCCCATGCGATAGGCATTGTCAGCATCAACCGGATCGGCGTCAAACATCATCTCAAGTGCATTTGCCGGGCCTACNAGACGTGGCAGGCGTTGTGTGCCACCAGCACCGGCGACGGTGCCAATACGCGCACTGGTGATCGCATAGCTTGATCCCTCGGCACCGATGCGAATATCCAGCGCGAGCATAAATTCGCACCCGCCTGTCATGCAGAACCCCTCGATCGCGGCGATTGTTGGCAGGTTGTTTTCTTCAAANGCGCGGCAGGTGCGGTGCCATTTGCGCAGATAGGCAAGCGTCTGCGCAGGCGAGCTTAGCGCCTGTGCGTCGTTCAAATCCGCCCCGGCCGAGAAAAACTCTTGGCCGCCGGTCACGATGATCCCGCGCATGTTTGGATCGGCCTCGGCCTCGGCGGCGGCGGCCATCAATTCGTCCATCACCACTGTGCTGATCGCGTTGCGCACTTTTGGACGGTTGAAGGTGATGATAAAGGCGTGACCGGATTTTTCGGTCTTGATTAGTTTATATTCCACGCTTTTGCTCCTGCTTATTCATGTGTCAGCTTGTGTTCAGAACGCGCTTGGCATTCCCAGATCATTCACCGCGATATCGCTTAATAGCGCAGTGGTACCCTGTGGCGTCAGCTGCATAACCCGAGCATCACGCCATTTGCGTTCGATGTCGTATTCCCGCGCAAAGGCGAAACCGCCGTGGGTGGTGAAACAGGCGTCTGCCATCAGCCAAGCGGCCTCGCACGCCATGTGCTTGGCCATGCTGGCAAGTGGCCCCGGCATTTGGCCCGCATCATAGACAGCGGCTGCTTTGTTGCCGATCAGCTTGGCACCTTGCACCTCGACATATGCCTTTGAGATCGGGAACTGGATACCCTGATTATAGGCAATCGGGCGGCCAAACACGACGCGCTCCTTAGCATAATTGACTGCACGTTCGGAAAAGAATGCGGAGTCACCTGAGGCACAGGCGGCATATAGAATACACTCGATCTGAGCCAGATCGCGGTAATAGTCATAGCCCTTTCCGACCTCGCCAATCACCGCATCCAGCGGCAATTCCAGCCCATCAAATACAAGGTTTGTAGCCCCGTCGTTGTTCATTGCATCAATCGGCTGGCCCGACAGCCCACCTTTCAGGGCCGTTTTCATATCGACCAGAAACGCGGTCAGCCCNTCGGTGGGATCATCCGACGTGGCGGGCGATGTCCGCGCCAGTAGCAGCAACAAATCGCTGTGCAGCGTGCAATTCGCCCATTCCTTGGACCCATTGACCACAAACACATCGCCGCGTTTTTCGGCAGTCGTCGCCATCTGAGCATGATCGCTACCGGTTTCAATCTCGCTTATTGCAGAGGCCAGAAAGCGCACCTGGCCGGCGGCAATGCCCGGCAGGTATTTTTGCTTTTGCGCGTCAGAGCCATGGCGCACCAGAATATCAGACAGATACATCTGCCCAATCGCTGCCCCAGCATTGCACGACGTCGAGTGGATCGTTTCTAGGATCACCGAGGCAATGCGCAG
>JGI24724J26744_10002743_pt1 | contig 11554 bp, 13 predicted proteins | sample Cruoilmetagenom7_FD_26744 | JGI IMG/M metagenome (IMG submission 26744)
GACGTGATTGCAAAAGCCGAGAAAATGGCCGCAGACGCAGCTTAAGGAGTTTGGCCAATGGCTGACACAATGCAATTTGATCTGGTCTCGCCCGAACGCAGTCTCGCGTCGCTCCAAGCGGCCGAGGTGCAAATNCCGGGTGCTGAAGGTGATATGACAGTNCTGCCGAACCACGCACCGGTTCTGACCACATTGCGCCCAGGCGTGGTNAAGGTTTCGAGCCCTGACGGGGACTTGGATTATGTAGTCACCGGTGGTTTCGTCGAGATTTCGCCAGAGGGTGTTTCGGTTTTGGCCGAACAAGCCCATCTGGGCACGGAAGTAAAGAAAGAAGACCTTGAGGGTGTTCTGACTTTCGCTCGCGAACAGGCCGAAAAAGCTGACGACGCAGACAAAAGCACTGCCGAAAAGGTGGTTGCCGATTTGGCGCAACTACTTGAGGATATGGAATAATTTCCGTATCGAATTGATAAATTTAGAAAAAGGCTCCGATATTTCGGGGCCTTTTTTATTTGATCGCAAGTTTTTGTCTGGTATTTGATTTTCCGCCCCTCCAAGATGGGCCTAGTTTACCAAAGAGGACCGGATGAAGAAGCTACACAGTCACTTGCTCGGGATTGAAAACGGATCGATCATACTGTTCTCGGACTATCAACATGATGGTGTGATGTGGGCCGGCAGTGGCGAGCGCGAGTTTCGNAAAGTCGTGGTGTTTGAGGAGCCGTTTTTGAGCGTGCCTGTGGTCCAGGTCGGACTTTCAATGTGGGACTTTGACAATGGCACCAACCAGCGGGCGGATATTTCTGCCGAGATGGTAAACAACGAAGGTTTTGCGCTGGTTTTTCGCACATGGGCCGACACGCGAATTGCGCGCGTGCGGGCGGACTGGATTGCTTTTGGTGAAGTGAAAGACGAAGAAGACTGGACGCTATATTAGCGCCTAGTTCGTTTGCCCCCATTTGCTGCCTTTATAAAGCGGCGCCAGTTCATCAATATCGAACAATGACGAAACCGACGATCCGCCCCAAGTGTTTAAAATTGCTTGGGAAAATAGCGGGGCTGTAGGCACGATACGTATTTTGCGTGCGTCTTTGACGGGTTGCGTGGCCAGAATGGAATCAGTGATAACAAGGTGTTTCATCACCGAGTTTTCGATCCGTTCAACCGCGGGGCCGGACAGCACGCCGTGGGTGATATAAGAATGCACTTCGGCGGCACCCTTTTCCATTAGAACTTCGGCAGCTTTGCACAGAGTGCCCGCGGTGTCGCAAATATCATCAACGATGATGCAAATTTGCCCCTCGACGTCGCCGATCACCTTCATTTCGGCAATTTCGCCGGGTTTTGAGCGCCGCTTATCAACGATCGACAAACCGCTTCCGATCCGTTGCGCCAGATCGCGTGCACGCGCCACACCACCCACATCGGGGGAAATGATCGTGACCTTGTCCAGACGGTCGCCAAAGTGATGCTTGATATCAAGCGCAAACACCGGCGAAGCATAAAGGTTATCAACCGGAATATCGAAGAAGCCCTGAATTTGGGTGGCGTGCAGGTCCATCGTCAACACGCGATCAATGCCCGCCTCGACAATCATGTTGGCCACCAGCTTGGCCGAAATCGGCGTGCGGGCCTTGGTGCGTCGATCTTGGCGTGCGTAGCCAAAGTAGGGGATCACAGCGGTGATGCGGGCGGCAGACGAGCGGCGCATCGCATCGGCAATGATCAACAGTTCCATCAGGTTGTCGTTGGCAGGCTTTGAGGTCGGCTGGATGATGAAAACATCTTCGTCGCGCACGTTCTCGTAAACCTCGACGAAAATTTCCTGATCGTTAAATTGTTCAACCCGCGCGTCCAGCAGGCCAATATCTTTGCCCCCGTTCATCGTCGCGTATCGGGCGATTTCCTCGGCCAGCGGGCGGTTGGCATTTCCTGAAATAAGCAGCGGCTTGGTCGATGTCAGCATGATAGTAAATCCCCGTGTGGCAGCAGGATGTCACAGATTCGTGACGTTGACACCGCTTACCATCCAGCTAGGCTGATGGGAAGGAAAACGCGCGCANAGGGACGTGAAAAATGACCAATGTAGACTATTATTTTTCCAGTATATCACCATTCACGCATTTGGCCGACACAGGGGNGGGGCAGATCGCCACCGATCGCCTCAATAATCTGGGTCGGTATTTTGAGGGCAGAACTTAGCATATGGTGTATTCGCAGGTTTGGGGAACCGGGGCGCAAGAGGCGCTGCTGTTGCATTGCTCACTGGCCTCGTCAGATGCCTGGCGTGGGCTGGCGGCGCATTTGGCTGATGGGTTGACCATGACCGGCTTTGATTTTCTTGGTCACGGCCAATCAGCGGATTGGGACGGCAGCGGGGATTACCACAGCCTCTGCACCCAGGATGCGGAGGCCTTTTTAGAGCGCCCAATGCACCTGATTGGTCATTCGTTTGGGGCGACAGTGGCGCTGCGGTTGGCGCTGGAGCATCCGACTATGGTGCGCAGCTTGACCTTGATTGAGCCGGTGTTTTTTGCGGCTGCTAAGGGGTCAGAAGCCTATGTGGAGCATATGTCGGAGATGGGGCCGTTTGTAGAAGCGATGCAGCGGGAGGCGTATGAAACGGCTGCAAGGCTGTTTACCGATGAATGGGGAACAGGGGGGGATTGGGCCATGTTACCCGCCGCAATGCGGGCCTATATGACCGCGCGCATTCGCTTGGTCCTCGCGGTCGAGCCAGCCATATATGGTGACAGCGCGGGGATGGCAGCGGCGGGGCGGCTAGAGACTGTGGGCTGTCCGGTGTTGTTGATCGAAGGCAGCAAATCGCCAAGCATTGTTTCGGTAATTCATGCGGCTTTGGCAGCCAGATTGCCTGATGCTTTGCGGGTCAGCATCAAAGGGGCGTCGCATATGGCGCCAATAACGCACAGCGCACAAGTGGCGGAGGCGATTTCTGGATTTTTAGAGCTCTGACGTCCGCTTGCCAGTCCTTTTCAGACGCATCCGGCTGGTGGTCCCCGATGAAAGCTGTAAGGTTCGGTGAGCGTTTGCCTAACCGCGCACCAAGGCTAAAAACCGGTCAATATTTTCGTCCGTCGCAGACCAGTCGCAGACCAGCCGCGCGGTCAGAATTTCCTCGGGATTGTCACCCTCTAGTTCGCCCTCGATCACATAGTATTGCGCGCCCGCCTCATGCAGCCGCGCATGCCCTGCGCGGGGCCATCCGGCGAAGATGATATTGGCCTCGGGCTCATGCAAAAACGATGTGCCTTCCATTTGCTTTAACCCAGCCGTTAGGCGGGCGGTGGCGGCATTGGCAGACCTTGCGCAGTCCAGCCACAAATCATCCGTCAGATAGGCCGACATCTGCGCCGCCAAATAGCGGTTCTTAGATGGCAGATGCGCCCCGCGTTTGCGGCGCAACTCAAACTCCCATGCGTGCTTGGGATCAAAAAAGATCACGGCCTCAACCCCCATGCAGCCGTTTTTTGTGCCGCCAAAGCTGACCGCATCTATGCCGGCCTTCCAGGTCATTTCGGCAGGCGTGCAGTCAAGCGCCACCAACGCGTTGGCAAACCGCGCCCCGTCCAGATGGGTTGGCATGCCGTAAGATTTGGCGATTTTGCAAAGCTCGGCAATTTCATCCACCGAATAGACTGTGCCGCGCTCGGTTGTTTGGGTGATCGACAAAGGCCCGCGTTGTGGTCCGTGGACGCCACGGGTTTCCTCGGCCTCGATCTTGCGACGTAATTCGCCGGCGTCAATTTTCGCATTGGGTGCACCGACAAGGGTCAGCTTGGTGCCGCCGGTAAAAAATTCCGGCGCGTTGCATTCGTCCTCATGGATATGGGCCACGGGGGCGCAAAATATGGTTTCCCACGGCTGTGCAAGTGTCGCAAGAATCAGGGAATTGGAGGCCGTCCCTGTTGAGACCAGATAAACGGCGGCCTCTGGCGCCTCAAAGACATCGCGGATTTGATCGCGCACCTTGTCCATTATCGCGTCAGCGCCGTAAGGCATGGCATAGCCCGAGTTGGCTTGGTTCAGCGCGTCCATAATGTCTGGATGCACGGGGCCAGTGTTGTCAGAAGCAAAAAACATCTACAGATCCTCGATTATGTGGTCTTCCCATTCTTCTTCGGGCACTTCAAATTCCGGCACGGTCCAGCCGCGCACTGACATCCCTGCCTCATGCACTGTCTCATAGGTGCCCGATATTAACGGGTGCCAATCATAAAGCGGTTTGCCGTCGTAAATCAGACGGTAAGCGCAAGTTTCAGGCATCCAATAGGCAATTTTACTGATGTTTTGCGGGGTCAAATGCACGCATTCGGGCACGAATTGCAGGCGGATGTCGTATTGCCCGCAGCGGCAGGTTTCACCGTCGAGTAAACGGCAGGCAACGCGGGTAAAGGCGACCTCGTTTGTATCGGGGTCTTCCAGCTTGTTCAGGCAGCATTTGCCGCAGCCATCACAGAGCGCTTCCCACTCTTTGGGGGCAAGATTTTTTAGCGGGACCTTTTCCCAATAGAGATCGCGCAACCCGTCGCGCTTTATGGGGTCGTTAGACATTCGATAGAATTTCGCGCACCCGAACGCAATCTGCGTTCATTTGGGTAATCAACGCCTCTAAGCTGTCAAATTTCTCTTCGGGTCGCAGGTGTTCGACCAAGGCGACAGAAACGTGGCTGCCGTATATATCGCCTTGAAAATCAAGGATAAATGTTTCAAGATTTGGACGGTTTTCGCCGAACATTGGGCGAGTCCCCATGCTGGCGGCGCCGTCNTAAGTGCCCGCAAAGGGGCCATCCAGAATATCAATTTTCACAGCGTAAACGCCAAACTTTGGCGGATGTAGCCCTGTGATCGACATGTTTGCAGTGGGAAATCCCAACTCGCGCCCTCGCTGATCGCCGCGAATAACTTTGCCTTCAATCCGGTGCCAATGCCCCAGCATTTTGGCGGCATCTGCAGGGCGTCCGTCGGTTAGCGACCCGCGAATGGCGGTGGAGGAAACCTGCCCATCTCCAACCTCAATCAGGTCAGCCACAGTGACGCCAAAGCCCATCTCCTCACCGAACCGGACCAGATCAACTGCATTGCCGCTGCGCCCTTTGCCAAAGTGGAAATCAGTGCCGATCACCACATGTTTCAGGCCCAGACCGTCCCTGATTACATTGCTGGCAAATTCTTCGGCCGTCAGATTGGATAGGATGTTGTTGAAGTTCAACTCATAGAGTTTCTCAACTCCGATTTTCTGCAACTGGCTGGCGCGGGCCTCGGCCCCCATCAAGCGAAAAGAGGGGGCATCGGCGGCGAAATACTGGCGCGGATGTGGCTCGAACGTCACCACACCCAAGGGGCAATTCAGCTTGGCCGCATGGCTGCGGGCAATGTCGATCACTGCTTGGTGGCCCAGGTGCACGCCGTCAAAATTGCCGATCGCGGCGGAGGCACCACGGTCTTGGGGGTCGGTAAACTGATAATCTCGGATGATTTGCATGGGATGTGGTTAGCTTTTGGCGCGGCTGGGTGCAAGCACCAACGCGTCCCCCGTGATCACCACGGTTTCGCCAACGCGCGCCACACAGTCCAGCGCCACGCGACGTTTTTCGGGGGTGATACTGGTAACGTGACGGTTGCGGTGACAGTTTCGCCGATCCGCACTGGCGCTGTGAAGCGCAGATTTTGCGACATGTAGATCGTGCCGTGTCCGGGCAGGCGCTCACCAATCAGGGCAGAAAACAGGCCCGCCGACAGCATGCCATGGGCAATGCGGGTTTTAAAGATNGAGGCCTCGCCTGCNGCTTGGTCCAGATGCAGCGGGTTGCGGTCTTCGCTGACTTCGGCGAACAGGTTGATTGCGTGCTCGTCGATCACTTTGGTGATCGAGCGGGTCATGCCGATTTCAAGCTCATCCAGATAGATGGTGCCGACTTCATTCGTGTTCATAGCGGTCTCCTAACGTAATTGGCCAATGGTGTAGCGGGCTGATGTCATTTCTTTTGTAAGGAATGCCTCAAGCGCGGCTGGGTCCGGTTGAACGGTGGTTTTGGTTTCAGTCGCAGCCAATCCCCCCGAGATGAACAACCCGTCAAGGTCTTCGCCCATCGCGCCCTTGATGTCGGTTTTGATGCCATCGCCAATGCACAGGATACGGTCATCGGAAATACCGGTTTTCACGGCGTCCAGACGCCGCCGCGCAAGGTCATAGATCGCCGGATAAGGTTTGCCGACATAGACCACTTCGCCGCCCATTTCGGTATAGAGAGCAGCCAAGGCGCCCGCGCAATATTCACGCACACCGCCACGATCGACAACCAANTCGGGATTGGCGCAAAGCAGCTTTAGCCCCTTTTGTTTGGCGAGCAGAAACTCGGGGCGCATGACTGACGGGTCCGCGTGCGGATCAAACGGGCCGATNCANACNATGCCATCGGCCTGTTCCAGCGGCACGCGCGAAATGGCGACAGGGTTTTTAACGATGCTGATCGGATCAAAGAATGTCAGGTCAAAGTCGGGGCCGATATACCAGACCTTTTCCCCCACAGCGCCGCGAAACATGGTGGCACGCGCACTGTCGCCAGAACTGGCGATGGTATCCCAGCAATCTGCAGGCACGTTCATGCGCTCGATTTGTTTTTGCACGCTTGAACGGTGACGCGGCGCATTGGTGAGCAGCACGACGATGCCGCNGCTTTTGCGATATTCCCGCAGGGCGGCAACGGCCTCGGGAAAGGCGATGACGCCATCATGCAAGCAGCCCCAGAGATCGACGTAGAGTGCGTCGTAGTTGCTGGAAATGTCACCAAGGGCTGTGATGATCTGGGTCACGGTTCAGACTTTCAGGCTGGGGATGATCTGCTTTTTGCGGCTGACGACGCCGGGCAGCACAACACTATCGCCTGATACGGTGATGCCGAATGATTTTTCGGCAACCGATTTGACGGCGGCATTGGGGATGAACAGGGTGGATTGTTCATTCAGGATGTCGACCACGAACAGTAACACCTGATCAACGCCGTCCTCGGCCGCCACGGCTGTCATGCTGTCCATGATGCTGGCTTGACGGTCCAGAACGGTGGCAGGCGAGGTGGTTTCCAGCACTGAAACGCGGAATTTGGTGGTGTCGACATCGAAGATTTTAGAATCCAGCCGCAGCAGTTCGGCATCCGAGAAATGCGAGATGTCGGATTTGGCGGCGAACATTTCGGCAGCATAAGACGGGATGTCGAGACCAAGATCTTTGGCAAGGCGACCGGCCACTTCAATGTCACGCGGCGTNGTGGTGGGCGAGCGGAACTCAAGCGTGTCGGACAGGATGCAGGACAGGATCAGACCTTTGACCGGATCAGGCATGGTATCAAGGGCCGGTTCGCGCATGATGCTGTACATCACGGTTGCGGTGGCGGCGACGGGGCGCATTGTGACGTTGATCGGGCCTTTGGTGGACAAGCCGCCGACCAGCAGGTGGTGGTCGATCACTTGACGGATGTCGGCGTTGCCGATGTTGGCGGGCAATTCGGCTGGATTGTTGGTGTCAACGATCACGACCTTTTCGCCATCTGCAAGGTCCGTCAGAACCTCGGGGCAGTCATAGCCCCAGCGTTTCAGCACGAAATCAGCTTCGGTGTTTGGGGCGCCTAACACATAAGCGGTGGCTGGCTTTTTGGCGATCTCGTTCAGATACCAGGCCCAGATCAGGGCAGAGGCTGTTGCGTCGGTGTCGGGGGCGGTGTGGCCGAAGATTTTTATCATGGGGTGTGTCCGTTCAAAATAGGAGGTCAATTTGGCGTTGTTATAGGGCGGATGTTGATGGCTGTCACCCGCTGTTTACCGCGCCGCCTATCAGTCCTTACGGCCTTCTTCACTGATGAGCAGTTGCGTGGCTTGTTGCATCGCTCGCGCCGCTGTATCCTGTTTTCGATAGCCATCAGGATTACCAAATGACCAAACCCCGCGAGACTGATCTCTACCCCCCTGTCAAAGCCTATCTTGAGGCGCAGGGGTATGAGGTGAAAGGCGAGGTCGGGGCCGTGGACGTGGTGGCGGTTCGGGGTATCGAGGCGCCTGTTCTTGTTGAACTGAAACTGGGGTTTTCTCTGGCCTTGTTGCATCAGGGCGTTGCACGCCAAACTATAAGTGATGCGGTCTATCTGGCGGTGCCACATATCAGCGGCAAAGCGGTAAAGGAAAACTTGAACTTGTGTCGCCGTTTGGGGCTTGGATTGATGACCGTTCGTCTGCGCGACGGGTTTGTCGAGGTGTTGGTTGATCCCGCGCCCTACAGGCCGCGTAAATCCACACGGCGCAAAACCCGCCTGTTGCGCGAATTTGCGCGCCGTGTCGGCGATCCGAATGCGGGTGGGGCGACGCGGGTCGGGATTGTGACGTCTTACCGCCAAGACGCCCTGCGCTGCGCCACTTATCTGGAGGATGAGGGTGCCAGCAAGGGCGCGGTGGTTGCCAAGGGGGCCAGCGTGCCCAATGCCACGCGGATCATGGCGGATGATCACTATGGCTGGTTTGAACGGGTCGAGACCGGCATCTATATGCTGACGCCCAAGGGGGTTGACGGGTTGGCCGCCTACGGGCGGGTCGAGCGCTAGAAGTCCTGAACACGGGTCAACTTATACCCAGCCTGCTCCAACAGATAAAGCAGCCCCTTTTTGCCGGACAGATGCGCCGCCCCGACCGCGACAAGGATATTGTCGGTGTCATTGCTGGCCTCCAAAATCACCTGCATCCAGTTGGCGTTCCTGTCCGTCAGCATCTTGGCTTCCATTTCGTTGAACACCTTGGTGATACCCGCATCCGTTTCGGTTTGAACCTCCATCGCCTGAAGGCGGTTCAACTCCCAAATTGCGCGGTGTTCGCCTGACAGATAGGCATCGATCAATGTGGTGATCATCGCGTCGCCATCCTCGGCGGTGGTCAGGGCCATGCGGATCATCTCAATCTGGTTGGTGCTGTCGTTATTGCCAAACAGCGAGAAAACGACATCATATGCCTCGAGCGCACGGGTCGGGATGTTATGGATCTCGGCGCGGGCCATGATGCGTTGATCCACCCCGTTTTGTTCAGCCATTCCCGCCATCGCGCAAGGCGGGATCGCCAGCATCAGCGACACATACCACGGCTGCATTTTACTGACCATAAAGCCGGGGATGCCACGGGCCGACATTTCGCGGGTCAAGCGATTCCAGTCCTCGGGCGGCAGGCGGTCCGGCAGGGTGGGGCCATCGGCAATGAACATCAGGGAAGGGTCGCTGAGCATCGCTGCTTTGAGCTGCTGTATGGTCTCGAGGGTGGCTTCCAGCAAGATCAGATCGGCGGCCTCGACCACCGGCCAAAGCGGGTCAAGGTAGGTGTCAAGTCGCGGGTCGCTCAGGTGCATCGTGCCCATGATGTGAATGGTCTGACCGCCCATTTGCGCCCGCCACAGATTGCCGGTCGGGTAGGGGTGCGCAGTAATGGCGGCATCCAGTTTTGCCCGTTTGTCGGCCAGCATTGTGTCTAGCAGGTTCTCGCCAACGCATTGCGCAAAACTCGGCAAGGATAAAAGGGTAAGCAGCACAGAGAGTAGCACAGACGGGATAAAACGCATGACAGGATCCTTTAACGAGATTGCGTTATAGGACCTGATGCAAGTCAAAAACACAATGAGACATGGGCGCTGGCAAAAAGAATCCGGCCCCACCTGTTGACTCACCCTGCCTGCATCCCTAAATCCGTTCTGTTAGCACTCTGATCATCCGAGTGCTAACCTGATTTTAACCTTGAGCGAAGGAGCGTTCTTAAGATGGCGTTTACACCTCTTCACGACCGCGTATGGTTCGTCGCCTTGAAGGCGAAGAAAAAACTGCTGGCGGCCTAATTATCCCTGACAGTGCAAAAGAAAAACCTGCAGAAGGCGAAGTCATCGCCGTTGGCGCAGGCGCCCGTGACGAAGACGGCGATCGCGTAGCGATGGACGTCAAAGCTGGCGATAAAATCCTTTTCGGCAAATGGTCGGGCACGGAAATCACCCTTGATGGTGAAGATCTGCTGATCATGAAAGAAAGCGACATCATGGGCCTGTTGGGCTAGTCGACTTTCTTTTCATCAAATCCAAGAATTTTCAGGAGCTTTAGAAAATGGCTAAAGAAGTCAAATTCGATACAGACGCCCGTAACCGTATGCTGGTTGGCGTGAATATCCTTGCCGACGCTGTCAAAGTTACATTGGGTCCAAAAGGCCGTAACGTTGTGATCGACAAATCCTTTGGCGCACCGCGCATCACCAAAGACGGTGTGACAGTTGCCAAAGAAATCGAACTGGAAGACAAGTTCGAAAACATGGGCGCGCAGATGGTCAAAGAAGTGGCCTCGCGCACCAATGACGAAGCTGGCGACGGCACAACCACAGCAACCGTTCTGGCCCAAGCGATCGTTCGCGAAGGTCTGAAATCAGTTGCTGCGGGCATGAACCCAATGGATCTGAAACGCGGCATCGACTTGGCTACTGCCAAAGTTGTTGAAGGCATCCAATCCGCTGCTCGTGAAGTTAAAGACAGCGACGAAGTTGCACAAGTTGGCACAATCTCGGCCAATGGCGAAGCAGAAATCGGCCGTCAAATCGCCGACGCTATGCAGCGTGTTGGCAACGAAGGCGTGATCACTGTTGAAGAAAACAAAGGTCTGGAAACAGAAACCGAAGTTGTTGAAGGCATGCAGTTCGACCGTGGCTTCCTATCGCCATATTTTGTCACCAACCCTGACAAAATGATTGCCGAAATGGAAGACTGCCTGGTTCTGTTGCACGAGAAGAAACTTTCTTCGCTACAGCCAATGGTGCCACTGCTGGAAACTGTTATCCAGTCCGGCAAACCTCTGTTGATCATTGCTGAAGATGTTGACGGCGAAGCGCTGGCGACTCTGGTTGTGAACAAACTGCGTGGCGGTCTGAAAATCGCAGCTGTCAAAGCACCTGGTTTCGGCGATCGTCGCAAAGCCATGTTGCAAGACCTCGGCATTTTGACAGGTGGTCAGGTGATCTCCGAAGATCTGGGCATGAAACTGGAAAATGTCACAATCGACATGCTGGGTTCGGCTAAGAAAATCGCGATCACCAAAGACGAGACAACAATCGTTGACGGTAACGGCGACAAAGCCGAGATCGAAGCGCGTGTTGGTCAGATCCGCACACAGATCGAAGAAACAACTTCCGATTACGACCGTGAAAAGCTGCAAGAGCGTGTTGCCAAATTGGCCGGCGGTGTTGCTGTTATCCGCGTTGGCGGCATGACCGAAATCGAAGTGAAAGAACGCAAAGACCGCGTTGACGATGCCCTGAACGCGACCCGTGCGGCCGTGCAAGAAGGCGTGATCGTTGGTGGTGGTGTTGCCTTGGTTCAAGCAGCTAAATCGCTGATCGACATGGAAGGCGACAACTCTGACCAAACAAACGGCATTGCCATCGTGCGCAAAGCGATTGAAGCGCCACTGCGCCAGATCGCTGAAAATGCGGGTGTTGACGGAGCTGTGGTTGCGGGCAAGGTTCGTGAATCTGA
>JGI24724J26744_10002744_pt1 | contig 11551 bp, 11 predicted proteins | sample Cruoilmetagenom7_FD_26744 | JGI IMG/M metagenome (IMG submission 26744)
ATTACCCCGAGATTGCTTCGGGGCCTTGCCCCTCGCAACGACAACCTATTTTCATGATTCGCTGGTGGGCACCCGCCCATGGAGGTTTGTTCCGCAGGGATGTGGGGAAGCGCAGTTCCTAACCAGGTGGTCAGTGCCACGGTGAGGGTGAGGCGCTTCCCCCAGATTCCCCCTCATAAATATCCTACATCCTTTCATGAGTTTACTCTATAGGTGAGGGTGAATTTCCCCCTCCCTCTAAGTCCCTCCCACCAGGAGAGGGAGGATTGTGAGGATTTATGCGGTTAACTATAAATTTAAACATGGCCTACTAGAATGGAGCTGAGATAGAGAAGAGATTATGGAAGGGAAAGCTGCCCTGGCCAATTTAAGGATAGTGGATTTCACCTGGGTACTGGCTGGCCCTTATGCCGCTCGAATTCTGGCTGACTATGGGGCCGAGGTGATAAAGATTCAGCCAGTTGCTAAGTGGGGTGACGGTAATATCAGCGGCTACTTTAATACTTGGAATCGCAATAAGCTAAGCCTCAGCCTAAACCTGGGTAAGCCTCAAGGAGTCAAGATCATAAAGAGGCTGATTCAGATAAGCGATGTGGTCATAGAGAACTTCAGCCCTAGAGTAATGTGGAATTGGGGACTGGATTATGCCAGCCTGGCGGAGATAAAGCCTGAGTTGATTATGCTGAGTATGTCTGGGCTGGGGCAGAGCGGGATATGGAAGGATCGCATTGCCTTTGGAGCTACTATTCACGCCTTCTCTGGCCTTACCGCAACCACCACTTTCCCCGGACAACCCCCCATGGGGTTAGGATATTCCTATGCTGACCATGTTGCTGGGCTTATGGCTGCTCTGGCTATCCTTGAAGCTGTGGAATATCGCCACCGCAGCGGACAAGGGCAATACATAGACCTCTCCGAGTTGGAGGCGGCGGCTAGCCTATTAGGAGTGGCTATTTTAGACTATACCGTTAATCACCGGATTACTTCCCCGGTAGGCAATCACCCCTCTTACCTTGCTGCTGCCCCCCATGGCGTCTATCGGTGCAAGGGTGAGGATAGGTGGTGTGCTCTGGCTGTGTTCGATGATACCCAATGGGAAGCATTTTGTGATGTGCTGGGCAACCCTTCGTGGACAAATGAGGAAAGGTTTGCCACTTTATCGAGCCGACTAGATAATCTTGAGGAGCTAGATCGGCTAGTGGAGGGATGGACCTTGGAGCATATCCCTGAGGAGGTAATGGCTTTGCTTCAACAGGCGGGGGTAGCTTGTGGGGTGGTGCAAGATGCCGGTGACCTATCAAGGGACCCTCAGCTTAAGTCAAGAGGCTTCTTTGTACAAGCGGACCACCCTATACTAGGTAAAACCTCTTTTGATGGCAGCCCGATTAAGCTCTCAGCTACTCCAGCTCAATTCCGGCGGGCTGCTCCTCTACTCGGTCAAGATAATGAATATGTGTTGGCAGAGCTACTGGGAATGAGTGAACAGGAGATTGCCAAATATACCGAGGAGGAGGTGTTCGGCTAAACCGTTTACATGCCCCGAGTCATGGCCAGGCGGCCGGTGCGGGCTATCTCCTTAATACCAAAACCACGCAGCAGGTTAAATAGGGACTCGATTTTTTCTTCGTCTCCGGTAACCTCTACAATGAGAGAATCAGGGGAAACATCGACGATATTAGCTCTAAAGATATCCACAATCTGAATAATTTCACTGCGGGTTTGGGAGGTAGCTTTTATCTTAACCAAGGCTAACTCACGATCAACTGTATTCTCTTGAGTAATATCAGATACTCTGATTACCTCGGTGACCTTATCTAACTGCTTTCTCAGTTGCTCCACCGTAGCCGAAGTGCCATCTACTACAATGGTCATCCGGGAGATTCCCCCTTGTTCGGCATGACCTACAGCGAGGCTTTCAATATTGAAGCTACGGCGGCGGAAAAGGCTGGCTACACGGTTAAGCACCCCAGGCTTGTCAGCCACCAAGGCAATTATTGTGTGTTTCGTAGAGGACATTGAACCTGCTCCTTCCCCTTCTAAGGAAGGGTGATTATCTCAGATAGTTGCCTCTGAAAAACTCTGTTTTTCGGGGGGCAGATTTCCTTCCAGCTTTCGGGGCCCCGCCGAATCAGAAATTCGGCTGGGTATAAAAGAGCGAATTCTCATGGGTACTAGATATTGCTCACCCCAAGGTGGAACGAATCAGTAGGAGCTACCATCTCCTTCCTGGGCTCCTCAATAAACTTGCCTAAAGCTGCCCCAGGGGGCACCATGGGATAAACGTTTGCTTCAGGCTCGACCACAAAATCGATCAAGAAAGGGCCTTCGTGCTCCATTGCCTGTTCAATCGCGGGAACCACCTCACTCTTATCCTTCACCCTCAGTCCGGGGAGGCCATAGGCTTCAGCGATTTTCACAAAGTCTGGGCCGGATAAAAATGTGGCCACATAGCGACTTTGGTAGAAAAACTCCTGCCACTGCCTTACCATCCCTAAGAAGCTATTATTGATAATAGCTATTTTGACCGCCGCCCTCTCTTGAACTGCGGTGGCCAATTCCTGAATAGTCATCTGGAAGCCACCATCACCGTCAACACACCAGGTGATCCCCTCTGGACAGCCAATTTTGGCTCCTATTGCCGCTGGTAACCCAAAGCCCATGGTGCCTAAACCCCCAGAGGAGATGAGGCTGTCAGGTTTGTTGTACCGGAAGTACTGCGCTGCCCACATCTGGTTCTGGCCCACCCCGGTGACAATGGTAGCATTACCCCCGGTTACCTGGTAGATTTTGGCGATGACATATTGGGGAGGAAGTCCTTCGCCTTCTTTAACTCTCGTTGTGGAGTGCTCTCGATGCCACTCATTCAACTGGCGGATCCAGTCAACATGGCTCTGAGAGACAATCAGCTTGTTCAATGCTCGGAGCACATTTGTGGCATCACCAACAATGGGGATATCTACCCTCACATTCTTTCCGATCTCAGCAGGATCGATATCAATATGAATAATGCGAGCTTTAGGGGCGAAGCCATCTACCCTGGCGGTAGCCCGGTCATCGAATCTCATCCCGATACTAATAATAACATCGGCTGAATCTACCGCCATATTAGCGCAAGCTGTGCCATGCATTCCCAACATGCCCAAGCTGAGCACGTGAGACTCAGGAAAGGAGCCAATGCCCAATAGAGTAGTGACCACTGGTATTTGGGCCTTTTCCGCCAATTCCTTAAGCTCAGCATATGCCGTGGAGATAGTTACCCCCCTTCCGGCAATGATAACAGGTTGACTTGCTTTGTTGATAAGCTGAGCTGCCTTCTTAATCTGAGCAGGATGCCCGTGCAGCGTTGGCTTATAACCTGGCAGATTTACTTTATCAGGATAATGAAATTCCGCCTGCTCAATAAATACATCCCGTGGTATGTCAATAAGCACCGGCCCCGGCCTCCCGGTTCGGGCGAGATAGAAAGCCTCTTTGATCAGGGTAGCCAGTTCTTCAGCCGAACTTGCCAGATAATTATGCTTGGTGATTGGATGGGTGATGCCGGTAATATCTATCTCCTGGAAGGCATCTTTGCCGATAAAAGCTCTAGCTACCTGACCGGTTATGGCCACCATAGGGGAAGAGTCAAGGTAGGCGGTGGCAATCCCGGTTACCAGATTAGCTGCACCAGGGCCAGAGGTGGCAAAACATACTCCTACCTTCCCTGTGGCCCGGGCATACCCGTCGGCGGCGTGGGCTGCCCCTTGCTCATGACGCACCAGTACGTGGCGTAGTTGAGGATATTGGGGTAAGCTATCATATAGAGGGATGACAGCCCCGCCAGGGAAGCCAAAGATAATCTGTACCCCTTCTCTTACCAGGCTTTCACATACAATTTGGGCGCCACTCAACTTCATTTAGTATTATCCTTCCAAATCTCTGCACAAATCTCCCTCAGTTGAGGCGAGGCAGAGGGATAGAGGAACTTCTCATGGGGTGCCGAAGACTGCACCTGCTGCAGCCTCACCCACTTTTTCAGCATATCGCCTTAAGTAACCGCGGGATACCTTAGGCTCGAAGGGGGGGAGTCCCTCCAGCCGCTTATTTATTTCCGTGTCAGCTAGTTCTACGTCTAAGCTGAACCGGGGGATATCTATTTTTATTATATCCCCGTCTTGGAGAGCAGCTATAGGCCCTCCACTTGCTGCCTCGGGGGAGACATGCCCAATGGCAGCACCACGGCTGGCCCCAGAAAAACGCCCATCGGTGATAAGGGCTACCTTCCCCTCTAAACCCATACCGCTGACAAGCGAGGTGGGGGTTAACATCTCTCTCATTCCCGGCCCTCCCCGCGGCCCCTCATAGCGGATGACGATGACATCTCCTGGCTGGATAGTCTGCTCGATAATCGCCTGAGTAGCCTCCTCCTCAGAGTTGAACACCCGTGCCCTCCCCTGATAAGAGAGCATCTCGGGGGCTACCGCAGCACTTTTTACCACTGCCCCTAAAGGTGCCAAATTGCCAAAGAGAATAGCAATTCCCCCGCTAGCTGAGTAGGGCTCCGATAGGGGGCGGATAACCTGCCTGTTTTTAACCCCCGCCTCGGCAATATCCTCTCCCAAGGATTTGCCGGAGACTGTTCTCGCCTCCAGATGTAACAACTCAGCCAACTCCTTCATTAACGCCCCAATTCCCCCGGCAAGGTCAACATCCTCAACATGCCAGTCCCCTACCGGGCTGATTTTAACCAGATGGGGTGACCTCTTACTTATCTCATTGACTTGGGAGAGGGGGAAGTCGATTCCTGCCTCGTGAGCTAAAGCGAGAAGATGCAAAACCGAATTGGTGCTTCCCCCCAGTGCCATGTCCACCACAAAAGCATTGGAGATAGACTGCTTGGTGATAATATCAGCGGGGCAGATATCTCTCCTAAGTAGCTCCATAACTTTTCTACCTGCCTCCTTAGCAAGGCGAATACGCCGTGCATCTACTGCGGGGATGGTACCATTGCCCCCCAGGGCCATCCCCAATGCCTCGGTGAGGCAGTTCATAGTGTTGGCAGTAAACATCCCGGCGCAGCTACCGCAGCCAGGGCAGGCGATCTGCTCCAGTTCCTCTAGCTCCGCCTGGCTCATCTCGCCTTTTACCACCTTGCCGACTGCCATAAACACACTACTAAGGTCCACGGGAGATCTATCAGCCCTCAAGTGGCCTGCTAGCATAGGGCCACCGCTGACAAAAATGGCGGGGAGATTCAGCCTCGCTGCTGCCATAAGCATTCCGGGCACAATCTTGTCACAGTTGGGGATAAACACTAAGGCGTCAAAGGCATGAGCCAAGGCCACCGACTCCACTGAATCGGCAATAAGCTCCCGACTGGGCAAGCTATACTTCATACCGGCGTGGTTCATAGCAATGCCGTCACAGATGCCAATAGTGTTGACCTCAAGAGGAGTGCCGCCGGCCTGATGTACTCCGGCTTTCACCGCTTCAGCAATAGTGCCAAGGTGCAGGTGCCCGGGGATAATCTCGTTAAAGCTATTTATAATGCCGATAAAAGGCTGGTCTAATTCCTGCTGAGTCAAACCCAATGCCCGTAGTAGTGCGCGGTGAGGGGCACGCTCAATACCACGCTTTGTGCTATCGCTCTTCATAATTCTCCTTGACGCAGATTACCAAAAGATTTAGAGATGACGGATAACCTCTTGGCTGTGGCGCAACTTGTTGATACAACATAACATAAGCCTTGGTAGCTGTCAAGGGGGAAAGTGGCAGGATTTTGTTGCTTTGCTTTAGGTGTTGCATTAAGCTAAGTTTACATTATAAGATTACCCTAAGGAGGAGGGCAATGATGTCAGCATTAGAAGGAAGACGGGTTTTAGATTTATCCCGTGGCTATCCGGGATCCTATTGCACCATGTTTTTGGGTGATTTTGGGGCTGAGGTCCTCAAAATTGATCCCCCGGGGGCGACACTCCGCCTCCCCTTTTTGGGGATTGACGATGAGAAGTGGGCTGCCTACTACGCTCAGGAGCGCAATAAGAGGAGCATCATCCTCAACATGAAGGCAGAAGAAGGTCGCCAGGTGTTCTACAAGTTAGTGGAGAGTGCGGATGTGCTTGTTGAAGGCTTCAGGCCAGGGGTGGTGAAACAGCTAGGTATTGACTACGAAGCTCTAAAGGGGATAAACCCAAGGATTATCTACTGTTCCCTTACTGGATACGGGCAAAGTGGACCTTATCGTGACCTGCCGGGACACGATATGAACTATAGTGCAATGGCTGGGGCGTTGAGCCTTATTGGAGAACGTGGCGGTCGTCCCTTCCTAGTAAGCAATCTGTTAGCCGATCAAGCTGGGGCAGGATTACATGCTACTATCGGCATCCTGCTTGCTCTTTTAGCTAGGGAGAGGACTGGCAGAGGGCAGTTTGTGGATATAGCCTTTACTGACGGTGTGATTTCATTACTTACTTTTGAAGCATCGACCTACTTTCCCACTGGCATAGTGCCTAAGCGAGGGGAAACTTTTACCACTGGTGCAGCACCTTCGGCCAATCTCTATGAGACAAAGGATGGGGAATACATTTCAATTGGCTGTATAGAGCCTCATTTTTGGCAGAACCTGTGCCGAGCACTGGGACGGGAGGATTTTATCCCCTACCAATTTTCTGCCGGCGAGAAGAGGGAGGAGATACTCTCCTTCTTCAGAGAGATTTTTCTCACCAAGACTAGAGATGAATGGTTTGAGCTGCTAAAGGAGAAGGAGACGTGTGTTGCTCCAGTCTACAATCTTGAGGAGACATTCTCCAACCCCCAGGTGCTCCATCGCCAAATGGTGGCAGAAGTAGATCACCCCAAGTTTGGAAAGGTTAAGCAAGTTGGGATTGCGATAAAGCTCTCAGAGACTCCAGGGCAAATTAAAAGTACCGGGCCCCTCCCTGGCGAACATACTGAAGAGGTCCTGCTCAGTCTGGGGTATACCAGGGGTGCCATCGAGAGGCTGCGAAAGGCAGAGGCAATAGGGTGAGGTGGGCAACAGCGCAAGTCCCATGATGAAACAGCTTTGCCTACAAGTGAACCTGCTCGGATCCCTCAGACCTTGGGGCTGCTCTTCGCTGCTAGCTTAACCCCTTCCCTAAATGCTCCGCTGTTGAGCGACAGTAATTCCTGGTCTCTGCCAAACCGTTTATTTATCTCGGCCTCTACAGGTTCCACAGGTACTGGTTTCACTGCCTCTACATAGGCACCGAGCAAGACCATATTGCGGGCCAGAGCGCTACCCACCCTTGCCGCCGTCTCCACACCCGGGACCTCCATTACTCTGACGTCATTCCTCTCCACCTTATCCTTGAGCCCGCTTGTCTCCAGGACGATCAGCCCTCCAGGTAGCACCCTATTTTCAAAGGCTTTCAAGCGAGAAGACTCTGTCATTAGCACTGTCTGGACACGGAGCAGCAATGGGGAGGCAATCTCCTCGTCGGAGAGGATGATTGTGCAGTCGGCTGGAGCTCCTCGTCTGGCAGTGGTCATGCTGGGGTTCCACAGGACATACCGGTATTTGGATACGCCAGCTGCAGCTAATATTTGTCCAATTATCATCGAGCCCGTGCCACCGATTCCCGCTATTATCACGTCGTGTCTTGCAGGTGATTTAGCTTGCATGATACTCTCCCCCTATGCAATGCTATCTACATTTTTAAGCTCGCCCAGAGGAAACTCCGGGATGATCTTCTCCTCTATGAACTTGATACTATCGCGAGCTGACAGATGCCAGTTAGAGGGGCAGGCGCTAAGGATCTCTACAAAACTGTAGCCCACATTATCCATCTGCTTCTGAATGGCAGCTTTAAGATACCTCTTGGTACGCTGATAGTTGACTGGGCTGGTGAAGGCACCGCGGGCGGAGTAGGCAACGCCTTTCAGGCTTCCGATGAGTTCACCGGCTGGAATGGGATATCCGTGGCTCTCATTGCGACCCTGGGGGCTGGTGGTAGTCACTTGCCCCATTATAGTGGTGGGGCCTAGCTGTCCCCCTGTAGTTCCATAATTGCCGTTGTTCAGCATAATGGTGGTAATCTTTTCACCGCGGGCTGCGGCGTGAACGGTAGCCTCTGTGCCAATAGCCAAAGCATCGCCATCGCCCTGTAGGGTGATAATAACCGCTTCCTCTCCAAGGATCCGCTTCATACCTGAAGCAGCGTCACAAGGGCGACCATGGGCGACCATGACCGAATCGATATTGACTAACATGGAGATCACCGTATAGCAACCGACCCCAACAACCAATATCGCCTTCCCCTCAATGCCCATCTCATCTATAACTTCGCATATCAACTTGCCAGCAGTACCGTGATTACAGCCTGTGCAAAAGGGTATCGGCACCGGAACACGAACCCAGAGCTTTGGTGTACCTGCAAACCACTTCCTTTCCATGGCAAACAACCCTCCTCTAAAACAGCTCCTCTATCTTCTCGACAACCTTCTCAGGATAGATTGCCCCCTCCTCTACAGGCAGATGCCGGTCCAAGGAGCTTACCAGATGAACCTCGGCACGCCCTTCCACAGCTAGCCTGACATCAGCAATCATCTGACCGAGGCTGTCTTCCACCACCAGAAACTTGGCTCCTTGAGCTGCCTTGCCTCTGATAACCTGGGAAGGAAAGGGCCACAGGGTTACGGGGCGAATCAGACCCACCCTCAAGCCCTTGGCCCGAGTTCTGCGAAGTGCCTCCTGAGAAACTCGCGCTACATAGCCAAAGGCAACCAGGACCAGTTGAGCATCATCCAAGTGGTGTACCTCATACCTTACTTCATTCTCCTCCATCTGCCGTACCTTGTCATTGTATGCCCTCCAAAAAGAGAGAAGATTGGGATACTGAGCTGTAGGCAGCATACCTTTTGCTATGCTGGACGCACGCCTGTTCCCATCCGGGTGGGATGCCTTACCCCTTATTGCCCAATCCTTCTCCGGCGCCGGGCCAAAATCCAGCCTCTTCAATTCAACGGCTTCCATCATCTGACCAAGAATAGCATCGCTCACCACCAGCACTGGAGTTAGATACTTATCGGCAAGGTAAAAGGCTAGCTGAACCAGCTCATAGATCTCCTGAACGGAAGCGGGGGCAAGGACTATGGTTTTATATCCGCCAAATCCCCCTCCCTGAGTAACCGAGGTATAGTCCGTCTGAGCGTGTCGGGTGGTGTTCCACCCCCTCTGCACATCAACTATTACACAAGGAAGCTCGGCGTTACAAAGGTTGGCCATCCCTTCCTGCATCAAAGACCAGCCTGGACCCGAGGTAGAGGTCATCACCCTTACTCCGGTGGCAGCAGCACCATGAAGCATGTTTATTGCTCCCGTCTCCGAAGCCGACTGCAGGAACGCCTTCCCCCTCTTGGGGAACTCCCGGGCGAACCATTCAATGATCTCATTCTGGGGGGTGATGGGGTAACCAAAGAAACCTTCACAATCCGCATCTAGAGCACCCCATCCCACTGCTTGGTTACCCTGAACGAGGAACCTTTCTCCCATGATCATCTCCTCCTCTAGTCAGCAGAGGCTGTCGCCCCAACATACTTGTAGACTTCGATAGCAAGATGGGGACACATCCAGGCACAGATACCACAGCCAGTACATTTCTCAGGATGGACAACAGCGGGTATGGGCAAACCCAGCGGTGACAGTTTGTGGGTCATCTCGATGCACCCCTGACTACAGAATATCTCACAGTAACCGCAACCTCGGCAAAAATCATCATTGATTTCTACCTCACCTTTAGCCATTTCTCTCCCCTCTCGTTATAGATTCGAGCATTGTAAGGCCTCTCCAAGACCTGACTATTCCCTATGTCCTGGCGCATAAACTGCATGCCGTTGAGTTTCTTTGGCCCAGGGCAATGAATCTGGCTGAACAAGAATACAGGAGGCTCAAGATGGTAAGCATGGTAGAAGCTACCAATGGTATCTGATAGCGCAAGCTGCGGGGAAAAGTGCAACACGCACTCGCCATCTACGGGGCCCAGGCCAGGCGCTCCGTCGACTGGTGTGCTGAGCAACTGAAGGTGGAGCTGAGGAGATTCGAACTCCTGACCTCCTCCGTGCAAGGGAGGCGCTCTCCCAACTAAGCTACAGCCCCCTGGTGGAGCTAGGTGGACAAAAGACAGAACCTTTGCCCTTACTTTCAAACTACTCACGCAGCAACCTAAGGAATTCCTCCCTGGTTAACCCCGCATCACGAACCAGAGACCTCAATAAGCCTCCTCCCAGCTCCTTGTGTCTGGGCACCGATAGCCTGTGCCCAAAAAAGAGTGCAGCAAAATCATGTGGCTGCCCTCGGTGTGGTCCCAAACATACCCTATCTTCCGCATTACCTTAACAAAATCGTCTCCTGATATCACAGGGAGACGAGCCACTAAACTGCAACTTCCACCTCTTCAACATCAGTTACGGGTATCGGCTCTCCATGTTTACGCATGCTGGCTATGTAGCCCTGAATTGCCTCTGTGATATTGGCAATGGCCTCCTGCCTGGTTCCACCCTGGGAGTGGCATCCCGGAAGAGCGGAGCAACTCGCTGCAATATATCCATCCTCATCTTGCTCAAGGGTTATGGCAAATTTCATTTAAAGCCTTTCCTCAATTATAGCAATTTGTAAGGGTTTAGCTAAATTATAGCAGAAACTAGGTGGTGGGCCTTTGTGGACTCGAACCACAGACCTCAGTCTTATCAGGACTGCGCTCTAACCTGCTGAGCTAAAGGCCCCCTATGTTGAATCTAAAAAAGCGCTCAAGCACATAACGACTTCAACAGCTTGAACGCCTAACAATATAACACCTTAACCCCTGGATAGTGGAAGGAAAGAGTAGATGTACCCCCCACCGAGTGGGGAGACCGACCTAGGAGATACTCTCTCCCTAGAAAGGAGGTGATCCAGCCGCACCTTCCGGTACAGCTACCTTGTTACGACTTCGTCCCAATCACCAACCCCACCCTCGGCAACTGCCTCCATATACTGGTTAGCCCATCGACTTCAGGTGTTGCCGGCTCTCATGACGTGACGGGCGGTGTGTACAAGGCCCGAGAACGCATTCACCGCAGTATGCTGACCTGCGGTTACTAGCAACTCCGACTTCATGCAGGCGAATTTCAGCCTGCAATCCGAACTGGGGGTGGTTTTTAGGGATTAGCTCGGGATCGCTCCTTGGCCACCCGTTGTACCACCCATTGTAGCGTGTGTGTCGCCCAAGGCATAAGGGCCATGCTGACTTGACGTCATCCCCTCCTTCCTCCCAGGATTTCTGGGCAGTCTCGCCAGAAAAATTTAACTGGCAATAGGGGTTGCGCTCGTTGTGGGACTTAACCCAACACCTCACGGCACGAGCTGACGACAGCCATGTAGCACCTGTGCTGGTTCCTGACTTTACAGGCCGTCCCCCTTTCGGGTTCCTACTCCCAGTATGTCAAGCCTTGGTAAGGTTCTTCGTGTTGCATCGAATTAAACCACACGCTCCGCTGCTTGTGCGGGCCCCCGTCAATTCCTTTGAGTTTTAGCCTTGCGGCCGTAGTCCCCAGG
>JGI24724J26744_10002745_pt1 | contig 11550 bp, 13 predicted proteins | sample Cruoilmetagenom7_FD_26744 | JGI IMG/M metagenome (IMG submission 26744)
ATGATGGTGCCCGCCGCGCAATCAGGTGAAACGCTTTGGAACGCATGGTTTCATGGCAAAAAAGTTAAGGCCGAGGAGGTTAAACTCCGAGAAAAGGCCGATGAGGTTATTGAATTCCTTGAAATTACCCATGTGGCCGATGAACTGGCGGGGAACCTTTCCGGCGGCCAGAAAAAGCTGCTAGAGCTGGGGCGCACCATGATGGTGGACGCCAAAATCGTATTTCTNGATGAGGTNGGCGCGGGCGTAAACCGCACACTCCTNAACACCATCGGCGACGCCATTTTGCGCCTCAACACCGAGCGCGGCTATACATTTTGCATGATCGAGCATGACATGGATTTTATTGGGCGGCTTTGCGACCCCGTTATTTGCATGGCCGAAGGCAAAGTGCTGGCCCAAGGCACCGCAGACGAAGTGAAAACAAATGACGCCGTAATCGAGGCCTATCTGGGCACCGGATTGAAAAACAAGCCGGGAGCCAGCGCATGAGCTACTTGATTGGCGATAAAATGACCGGCGGATACGGCAAAGGCGCCGATATTCTGCACGAATGCACCATTGCGGTGGAAAAAGGCGAAATCGCCGTGATTGTCGGGCCAAATGGCGCGGGGAAATCCACCGCNATGAAGGCNATTTTCGGGATGNTNAACCTGCGCGAAGGCTCTGTGATGCTGGATGGCAAGGACATCACCACCATGTCTCCGCAAGACAAGGTGAAAGCTGGCATGGGCTTTGTGCCGCAAACCAGCAATGTGTTTACAGGGATGACGGTGCAGGAAAACCTTGAGATGGGGGCCTATATTCGGGATGATGATTTTACGGGCACCATGGAGCAGGTTTTTGAGCTGTTTCCGATTTTGAAGGAAAAACGCAAGCAGCACGCGGGGGAACTTTCGGGCGGGCAACGCCAGCAAGTGGCCGTGGGCCGCGCGCTGATGACCCAGCCCAAAGTGCTGATGCTGGACGAGCCCACCGCAGGGGTTTCCCCCATTGTGATGGACGAACTGTTTGACCGCATCATCGAAGTGGCCAAAACCGGCATCGCCATTTTGATGGTCGAGCAAAACGCCCGCCAAGCCCTGAATATCGCCGATAAAGGCTATGTGCTGGTGCAAGGCCGCAACCGTTTCACTGACACGGGGGCCGCGCTTTTGGCCAACCCCGAAGTCCGCAAATCTTTCTTGGGGGGCTGATATGACCGACATCCTAAACGCACTCGCCCTTATGGCCAATTATGTGTTTGTGCCGGGCCTTGCCTATGGCAGCCAGTTGGCGCTCGGCGCACTTGGCGTGACACTGATCTACTCCATCCTGCGCTTCTCCAACTTCGCCCATGGTGACACGATGGCCTTTGGCGCCATGCTCACCATTTTGGCCACTTGGTGGCTGCAAAGCATGGGCGTATCGGCGGGGCCGCTGCCCACCGCGCTGCTGGCGCTGCCTATCGGCATTGTTGGCACGGTGCTATTTGTGCTCGCCACCGACCGTGTGATTTACCGATATTATCGCAAAGTCAAAGCGGCCAGCATCGTCATGATGATGGCCTCTGTGGGCGTTATGTTTGTGATGAACGGTTTGGTGCGGGTTATTATTGGCCCAGGCGAGCAGCGCTTTGCCGATGGCGAACGGTTTATAATAAAAGCCCGCGAGTTCAAAGAGATGACAGGGCTAGCCGAGGGCATTAGCATTCGCACAACCCAAGCAATTACCGTGATTGTAACGCTGATAGTGGTTTCGCTTTTGTTTTGGTTCTTGCAAAAATCCCGCACGGGCAAGGCGATGCGCGCCTATTCCGACAATGAAGACCTTGCGCTTTTATCGGGCATCAACCCCGATAAAGTGGTGCTGGTCGCGTGGATTATTGCCGCCACGCTGGCCACAATTGCGGGCACGCTTTATGGCCTTGATAAATCTTTTAAGCCCTTCACCTATTTCCAGCTCCTGCTACCGATTTTCGCATCTGCAATCGTTGGGGGCATCGGCAACCCGCTCGGGGCGGTCGCCGGTGGTTTTATCATCGCTTTTTCAGAAATGGGCTTCACTTACGCTTATAAGCGCTTCATTGGCTACCTTGGGCCAGATGGCTGGGTGCCAGATGGGCTGCTGCAATTGCTCAGCACCGACTATAAATTTGCGGTCAGCTTTGTGATCCTTGTTTTGGTGCTGCTCGTTAGACCGACCGGTATTTTCAGGGGGAAAGTGCTATGAAGAACGTTATCCTCTTTGCCCTTATGGGGCTGGCCTTTGTCGGTGCCGGTGAGTTCCAAAGCTGGAGCTTCTCACTGACGATCCTCAATCTTTGCCTAATCTCGGCGGTGATGGCGCTTGGCGTTAACATCCAGTGGGGCTATGCGGGCATATTTAATGTGGGCATCATGGGCTTTGCCGCCCTTGGTGGTGCCGCCGCCGTGCTGGTAAATGCCGCCCCCGTGCCAGAGGCATGGGCTGCGGGCGGTGTTGGCATTTTGGCATCTGGCGTGGCGCTTCTCGCTGTTATCGGCCTCATTGTGCTGATCCGCAAAAAGCTTACGGGGCAGCTNAGGCGCTATGCAACGATCGCTGCGGTGATTGGCGGTTTCTTTGCCATTCGCGAAGTTTATGACCCCGCCGTCGCGGCCATTGAGTCAGTTGACCCTGCTAAAACCGGTTTCCTTGGCGGGCTGGGCTTGCCGATCATCTTTTCTTGGGCCGTGGGCGGTGTTTTTGCGGCTGGCGGCGCGTGGGTTGTCGGCAAAGTGGCGCTTGGGCTGCGGTCTGATTACCTCGCGATTGCCACATTGGGCATTTCTGAAATCATTATTGCAGTGCTCAAAAACGAGGACTGGCTGACACGCGGCGTTAAAAACGTATCCACCTTGGAGCCTGCTGTGCCGACGGCCATCGAGCTGCAAACGGCCCCGTGGTTTCAGGACCTCGCAGCATGGTTTGGCTCGGATGTCATCACGGCCTCGGGCATATTTGTGAAGCTGTCATACGCGGTGCTTTTCACCATTGTATTGTTGCTCATTCTATGGCTTTCAGAAAAGGCGCTCAAATCCCCGTGGGGCCGGATGATGCGTGCCATTCGCGACAACCGCGACGCCGCGCAGGCTATGGGCAAAGACGTAACGCGCCGCCACTTGCAAACCTTCATCATCGGCTCGGCTGTTGTTGGCATTGCCGGCGCGATGCTCACCACAATGGACGCTCAGTTCACCCCCGGCACCTATAACCCGCTGCGGTTTACCTTCCTGATTTGGGTGATGGTGATTGTGGGGGGCTCGGGCAATAACTGGGGCTCGATCCTCGGCGGATTCCTCATTTGGTTTGTCTGGATCGAAGCCGAGCGCTTTGGCCCCCTGATGATGGAGTTTGCGACCTCTGGCATGGACCCGGAAAGTGCGCTTCGCAATAGCCTGATGGACTCCGCCGCGCACTTACGACTGTTCTTGATGGGCGCCATTTTGCTCATCGTGCTGCGCTTTAGCCCGCGGGGATTAATTCCGGAAAAATGATCGACTGGGACGACGCCTTTCAGAACGGAAAATATATCTCCGGCGGGGAGTCTTATCTTGGCATGTGGAAGGTCAGGTCTGCGACCTTCCGGGAAAGCCTGCCGGAAGCCCGCCGTGAAACCGGTGTGGCATATGGTGCGCACCCGCGTGAGGTTTTTGATCTGTTTCTGCCTGAAGGGGCGGCTAAAGGCGTGGTTATCTTCATTCATGGCGGCTATTGGCAATCGCTTGATCACACGATCTGGTCGCACCTTGCGGCTGGCCCTCTGGCCCGAGGCTGGGCGGTGGCACTGCCCGGCTACCGGCTTTGCCCAGATGTGGGCATAGCCGATATCACCCAAAGTATCGTGAAAGCCGTAGGCGCCATTGGCACCCGGATCGCCGGTGATATAATCATTTGTGGCCACTCGGCGGGTGGCCATCTTACGGCGCGCATGGCCTGTGATGACATCGCCCTGCCCCACGCCAACCGCGTGCGCCGTTATGTAAGCATCAGCGGGGTGCATGATCTGCGCCCCCTGACACAAACCGGGCTAAACGAGGCGCTTCAGTTAGACATGGTATCTGCTGCCGCAGAAAGCCCCGCTCTAAAAACGCCGCGCGAAGGGGTAGAGCTGCTCGCATGGGTTGGCGAAGATGAGCGCAATGAGTTTTTGCGCCAGAATGATTTGCTCGGCAATATATGGCGCGGGGCGCTTGCCAAAACCGGCTGCGTGCACGCCAAAGGCCATCATCATTTCAGTGTGATTGACGACCTGCGTAAAGCCAATACCCCCCTTACCACAGCGCTTACCGCCTGATTGACGTGGGTCAATACGCAGGCCTTCTTTTGCCCCTATAGTCGGTGCAAAGGAGATACAACATGACTGACATTGCTACCCGAAAAGCCAAACTTTTGGAAAAACTCAACGAAATGAACGCGCGCCTTCTCAAGGTTGAAGATGCACTTGATGACCCTATGCCGAAAGACTCGGAGGAGGCCGCGCTTGAGCGTGAAGATGACGAAGTGCTGGAAGAAGTAGGCCATGCCGCCCAGCGTGAAAAAGCTATGATTGTGGCGGCGCTAGAGCGGATCGTTTCAGGAGACTACGGTTTTTGCGCCCAATGTGGCGATGAGATCACTGAAGAACGGCTGGATGTGCTACCCTACACGCCTGTTTGCTCTAAATGCGCTAAGTAATAGGAGGCTATAATGGCTTTTGAAGCACTAAAAGTTCGTCTGTTGATGATGCTCGATGAAGCGACTCACCAGCCCGAAGACCTGCACGAACTGCAAGAAGAGTTGCGTGAAAAAATTGCGGATTTCACAGCACAGGGTTTGCCAATTCCAGAAGACATTGGCGACCTTGAAAAAATGCTGGAAGACCGGCTGAATTTGCCGAAGAAATAGCATGGACGAGGAAAAGCCGGCGCTAAAACGCGTCATCACCATGCCCCTATTGGTGCTTTATGGCCTCGGGGTCAGCATTGGTGCGGGCATTTATGTGCTTATCGGCGAAGCGGCGGCACAGGCGGGGTTTTACACCCCGCTTTCTTTCCTGCTGGCCGCTGTCGTAATGGCCTTTATTGCCTCCAGCTTTGCCGAGCTCAGTGGCCGCCTGCCCAAAAGCGCGGGCGAGGCCGTTTATGTAAAGGTCGGGTTGCGCTCTGAAACGCTAGCGTTACTCACCGGTGCCATTGTGCTGATTTCAGCCACAGTTTCGGCAGCGGCCATTACCGTGGGCGGCGTTGGTTATTTGCTAGAGCTTATTGCGGCCCCTCGGCTCGCGATGGTTATTGGCGTGGTGCTAGTGATGGGCGGCATCGCCGCTTGGGGCGTGAAGCAATCGGTCCTGTTTGCGGCTATTTTTACGGTGTTAGAGGTGCTGGGGCTGCTGGTGATTATTGGCGCTGGGTTCTGGAACCAGCCCGACATTTTAACCCGCCTGCCCGAAATTGTGCCCGCATGGGGCGATACCGTCGCCTATTCCGCAATTTTCACCACCAGCCTGATCGCGTTTTTTGCTTTTATCGGTTTTGACGACATCGTTAACCTTGTGGAGGAAACCAAAAGCCCCGCACAAACGCTCCCACGCGCCATCTATCTAACCCTCGCCATCACCACTATCCTCTACTTCCTCGTCAGCACAGTTGCCGTGCTTTCCGTACCCCTAGAGGACCTCGGGGCGTCCTCCGCGCCCGTGCGCCTGTTGTATGAGCGCCTGACTAATTCATCCCCTTTATCGATCACACTCATCGCCGTCATCGCAACCCTAAACGGCATTGTGCTGCAAATCATCATGGCGGCGCGGGTGCTTTATGGCATGGCAAACGCAGGTAGCATTCCGGCGGTCTTTGGGCGGGTTCACCCCAAAACAGGTACCCCCCTGCTTTCAACCGCGCTGGTGACCCTCACTATTATTGCGCTGGCCGCGCTTTTCCCTATCGGAGAGCTTGCCGCTTTCACCTCGCAGATGATCCTCATCGTTTTCACCCTCACCAATTTGGCGCTGATATCGCTTAAAATCAGGCGTGTACCGGCGCCAGAGGGCATATATACTGTTGGGATATGGCAGCCGATACTTGGCACAATAGGCTGCCTCGCCCTCCTCATCGGGCCATATCTGCTTTAATACACATTCACTTCTTGTAATATGTTATTTTCACCCTATTTGTAGTCAAACACAAAATCAGGAGCAACATCATGACCCCCGAAGTGAAAGCCTTTTTTGACGATGCCACAAATACCGTTTCTTATGTGGTAAAAGACCCCAACAGCGCCAAATGCGCCATCATCGATTCCGTGCTAGATTTTGATTATGCCTCTGGCCACACTGACACGGCGTCAGCCGACGAAGTGATCGCCTATGTGAAAGCTGAAAAGCTAGAGCCGCAATGGCTGCTGGAAAGCCACGTACACGCTGATCATCTTTCAGCTGCGCCCTATATTCAGGAGCAGGTTGGCGGCAAAATCGGCATCGGCGACCAGATTTCTGTGGTGCAAGATGTGTTTGGCAAAGTCTTCAATGAAGGCACAAAATTTCAGCGCGACGGGTCGCAGTTTGATAAGCTTTTCAAAGAGGGTGATACCTTTAAAATCGGCGATCTCGACGTAAACGTGATGCACACGCCGGGCCACACGCCCGCTTGCCTGACCTATGTTGTCGAAGATTCCGCCTTTGTGGGTGACACCATGTTTATGCCCGATTTTGGCACGGCCCGCTGTGATTTCCCCGGCGGCTCTGCCGAGACGCTTTACAGCTCTATTCAAAAAATCCTGAGCCTGCCTGATGAAACCAAAATCTTTGTTGGCCATGATTATAAAGCGCCTGGGCGCGATGATTTTGCGTGGGAAACCACTGTAGGCGAGCAGAAGGCACGCAATATCCATGTGGCGACGGATAAAGACAAAGACACGTTTATCAACATGCGCACCAAACGGGACTCAGAACTCAACGTTCCCAAGTTGATTGTGCCAGCGATTCAAGTTAACATGCGCGCTGGTCAAATGCCCGAACCTGATGCAAACGGGCAAGTTTATCTGAAAGTTCCCGTCAATGCTCTTTAACCTGTTTAAGCCCAAAAACACAGTGCAAGTCGGTGGCCTAACCGCCACCGAATTGGACCCAAACTACACCGCCACTGGCCAGATTACCGTAGCTGACGTGGCCGGTATTAAAGCCGCTGGTTTTGATACCGTCATGTGTAACCGCCCCGATGGCGAAGCCCCCGGCCAACCCACCGCCGCGCAAATTCAGCGCGCTGTGGAAAAGGCGGGCATGAAGTTTTTTTACGTGCCGATGGGCCGCTCACTGGCCCCCCATACACTGGGTGATTTCAAGGCGGTAACAGATGGTGAAAACGGCAAAGTCTTCGCTTACTGCCGCAGTGGAAACCGCTGCACTATCCTCTGGAAAACAACCCGGAGCTAGGCATACCAAGGGGGCGGAGACGCTCCCTTTTCAATTCAGGACGTTGTGATGAAACGGTTTTTTCCGATACTGGACTGGTCGCGGACCTATACCCGTGACACGTTAAGCCAAGACCTTGTAGCGGCCCTGATCGTCACGATCATGCTGATTCCGCAATCGCTCGCCTATGCATTATTGGCAGGGCTGCCTGCCCAAATCGGGCTTTATGCCTCCATTGCCCCGTTGATCATTTACGCCATTTTCGGCTCAAGCCGCGCATTGGCCGTTGGCCCCGTGGCTGTGGCCTCGTTGATGACCGCCGCCGCGGTGGGAGATCTTGCGGCGCAAGGCACACCCGAATATCTGGGCGCGGCGATTGCGCTCGCCTTCCTTTCAGGGCTGATGCTACTCGCCATGGGCTTCCTGCGCCTTGGCTTTCTGGCAAACTTCCTGTCTCATCCGGTTATTTCCGGCTTTATCACCGCTTCGGGAGTCATTATTGCCGCTGCGCAACTCAAGCATATTCTGGGCATTAATGCGGGCGGGCATAACCTTTATGAGCTGGCAATTTCGATTTGGCTGCACCTGCCCGAGATCAACCTGCCGACGCTGGGGATCGGTATTTTTGCAACGGTTTTTCTGTTTTGGGCGCGTAAGGGCCTGAAGCCGTTTTTGCTTAAGAGCGGTATTCGCCCTAAGCTGGCCGACATTCTGGCCAAAACCGGCCCCGTGGCTGCTGTGGCCTTGACCACACTGGTGACCTTTGCCTTTGGGCTGGATACGGAGGGGGTCAAGATTGTTGGGCAAGTGCCCTCAGGCCTACCCGTGCCCACCTTGCCGCCGCTTGATTTTCAGCTCTGGCTCAAAATTGCCACCCCTGCTCTGCTGATCGCCGTGATTGGCTATGTGGAAACCATATCCGTGGCCTCAACGCTCGCAGCTAAGCGCCGCCAGCGGGTGGACCCTGATCAGGAGCTTATTGCCCTTGGGGCCGCCAATGTTGGCTCGGCGATGTCTGGGGGGTTTCCGGTAACGGGTGGGTTTTCCCGCTCAGTGGTCAATTTTGATGCAGGCGCACAAACCCCCGCTGCGGGGGCCTTTACCGCGGTTGGCATTGGCATCGCCACGCTATTTTTAACGCCCGCGCTTTATTACCTGCCCAAAGCTACGCTGGCCGGCACCATTATTGTAGCGGTGCTGAGCCTGATAGACCTCGGCGCGCTTAAGCGCACGTGGCGCTACTCCAAATCTGATTTTGCCGCCATGGCCGCCACCATTCTTGTGACCCTTGGGTTTGGGGTGGAAGCCGGCGTGATATCGGGCGTAAGCCTTTCCATATTTCTACATCTCTATCGCACCTCCAAGCCGCATTATGCCATTGTGGGCCAGGTCCCCGGCACCGAGCATTTTCGCAATATAAACCGCCATGAAGTGCAGGTATCCCCTGACATATTCTCGATCCGCATTGATGAAAGCCTCTACTTTCCCAATGCGCGCTTTTTGGAAGATACGATTTATGCGGCCATTGCCAAGGACCAGAGAATCAAGCACGTAATCCTTGTGGCACCCGCGATTAACTTCATTGATGCCTCAGCTTTGGAAAGCCTTGAGGCGATCAATCATCGGCTGAAAGATGCGGGCGTGCAGCTGCATATGTCTGAGGTTAAGGGCCCGGTTATGGACCGCCTTAAGCGCTCAGAATTGCTGAACGAGCTCACGGGTGAGGTTTTTCTCACACAATATGATGCTGTGTCTAAGCTGGCCCCCGACTGCGCCAACAAAGCTATGGGTGGTAAAACGGCAACGCTAAAGTTCTTAAGCAGACACGAATCACCCGCGGCAGAACTAGCGCATTTTTGCAACAAGTGGCAAAAATGGCCTGCGGCGCCGTGGCCTCGCTGCGCTCGGCGGTGTGTAGCCGCTAGGGCTTACTACAGCTCTACCTATTGTTTTTTATTCGATATTTTCGGACTTCACATGATGGCCCACCCGTTATTCACCCGAATGGTTGACAATTAAATACGCCCACCCTTATATTCACCCCTATGGATGAATATAACCTCTCGGAAATCCTCAAAGCCAGCTCGGATGCCACACGGCGCTCGATCCTGACAACATTGGTCCAACAAGGGCCAACCCGCGTGACCGAGCTCGCGGGCCGCTATGACATCAGCCTGAACTCGGTTTCCAAGCATATCAAAGTGCTGGAAGCCGCTGGGCTGGTGACGCGCAAAACATTGGGCCGCGTGCATTTAATCGAGGCCAATTTGGCCCCGCTCAATGCCGTGGAGGACTGGTTTGCAAAACTCAAATCCATCTGGGCGCTTCAGCTCGAAGCGCTGGATGATATCTTAACAAAGGAGGCCAATATGCCTGAACTATCCCTTAATGTATCGCGCCAAATAAACGCCCCGATTGAAGCCGTTTTAACGCGTGGCTTAGCCCCGAAATGATGGGCCGCTTTATGACCCCCGGCGAAGGTATGACCGTGGAAGACGCCAAAGCCGACCCTGTTGTGGGCGGTGTTTTTTCGCTCAATATGGTGGCCGGTGAAAACAAGCTTCCGCATGGTGGCGAATATAAAGTGATCAGGCCCCACTCGACGATTGTGTTTAGCTGGGACTCACCATTTTCGGTCGATGACACTCTAGTCACGCTTGATTTTACGGCCAAGGATGGCGGCACGCTAGTGGCGCTCAACCATGTGAAATTTGCGGATGAAGAACAACGTGATAACCATGAAGGTGGCTGGACCAAGATTTTGGAAAGCCTTGAAAAAGCTATTTCGTAACTAGAAAAAGGGAGTGAAAAAATGGAAGATTTTGGAGCAATAAATTGGCTGGCCGTGGGGGCTGGCACCATTGTGGCCTTTATCGTCGGCTGGCTTTGGTATAGCCCGCTGCTGTTTGGCAAAAAGTGGGCTGAGGGCTCTGGTGTTGAGCTTAATACCGCAGACAAGATGCCGGCGGCGGCGATGACTTCACAGCTTTTGGCGTTGTTTTGCTTGGCAATGGTTATCGGCCTCACCGCCACAACAGAATCACTGATCACGGCCATTTTCGCCATTCTAGCGGTTGGCTTTATGGTGTTCTCAAATGGCGGCTTTGGCAAAAAAACCAACTACGCCATGGTGGTTGATCTGGGTCACGCCATTGTGTCCGGCATCATTATGATTGCGGCGCAAGGGCTACTTTAAGGCCAAACCGGGTTACGCTTCTCAAAAAAGGCTGAAATCCCCTCCATNGCGGCGGGGGTTTCCCATGTGTCAGCCANCGCCTCCACCGTGCGCTCGATCACCGCGTCATCTATCACCGGCCCAAGGCTGCGNGCTAAGGCTTTGGCGGCNGCCACNGCGCTCGGGGCGGCTTTCAGGTAAGGCTTCACCTCGGCCTCAATCGCAAGGTCCAAGTGCTCTGGTATTACCGATTTTGCAACAAGCCCCAGTGTTTTCGCCTCTGCGGCCTCAAAAATGCGGGCAGACATAAACACCCGCCGCGCCATGGCTTCGCCCATGCGCGCAATCACATAAGGCGAGATGGTGGCGGGAATAAGCCCCAGCCGCGTTTCGGTTAACCCCAGCTTAGCACCCTCGGCCGCAATCGCCACGTCACACACCGAGATCAGGCCGACCCCGCCGCCAAAAGCATGGCCCTGCACGCGGCCAATTAATGGCTTTGGCATTTCGTTTAGCGCCCGCAGCATCTGTGCTAAAGCCCGCGCACCCGCCATGCGCTCTTCGCGGCTGGCGGTCATTTGCGCCTTCATCCAGTCGAGGTCCCCGCCCGCGCAAAAGCTGCTGCCGGTGCCCGTAAGCACCACGACGCGCACGCTTTCGTCAGCGCTCAGGCTGTCTGCCGCTGCCGTCAGCTCAGCGATCATTTCGGCAGACATCGCATTGTGCTTATCGTCACGCGTAAGCGCCAAAACGGCCACACCTCGCTCGTCTTTTTCAATCGCGATCGTATTCATAAAATCCTCTTTAGGGTTAGGTTTTACCCCACCAACCCTTTCGCAAATGCCGCAACGGCTTCGAGCCGCGCCGCATCTAATCCTGTTTCATACCCCAGCGCACTCAGCTTTTTCGCAACGGCCAATGTGTCTACATTCCCCGCCGCACCGGGCGCATAGGGGCAGCCGCCGAGCCCGCCAATGGCGGAATCAAA
>JGI24724J26744_10002746_pt1 | contig 11543 bp, 5 predicted proteins | sample Cruoilmetagenom7_FD_26744 | JGI IMG/M metagenome (IMG submission 26744)
CCGATGCTTTTAGCCTCTGGGCAGATTACACCGCGGAAATGGTGGCATGATCCTGCCTTTGCCAAGCTTCGCAAGCTGATGCCAACAACTTGGCAATACCTGATCGGGTTCAACCCGAGGAACCGACAGATCGCGGCGACGATGCGCACCCGATCCTCGACAAGATCCTCGTAGAAAACTTCGAGCGTTTCAAAACGCGATGTCGCCCATTGCAGGTATTCGGCGTCGAGCTGGTCACGCTGCTGCGCCTCTTTCAGAACGCGCGGAATATCGAGTTCCAATTTTTCGACATTCGAAATTTCGGATTCTCTGAACAGATGCGTCTTGCCCGTCACCTTTTTCAATGCCTCAGAGTTCTGCTGTGAAATAGCGCCCTTCAGCTTGTTGCGCCGTTTCAGGTGCAAGATCCTCACTGCCTGGGGGCGGGATATCAGAAGCTCGGTGAATTCCGGGATCTCGATGAAATGACGCGGGTAGCGAAACTGTATGCCGCGCTGCGGGCAGGGTGTCAGAAGAACCTGTCCCAAACCGGTGAATAGATCGCTGTCGGTCGGGAATTTCTTGGCACGGTCATGAAAGAATTCACCGAAATCCTCAATGTCGGGATGCTGGTTCAGCAAGCTGCGCAGGAATTTCGAACCACTGCGCGCCATGAACAGTGTGACAAATAAGGGCTTTGACATGGGGACATTCCATCAAGATACGTGGTGGCCGGATCATATACGCCAAGACGAATTTCCCTCGACTGTAGTCGCCTACGGCCGCGAGGATACGAAAAGCGCCGTCCATCTGTAACTGCATTAGAAACGGGATCCAAGGATCACCGCTGGTTTTTGCCGTCAGGCAGTATCATTGGCTTTCTTGCGTCCAGAGATCGCCTCAGATCTGTATACACAGAGTCTTCGGGCACTTGAATTTTGACGGGTTGACGTCTGGGACACGAGTATTTCAGGTACGTGCATGATCCGCCCCGGCTTGCAGCGCTGCGTCTCCATGCAATCCTAACTCTGTGTGGGCCATATCCGTTCTCCTTTCTTTCCAGCAAGATAGGGGATTTGTCGCAACCCAGTTTAGAATGTGCCGCAGTTCTATGTTTCTTTCGCATAAACACGCCAGTCCACCTGTGAACGACCTGCTACATCGAAAATCAGCGTATCAATAGCGCCGTGTTCCATGAAGCCATGGCCAACCAGCCCTCCCATCCGGGGGGGCTCTCCGCCGCCCCGCACGCGCTCGACCGAGGCGTCCGCGACCTCCAGAACAAGGATGAAGTCCGATCCTGGATGGGTCAGAAGAACCCGGCTGTCTTCAATGTCTGCCGAAACATGCTCGCCACAGTGAAAGCGTAGCTGCGCGCCTTCACAGGGCTCTGAAAGGGTATCGGACCCGGAAATCTCCAACCGGTCAAGGGCGCAGGTCAGCCGCCGCGACAGGGTCAGGCCCTCATAGCCCTCATGGGTGCCGCTTAGCTGACACGTATTGCCGTCACGCCTGCCCTCCAACCGGGTCAGGCCGGGATCAATACTATAGGGGATGTCTGGCAGAAACACGCAATTATGCGCGGCGGCTGACCGCAGGTAGGCCGGGATCGGTCTATCATATTCATGCGAATGAAAACTGGGGTCAATCAACCATTCCAGCCCATCGAAATAGAGCGTGAAGGACAGATTGTCCTCATGTTTGTGGGTGCGCGACAAGGAGGTCGCCAGCATTGTCAGCATAAAGGGACGCTCTGCATGATCGCTCTTCACGATCGCATAACCCGTCTCGGGCAAAACCGTTACCTCAGGTGTGCCATAAGGCATCTGACCGCGGGGATTGGGTTCATCCAGATTGGGCAGGCGAAAGGTGTCTCCCTGCGACAGGGTGCGCCGCGCATCCGGATAGCGAAAGAAGTCGGAAAACGCCTTCAGTTCCTGTGCTATTTCCGGGATTTCCGTTTCCCGGTCACTCAGCGTGGTCAGGACACCTGCAAACTCCACAATCCGCTGTACNCCCTGATGGTAGCCGATGGAGTTCTCGACAAAAACGGAATAGCCATTGTCACGCCGGATCAGAACCGCAAACTGATCTTCCAGCCGCCAGAGCGCTGTTTTGACCCATGTTTCAGCGCAGGGCCATGAAGGGAAGGCCAGACAAACCGCAAGTAAAGCAAGATCCTGAAACCAGGCATGATTGTGATATCGTATCCGCTGATGCCCGGCATAGAAAACTTCCGACGCCAANAGCTGGGCATGGCGAAAGATGGCCAGGCGCAGCTGTGCCATGAAGCGGTGNTCAAATCCGTTTTGCTGCCCGATATCATACATCTGCACAAACGCCAGACAGCGTTCAGCAGTGCCATGATCATACCANGCATATTTTATATTCGCATCGGGTTTGAAAAAGCTCTGTTCCAACCAATGCGAGATCAAACTGTGGGCGGAAAAAAGAGATGGTATATCACCGGTCTCATGGGCGTAAAGCATCAGCATGGTCGCTGCATGCTGTGCATGCCAGGAAAACTGATAGGTGCCGGTCTTTTCAAGATCCAGAGGGAGGGGCGCTGATGCTGGCCAGTCGAGCATCGTGCCGTTGATCAGAGGGCAGCGTCCGGTTTCAAGGAAACCCTGTGCCTGTTCCTTATATGACAGAAAGCACTTCTTGTTGTAATCGCGTACAGCATGCAGCACGCGGGAGGAAAGGCGGCGGTCAGGGCCGAGAAGGTCTTCCATGCCGTCCACGTCTTCCTGCCAGAGCAGCATCTCGCTGACATCCAGAAAGGCTTCGGTCCCCGGGTTTCCCTTGATGTAAAGACGGATATCCTTGATGGGCCGGTCTTCGGGGCTCTCCCAGTTGTTACGCCAACCCCAGGCCAGGTCGTGGTGCCCCACAAGAAAATCAAACCAGTGATCCCAAACGGGATTAACAACCTTCACATGCTGAAATGTGTTATCCCAAGTGTACCCGATGCCAACGTATTCAATGCTTTCCCATCCCCGAAGGCGAATGTGGGCGCCAACACCGTTCGCTGTTTCGGGTTCAGGTAATGCAAGCCGTAGCTGATAGCTTCCGTTTTCACCGGAAAACGCTGATGTTATATGATCTTCGGATGCCGTGTGCGTTCCATCACCGGAAAGATGTTCCACAGATAGCATACCTGCGTTGTCTGACTCAGTTGCACTGAATTTGGAGAATGAAACCAGTTTCCGATCTGCCAGGCAGGGCGGTGCGTTCTGTCGTGCGACCGTAGCCTCATTCTTTGTTTCCGGCATTTGTATCAGTCCGTTTTAGAAGGGACGGTAAACAAGTCTATTTCCCTGTCAATTATCAGCGCCGCAGCACTTTGCCGNCGCACCCGTTCGGCCGCCGCCTNTGACATTTCCAAGAAGCGCTCGGGATCGTGATAAAGCGTNTCGATGGCCTGCGCCAACCCGCTTGCATCTTCGGCNTCNGCCATAAACCCGCAGGATTCATCGACAAATTCGGGAATNGCCGCCACATCGGTTGTCACCGGCACCAGACCAGAACTCATTGCCTCATCGCGCGAAACGCCTTGCGCATCCATCCTCGTGGGATTGAGAAATATACCGTATTCCTGGTGCAGCCTTGCAATTTGCGCCTGCGCAAGAAAGTCCTCTTCGATTATCACATTCTTGATGCCGCGCAAAGGTTTCAGAATTTCATCAAACAGTTTCCCTTTCCCGATGATGCGAAACTCCAATTCCTCGAAAAACGGCTTTTCACGAAGCTCCAGAATGGCTTTGACCGACAGGTCATTCGCATATTTTGCAGAAGCGAAGGGCCTGATTGACAGAATTNTCAGCCGCTGTTCGGGCTCTTTGGGTACGNACCTGAATATCTCGCTATCAATCGGATTGTGAATCACCGAATAGCTGGATGTCGGCAGCNCTATCTCGAGGTCTTCCATAACCTCATCTGCAAAATACTGCGATACGAAGACCAATTNCANATTGTCAGGCAGTTCCGCCAAAGCCCGNCGCCAGAAGGCAAGGCGCTGGTCACTGACTGACTTTGCGGCTTCCAGTTCAGATTCTGTGTTATAATTGTATTCGCGCCGCCACCAGGGCTGTATCTCAGATCCGTGAACCCAGACAATCACACGCAGGCCCGTGGCCAGATGCGGTTGCAGGACATCCCACATCGCCTCATCCAGGAAATGGACACAAACCGTTTCGTAGATGCCCTGCCCCAGCATCATATCAAGCTGTTCGGGGGGGCCCGTCATACAATCGACATTCTCGAACTCATGAAACGCCAGATCGTGATCCGGGCGCAGGCGGAAGACATCCACTTTCTGATTGCGGGTCAGATAAGCCTTGACCCTGCTGTGAACAAACCCGTTACGGTAGATATCCTCGTATGAAGGGTAGTGATTGGTCAGCACAAGCGTGCGGGCCTTGCTAAGAATAGGTGTGGGGTACGGGGGGCGCCGCCCTAGAATAAGACGCTGAACCGTCGCTTGCCCTGAGGNATAAACTCTGAGTCCGAAGCGCACCCAGACNGTGCCTTCGGGTGGCTCGGCCAGCGTGTTGCGATTGGCAAACGCCATAACATGACCGAGCCGCTGCTTGTTTTTATCCAGAAAAATCATCGCCCATTGCAAGTTGAGTCCGGGCGTTGTTTCAAGAAAAACCCTTAGCTCACCATCCTGGACAACATCACCGATGGCGTGTTCTTCGGGTTGGTAAAGATAGGTATGCTTGCCTTCGGGCAGAGTGGAACTGACAAACAGATCCTTGCCATCCGCCTTCCAGGTAACGCTGCCATTGGCAACGGCGGGCACATTGTCAAGTAACCGGCGACCCTCAACGACAGGCGCGCCAATAACCGTCTCTTGCGCTGGCGCCGTATTTTCCGCCTTCACAACAAGCTCTGATAGCGTACATCCCGCGTCCAGCCCGGGTAGATCATCGACAATTTGCGCAACACCGGGACGTGGCGCCCCATCTGCCCCGCTCCCCTCTTCACAATAGTTGAACGCGTCGATCCCAAGCCCATCTCCGGGCCCCGCCGCAAGCCAGGCACCCGGAAGGGCCTTGGCCCAGAGCGCCAGAGGTTCAGCCGTGACCAGCCGTCGCTCAATCAGAGACCGGCGCAGCATCACACTGTCTGCCGGACGGTAAGCAGCATCCGGGTTGGAAAGCGCCGGTGCTTGATCCGTCAGCGCATGGTAAGCGGTTTTTCCGATGACAGCCGCAGTGCTGTACCGCGTCGCCAGAACCAGATCGAGCAGGTAATGCTCTCCATAATAGTCCCCGGCCACCATGGGGGCGATCCGGGCATCGTCAGGTATCACATCCCCAAGATGTAACGCCTCGGCGCGCGCTTCGGGCAGGGCCATGACTGTATCTGTGGTGATCTCATCGGCCAGGTCGGCAATATCTGACGCGAGCACAAGAACCAGCGTTGCCGACACGTCTTTCTGGCGGTCAACCTGGGCCTGAATGGCGGAGACCTCCGCGCGGCTGCCCGCGTAGGCCACAACCGTGACCGGCGGCAGGCTGTTGCTTCCGGTTTCCAGGCCAAGCTTTTCGGTAATATAGGCCATCCGGACACCATAAGTGTGCTCAAGCATGACCTTACGCAGCCCGGCAAGGCGCAACCGTTCCAGATCGGCATCCTGAAGCCGCTGCAGAATTTCATCGCTGTTGTCACTGGAAATCACCAGATCCCCGAACATATGGCGCACACCACGGGAATAGTTGCTGATCGTGACCGTATTGGAGGCCAGCAGCTCATAGACCCGGCGGGCAAACATTGTCTGCGAGTTCTTGATGGAATTCAGGTTGATCCCGAAACGGTAGCCCTTATAGGCCCGGTCGATCTGTTCCGGGGGCAAGGACCCTACAATGTATTTCTGATAGGCCTCGGGGAACATATAATCGGGGTGATCCTTGCCGAAATTGCGGTCAAAAATCTCTATCGGGCGGAAATCAGGCAAGCCCTCGACAAACCCTTCCAGATCGCGGGTCCGGTGCGGATAGCGCACGTAATATGCCCCAGCAAAACAAAAGGCATCTTTTCGATTATAAAGCTCGATCGGATTATGGACCTCGGGCTGACAGGCGAAGGGCAGGAAATACACCCGGTCATGCCCGAGGGCCGTCTTGTAGCGGCCGATACAATCGATATCTGTCGTACAAACCATGTCAAACTGGTTCGCGGTTGTCAGGAACGTCTCGAAATGAACCGGGTCTTCCTTGTTCCAGAAGACCGTCGGAATACCGCGCTCCCTGCACCAGCTGATAATGTGCCGGATTTCCGGGCTCAGGTGGCCAACTTTCGACCCCCACTTTTCGCCTTTGCCACGCCATGCGGATTCAATCAACAGCATTTCCGGCATGAAATTTGACAGCTCCTGCGCCCAGGCCTCTGGCGTAAGCTGCATCAGGTCGCATTCCGGCGCGTAGGAATTATAGGTGAACTCATCCATGATCGTCGCCACACGCAGGGGCGACCCCGTCAGCTTGTGATCTGCAATGCTTGCGACCCTGTCCCAATCTTCCGTTTCGGCCGCTGCCGCGAGCTTATCGAATTGCCGTTGCTCCAACGAAGAAAACCCCAAGGCATCCTCTCCCTGAACCTGACGGAGTATTTCCATGGCGCGGGCCGGAAAGCCCGCCTGCAGAAGGCTGAAACCGAGTGCCTTTGTGGCCCAGCTCCCTGGGACAAGATCGTTGGCGATTGCCGTCAGGCAGTAACTTGTTTCGGGATCGTCGCGGCGCAGATCCCGAGCATATTGCAGACACTGTTCTGCGACCTGGCCAATATCGCTTTCCAGATTGCGCAGCAGATGGCCAATAACCCCTCCCAGCCTGTCGGCCTGCTCCAGAAGTTTCTGCGCAGAGTTGTCTTCTACGGTGTCACGCAGGTTTTCAGCCTCGCCTGCGGCGGAACGTTTCAAATCAGCCTCGTCAACCTGATGCGAAAGTGCGCGGTTTTTCTCTTCAAGAGAAAGATATGCCTCTTGAAGCGTTGCCAGCTGATCCTCGGACGCCGCACCCGCAGCCTGCGCCGCGGACAGGTCGTCGGACAACCTTGCATTCTGCTTCTGTAGCGCTGCGCTTTCGGCAACAAGGTCATTCAGGCGCTGTTTCCACTCGGTCAGCCGTTCAACTGTCGCCTCGTGAAGCTTCTTTTCTGTCGTCAGATCCGCGCGCGAAGCAATGAATTTCTCGCGAGCTTGTTCAGCGGACAGTTTCTCATCCTGTTGACCCGCCTCTGCCCGTCGCAAATTGGTATTGAGGATCTGCAACTGGTCTTTCTGGCTCTCAAACTCCGTCAGGCGCTGGTCAAACTCCAGTTTCAATTCCTGATAGGCCCGTTCGGCGCGGGTGGCGCGCTGCAATTCGCTTTCACGCTCTTCGCTGACCTGCTGCAAAAGCGCCTCGGCATCACTGATCCGCCGCCAAAGGTGCGTTTGGGCCTCAAAAATGGCGCGCTCGGTCTGTGCCAGCAAAGGCGTAACCAATGACGTGCCCTCAGCCGTATCGACTGCATCCTTAAGCAAAATCGCCCGTATATGCCCGCCCGAGACATCCAGCAATTCTATCTTGCCAAAGCCATTCAGCGCCTGCTCGATATCACTAAGGAGAAAACTGTGCTTGATGTCCGGGTGAGGTTGAACGCCGAAAGGTGTCGTCAGTATCAAACGCCCACCGTCATCAAGATGCCCGACGGCCATGCGCAGGAAATTCGATATATTGGAAACATGCGCCAGAACATTGCCCAGAACAACTGTATCAAACGGCACCTCGACCTTGTCCTGAAAAAGGCTGGTATTGCGAAATTCCACCCGCTCGCGCACCGTCTCCGCTTCTGCTGCCAGTATGGTTTGAGCCTGCGTAATCGCGTCGGCATTGATGTCTATACCAACAACCTGAAACCCCTCTCGCCCAAGCAGAACCGGCAGGATACCCTCACTGGTTCCAACATCGAGAACCCGCGTACCCCGGACCTGTGCGGCAATCCAATGGATGCGGTGGCGTGTTTCCTCGATTGCCGCCTGCGCGCCCCATTTGCCAAGATACACCCGCGCGACATGATCCCGGACCATCGGCGGGCCGACACTGTTTTCTTGCTTATGGACCTCAGATGCGGCGGCGGATGTAATCAAAGCAGCACACATAATAAGATACACTCCATACGCAAGGTATTGTTGTTAATCTGAGCGCTCCTTATAATATTTGAACTGGCAAAAAAAGCACTTTATACCGCGCTATCACAATCATGCCCCCGCCCGGAGACGCCGACTTCCAGCTTCCATTTTCCGACCGGAAGGTTCACAGGTGGCAAATCTACAGAACATGTTCGAGGATAAGAAATCATGAAGCTTCGTCGATTGGAAAACGAGCCGAACGCCTCGGGCAACGATACAGAGAACCCGCTCGATACATGGCTGATGAAGGTGCGCCTGGAGCGGCTGGGATATGATCTGGGGCAAGCGGCCGCAAAGGCAGAACGCTGGAAACAGGCCGCTGAGGACGCCGCTCATCAAAACGAAATCCTGGCGGCGGAAACGAAAGAGCTACGCGCCCTGTTGGAGCGAAGCCGTCAGGCCCGCCCCCTGGCCGGGGAGAAGCCGAAAGAGCTGAGCGCACAGAATGAGATAATGCGGCAGTTGAGCCTTCAGGTTGCCCATCGCAATGCAACGATCGCCCGCCTCCGGGAGGATTTGGAGACGCAGCGCGCAATGCGGCATGCCGACCTGTCGGAAGCCCAGGATGCGCAGGCCGCCGCTGAAGCCCGGGCCGATGCGTTGCGGGATGAGCTGACCGCCCGAACCGCCGAAAAAGAGGCGCTCTCGGAAGAGATTGACGCCCTGCGCACGGCACAGGACGAACGCCTAGAGGATCTGGCCGCGCTTGGAAAAGAACTGGAGAGCCAGGGCAAACGCCTTGTCCATGAGCGCGAGCGTCGCCAAAATGAAACGGCAGCCCTTGGAAATCTTCTGGGGCAAACAAGACAGCAGATCTCAGAAGCACAAGCTGCTGTGAAGCAAAAATCCGATGAGCTGCACCACGAGCATCAAAAACGACATATCCTTGAGGCGCTTGCCAGCACCAAGGGGGAAATCAATGCGGCCCTCATGGCACCCTTTTTCATCCGACGCCATCAGCGCGCCCACAACAAGCTGAAGGAAGACCTGCGGCTTATCTCGGCCTCTGGCCTGTTCGAGGCTGACTGGTATGTTCAATGCTACCCCGATGTCGCTCAGGCCAAGGGAGGGCCGTTGCGTCATTTCGTCCGCTATGGTGCCTATGAGTTACGCAACCCCGGCCCCGAGTTCGACTCGCTCAGATACCACCTGGCCAATCCTGATGTCACCGCCCATGGTATGGCCGCGCTGATGCACTATGTGCGCAGCGGCAAATCCGAAGGACGTCAGGTGTTCAGGGTAGAGCAACCCTAATGGCCCTGCCCCAAGGCTGTTTGGAGTGTTTCAGTTATGTCATCGCAGCCCTCTAAAACATTGCAAACCTCGGTGGCAAACCTGCTGCACCTGCTGGCAAGCCCGGCCCTGGATGACACCGGCGCCCCCTCACTGACGCTGGATTTTCAGCTACAGGCCGGGCTGACCTGGCTGCTGGGACAGGATGATCCGGACAGCGCCAAACTCGCGGGCCTACTGGAGGGTCTGCTGGTTCGTCTCGCACAGGACAGGCTGCCATCCCGGATCGCTCTACAGAAAGCACAGTTCGAACTGCAACTTCTGAGGCAGCTCCAAACGGCAGCCTCTAACGACACACGACTGCACGGAGATGCCCATGCTCTGGGGGTGTTACTGGCCCGTGCGATGGGCGATCTGCCGAGAGGCCCCCGCAAAAAACTATTTTCCGCCACCGAGTATCTGGCGCTGAACCCCGATGTCGCCGCTGCCGGGCTTGATCCGCTGGACCATTACCTCTCCAGCGGGGCCGAGGAAGGCCGCGCGCCGAAAGCTCTCCGGACGCAGTGTCCCGGATCATACCCGGAAACGGAGATTGAAACCCTCATTGCCCTGATCGCATCCGAGGCGCCGCCACGGTTTTCCGTTGATCTGCCCGCTGCGCTGCGGGATGAGGCGCTGATGCTGCTTGGCCAAAAGCGGCCCAGGGTCAGTGTTGTCATGCCGACATGGAACCGNGCGCATACCGTTTTATCTGCGGTGACTTCCGCGCTGCTGCAATCTTATGCGCCACACGAGCTTATTATTGTCGACGACGGCAGCACCGATGGCACCGCCGATCTTTTGCAGGCACGCTTTCCCGAACCGATTGCCGAAAACCGGTTGATTGTGATCCGNCAGGCTCAGGCCGGTGTCTCGGCTGCGCGCAATACCGGGCTGTCNCGGACCAGCGGCGACATCATTGCCTATCTCGACAGCGACAACCAATGGGAGCCGGATCATCTGCTGTTCGGGGTGGCCGGGCTGCTTGCGACCCCCAAGGCCCAATCGGCCTATACCGCTCTTTGCCGACACAACCTGAGCGCCGGGTGGAGCGATATCCTGTACCAGCGCTATGACCGGGCCGCGCTGGCGCAGCAAAACTATATTGATCTCAACAGTTTCCTGCATCGCCGGTCTCTTTATGATACTTTTGGCGGGTTCGACANAGGNNTGACGCGCCTCGTGGACTGGGATCTGGTCTTGCGCTATACGGCCGAATTTGAGCCGGTCGCCCTGCCGGTTATCACCGGGCATCATGTGATCGACAATGAAAGCCTGGGCAATATCACCATGCGGGAAAGCGCGGANCCCAATCTGGCGCGTATCCGTGCCAAGCAGCAGGCCACGGCAGGAAAGCCGCGATGACATCTGAAACGCCGGACCCCCGCGATACGCCTGCCTGCCGCATCGCGGTCCTTGAGCAGCAGAACCGGCTTTTGCTGGCCCAGGCCGAAGCGCTGCGGGCCACGCTGGCCAAGCGGAATGATGAAATAACCCGGTTGAGCGCCCTGTTGCTTGAAGCCGATGCCGAAGCGGCAAAACCCGCGGGCCTGCTGGCCCGGCTGCTGAAGCGCCGCTGAGCCATGCGCCCCCTGCCCTCAGATGATGATATTGCCCGGATCCGGATGGCGGCGCTTTTCGATGCCTGCTGGTACGTGCGGCACTATCCCGATGTTGCCCGCCTGACGCTGGACCCGGCCACGCATTTCGCCCGGGTCGGGGCGTTTATCGGGCGTGATCCGGGGCCCAACTTTTCCTCCCGCTTCTACCTTGCCAGCAATCCGGATGTGGCCGCCGCCGCCATCAATCCGCTGCTGCATTACCTGAACACCGGCCGGGCCGAGGGGCGACTGCCGCATCCCGGGGCCCTGCGCCCGCTGCAAACCGGCCCGCAGGCCCGGCTCTCTCATCTGCGCCATCTGCTTGAAACCGGAGGCCTGGATGATGGACCCCGTATGATGCTGAAAGATCGGGCAGGCCTTCAGGATACACCGGACATCGCCGCCGGGGCAGCCGAGGCTCTGGCATTCTGGAGCCTGCAGCAGGGGCAGGCGGCTGACGCCCAACGCTGGTTCGAGACCCGGCTCCAGATCGAACCGGGCGCCGAAGC
>JGI24724J26744_10002748_pt1 | contig 11540 bp, 8 predicted proteins | sample Cruoilmetagenom7_FD_26744 | JGI IMG/M metagenome (IMG submission 26744)
AAATCGTTAACATTAATTCCAGTAGGTCCCGTAATAATCTCGCTTTTTAATAGCTTAAAAAAGCTATTGGAGTCGTTGTTTTCTAAATAGCTCTTAGTTTCTATTTTTCCTTTATTAATTTGATTAAGTGAAACATTATCGATAAGTGCTCCCATTGCCTTACTATTGCCCTCAATCCCATCGAGATTGGCTCCGATAATTAAGAAATTGTAATCAATTTCCTTATTTTTTACAATGTCAAGAAAACTCAATAACATTTCTTGGTTTCTTCCACCAATACCTTTTCCTTTTATCGTAACTGTCAATTCTCCGGTCCCAATTAGAGCTAGTTTATGTTTACCAGGTTTTTTGGTATATGGTTTTAATTTCATTGAAATTAATTCATACAATTCCTTTCCAAAATCTACAGCCTTACTTATAATTTCGTTTGAAAAATAGTCGATAATAAAATCAAAATCTTTCAAATTTGCTGATACTTCTTCAACAGCTAAATCGACGCTTCCGATTAAATAGTTATATATATTAGTAAAGCAAACATCGTGTTTCTTAGGGTTTTCTAAGCTCGGGTCGCTCAAACCTTTTTCAATTACTTTTTTTACCGAAGAAGGAACTATATCGCTTAAATTATACTTTTTTAATACGTCATAAGCTTGGTTAAAACTTGTCAAGTCTGGAACCGTAGGACCAGAGGCAATAGAATCCAAATTATTTCCTACTACATCCGAGATAATAAGCGTTATTAAAGTTGCTTTACTGGTATTATGTACTTTTTTTGCTAAATTTCCGCCTTTAAAAGCCGATAGATGTTTTCGGATAGTATTTATTTCGTGAATTGACGCTCCCGAGGCTAATAATAATGAATTGACTTTTTGCAAATCCTCGAGAGTTATACCTTGCTTAGGTAAAGGTAATAAGGCGGAACCCCCACCTGAAATTACACAAATAATTAAATCGTTTTTAGTGGCATTTTCAACAATTTTCACCATTTCCTTGGTGCCAGTTAAACCTTTTTCGTTTGGAATAGGATGGGAGGCGCGATTCATCCTTATTTTGGTTGAAGGACTGTAATCTCTTATTTTTTGACCTTCCGGAATGTTGATGAATCCTTCGTATTTTATCTCAGGTTGATTTTTCAAAATTTTTTCGAGTGCTAAACTCATTTGAGCAGAAGCTTTTCCGCCTCCAATTATAAAGATATTGTTATATTTATTAAGATCGAATTTATCCTTCTGAATATTTAATTTATCATCAATAATTTTAACGTTATTCTGGATTAGTTTGTTTGGCTCAACTGATTTAATTGCCTTTTCTAAAACTTCAAGTCCTACTTTTCTTAACTCTAACGTAATTTTGTCTAGGCTCTTTGGAGTTAATTGCAAAAAGTTTTTAACGAACATCTTTAAACACTGCTCTTTGAATTATTATTTACTAAATTGGACAAAATAATTAATTAAATTTAATATTGTTTGTACAATTTATATCAATTAAAATATAGTATTTATTACTTTATATTAAAGAAGTTGATAAAAAGGATGTCGGAAACTAAATTGTATGATATAGCGGTTATTGGATCGGGACCCGGTGGTTATCATTCTGCCATTAGAGCTGCTCAATATGGGGCTAAAGTTGCCTTAATTGAGAAGAAAAGTCTTGGAGGAACTTGTTTAAATGTGGGTTGTATCCCTACTAAAGCTTTATATGCATCTGCAGAACTTATACAAAGGATAAGAGAAAATGGAGAAGAACTTGGAGTAGGCTGTGATATAAAGTTAGATTTTAGCAAGGCTGTAGAGCGGAAAAATAAAATTGTTTCAGAATTAACTGGGGGAATAGCCTCATTAGAAAAGGCGTGGAAGAATGATATTTTTATAGGGTATGGAAAAATTTTAGGTGGAAATGCTAAAGATGGTTTTGAAATCTCAATAGAAGGAGAAGAAAATAAAATTATTGAAGCAAAAAGAGTTATAATTGCTACAGGCTCCTCTCCTGCACTGATTCCTGCGTTTAATATTGATCACGATAGAATTTTAACTAGCGACGATATTTTAAGTCCCAATTTCAAAATTGTTCCAAAAAGATTGCTCATTATTGGAGCTGGAGTAATAGGATGCGAATTTGCTAATATATTTTCTGCTTTTGGAAGTAAGGTTATTATGTTAGAATATCTTCCTTCTCCGATCGCAACCGAAGAGCCCATGATCGTAAAAGAGTTACAAAAGAAACTTAATTCTTTAGGAATCGAAATCCATGTCTCTCAAAACGTCTTATCAGTTGATAGTACTGGAACGGGCGTGAAAGCAACAACTTGCTCAGCAGCTGTTCCTAGAGACCAATTAGAATCTGCCGAAAAGTCGTACTTTGAAGCTGATTATTGCTTAGTATCGATTGGTCGAGCAAAAGAATCTAAAAATTTAGGATTAGAAGAACTTGGAATCGAAACTGCTAGAGGATCAATAAAAGTAGATCTCAAGACTTTAGAGACTTCCGTAAAAGGTATTTTTGCCATCGGTGATGTCACTGGCGGTTTAATGCTGGCCCATGTTGCTAGTCACGAAGGGGATATTGCCGTTGCAAACGCTTTAGCTAGCTTAGGCGGATTCCCTGTTGAAGAAAAAACCACAGATTATAGAGTTGTTCCAGCAACGATTTTTACAAGCCCAAATATTGGTTCAGTCGGTATACGTAGAAAGCAAGCTAAAGATTTGGGATATGAGTTGCTGATGGGACGATTCCCGTATATGTCGCTAGGAAAGGCTAAGTGTATGGGCGAAGAAGAAGGCTTTATTTTAATTTTGGCTGATAAACAAACACATAAAATTATTGGAGCATCTTGTATTGGAACTGAAGCACCAGAATTAATTTCAGAAATCGCTTTAGCTATGCAACATGGTTTAACGGTTCACGACGTCGCAGAAACAATACATTCGCACCCAACCATCAGCGAGATGGTTTTAGAAGGAATGGAAGATGTTTTTGGTTTGGCAATTCACAAAAAAGGCCGACCTATCCATCATTAAACTTATAAAAATAATTATAAATTTTTTTAAATACTATTTTCTTTTTAATTCTCCATTTTACAGCTATTTTATTATATATTGGTAATTAGTTTTTACCTTACTCTATGAAAATTTATTATATATAAATCAATAGAATTGTAATTTCTAATAAAAGTCACATTAATTAACCAATATCCAAATTTTAAGTAACTGTTTGGCAAGTTGAATTTTTATTAAAGACAAGTAATAAATAAGAATAATTAACGATGAGAAATTTTTAAAATTAGAATTATTGAATAATAAAGTGATTGCTAATTGGAGATATGTATAACATTCTGGTAACTGGAGTAGATAAACGAGATGTTTTATTTTTACGTAACATCTTAAAGGAGTACGGAGATAGAAGTATTTTAATTGAAAAGGCTGTTGGGTCAACCTTAGATTATGAATCAAAAAAGAAACGGTCGAAGATAGCATTTGTTCAGTATCTTATTGATAGTAGGATATATTCACTCGATCAGAATTATACTGTAGAAGATCTTAATTCCTCGAAAATTCCTATAAGAGACGCGCATTTAGTTTTTGGACTAGAACCCCTTGAAACCTTAAAAAAGTTAAAATACATTTCAGAAAAAACTGTGGTGATTTTAGATACTCATAAAATAGATTTAAAGCAAAGTATCAAAGATTCGAAAAAGAAAATCATGTATCCTTCAATTGCTCAAATTTTAGATATTTTAGATCAATTAGCTCGAAAGGTATTTGCGCTCGATTTCAACGAGCTCTCAATTAATTACTTTAACACCCCAAATTACAGCACTATAATAGCATTAGGAATGGGAGTAAAAGAATTTCGAGACATATTTTATAAAAAGTTAATGTTAACGATTTTAAGAGAATTTCATGAAGCCCCTTCAAGATATATACGCGCATTTGAATTAGGAACTAGCTTAATTGATTAACTTCTCTTTATTAAATTCAATCAAGATTATTTAAATTGGCGTTTTAAGTGCTTAACTTTAAAAGAAGCGAGTTTCCCTTTTTTAATAACGATCTCTCGAAAAGCACTAGCTAAATTAGGGTTTTTATAGCTCCCTAAGCCCAGGGCAGGCGTTTGAACGACAAAAGGGGCGTTATTTTCAATGTCTTCTGGATTATTATATAGTTCAGAATAAATATCGTAATATATCGCTGCAGGATTATCTAATTTTTTTAAACTATAAGGCGATGTTTGCGTGTCGACGACTTTCGTCTTGAAATCTTGTGGATCGCTCAATCTAAATTCTTTTAATTCGTGCGTATGTCCTGAAAGCGTAAGAATACAGAAATCTAAACAAAATTTAAGAAGTTTCTCCCAGTTTGTTGAGATTGTACCATATTGCACATCAAATTTGTTATCAATTCGAGCTAAGGAAAGTTTTTTCCCTAACTTTTGAATTAACGATTCTTTATATTCGTCAATTTTCGTTATTAATTCTTTAGATTGTTTTGACATTGCATGCCGTTTAAGTGCGCTAATCTTTTTTTTTGGATTAATTGGTGGTCCATGAAGCATAAGATAAGTATTGTTTTCTGGTTCTATTTTATGATTAATTATATTTTCTAAATATTTAATTTGTTTTTCTGAAATTCCAGTAACCGATGGATGACCACTTAGAAAATCCATTAACTTTTTAAAAGAATCTGAGCCAGTATTTAAGAAAATAAAATTATTATTTCCTAATTTAATATAATAGTCTAATGAATAGTTAATTTCTATCAAATATGCTTTTAAAGCTTTGAAGCTCTTAGTTATTGAACTAATTGGGTTTGCCATTAATTCGTCGTTCAAAGCAATTGCTTCGTTACTATTTAAACCTATTTTTTTGTATAAATTACCCCATCGAAGGTCGTAGTGAAAAGGGCGATAATCGTGGTTACCGGGAATAGTAAAGATAGGACAAAGTATTTCTTCTCCAGAAACCACCCCTCTTCTTTTCTCTTGAGGAAGATTTAACAAAATCTCTTTAAATGTCCGCCAATTACTATCCTTATAGTTAAAATCTAATAATTTTCTTTTTTCCTTAGGTATTTTGGAGAGTACTACAAAATCTATTAAATCTCCTGTTAATACGACAAAATCTAAATCGTTCTTATTTACTTTCTTGTTAATGAGCTTAATAAACTTTCTAAAGTTATTGTTAGGGTTTACAAATCGTTTACGAAGTGGTTCAGTACTTTTAATTGGAATTTTATCTTCTGGTTTTTTTATTAGTAAACGTTGAAAAAATGAAACTGCTTTCGCACCTTGGGCAAGAAGTTCGCCAACATCTGATTTTCTCACTAAAGCGTTCCATTTCTTAACGATTTCGTAAATTCTATCGTTACGTTCTGCCACATGTAAATCTGTCGCGTGAAAGAATTTAAAATCGCTCCATTTATTTTTTGAAATAACGATCGAATGATAAGAAACGCGAATTTCCTTATTGGGATTGGGCATTTCTTGCCAAAGATCAAACATTACAAAATTAGAACTTTCTAAGAATTCCAATACTTCTTTCGATAACTTGAAATGAATTGTCGCTTTGTAAAATTCATTTAANCCCGAATAAANGTTATATTTAATTAAGTAATTTCGAGGACTATAATAATTGTCATATTCAATGTTATCAATCTCGCAGATTTTTACAGGCTCTACCTTTAAAAGAGTCCCTTTTATTAAATCCCCTCTAAATGCTCGCGGCCTTAATGTTTCGATTTTTTTGGGTTGCACAATATCAAACCTTTTTCCCGTAGAGTCTGTAAGCTCTAAAACGGGTGGTAATGCTTCTTCCTTCTTTTTTTTTTTCCGAGAAAATATACTTTTAATTTTAGCCCAAATACTTCTTTTCTTTTTTCTTTCCAATCGTTCTTCTTTCTCTTTTTCGAAATAAGCTTTCAATTTCCATTTGTATTCAAGAATGGGAATGAAATTTAACCCATCTTTAATGAATCTCTCGAAGTTTTCGGTATTTTTTATATTGCTCACAAATAATAAGTTAACTTCAAATTCTTTTTGTTTGAAATTATAATCTATATCTAAAAACAGAGGTTGTCCCAAATTTGGGCTTATTAATAATGCTTTTTCGGATTTAATACTCTCAGCTTCAATCAATTTTTAANNATCTCTCGCAAAATTGCTTTTTAATTTAAAAATCAAATTTCAATTCCTATCTATTTATTAAAGAATTGCGATCTAATAAGTTTTTATTTGATCTAAATGAGATTTAATATCATGTAAGGATTTCCAAGAATGAGAAGATTAATTATAGAAAGCTTTTAAGTGTCTGGGTTGGCGAGATTGACGAATATTACATTATCTCCACGTACAACTATGTCTCCAAGCGTCTCGTTCTCCTCGTGGACAGAACCATCCTCATCCATGTATTCAAAAAGCTGAGTTGTTCCTTCTAGATATAAGTTAAGATGTTCGTCAAATCCAGCTAATTTACCTCGAAATAAACGATTTCTCTTAACTTTAATTAATATAATCTTATTCACTGATTCTTTTAAATAATCAATAGGTCTTTGTGGTCTATTTTGTTGGTAATTTCTTCTTTCCATTTTATATCACACTAAAAATAATATTTCAAAAAAATCTATTTAATAATAATTTAAATTAAAGTTCAGAATTAAAACCTTTTGATTTATTTATTCCATAGTACTTATAAACATCCCACAATTATCTCTAGTTTTTTATTTTATTATGATTTTTATATTATAAGGGTCATTTTTTAATCTAGGCCCGTGGCCCAGCCTGGATAAGTTTTCGAAAGAAATCTTTTCGGAAGAGTAAGCAGCGCCCTCCTAAGGCGAAGATTGAGGGTTCAAACATAAAAAGCACATCGCTTTTTTTGGAAAATCCCTCCGGGCCTGTTAAATGTCTTTTTCTAACAATTCTTTCATTTAGTTGCAATGTTTCAGCAAAACAGAATCATATAAATTTTTTACCGAAGAATATACATGTTGAAAAAAAATCTTTAATCATAATAACTTACGTTCGGTCTGAAAAAACATAACATAGGTATAAATAATAATTATTCACAATTATNAACTACCTAAAAAATAAGGTGTAATATATGCCAAAAAGAATGTTAAGAATAAATATGGATAAACTTGAAGCCAAATTTGAGGATTTTCCTCAAGATTATATGGCTCTTGGAGGTCGTTCGCTTACTTCGACGATTGTTGCCAACGAGGTACCCCCTCTTTGCCATCCTTTGGGTCCAAACAATAAACTTGTATTTGCACCCGGTATTGTTACGGGAACTTCAGCACCTTCTTCTGGACGAATATCAGTAGGAGCAAAATCACCCTTAACGGGAGGAATTAAAGAAGCTAACGCAGGTACTACGTTCGGTCAGAGGTTAGCTCGATTACAAATCGCAGCAATAATAGTGGAAGGAAAACACGAAGGGAGCGACTATTACCTTCTGAAAATAACTAATAATGGCACTGAATTTATAAATGCAAATAAGTGGTCTGGAAAAGGACTTTATCAAGTCTACAAAGATCTTTATAAGGAATTTGGAGCAAAGGTAAGCATTAGTAGTTGTGGAATCGCTGCAGAAATGTTAGGAACGGCTTCCGGGGTCTGTTTTAACGATCCTGAAGGTTTGCCTAGTAGGTACGCGGGAAGGGGCGGACTTGGAGCTGTTATGGCGTCAAAAGGATTAAAGTTCGTAGTTGTGGACGATGCTGGAGCACCAGGCGTTGAAATTAAAAACCCAGAAGTTTTTAAAAAAGGGGCGAAAAAGTTAACGGACGCACTTACTTCTCACGCTGTAACAAAACCTGGAGGTGCGCTAAACACTTATGGTACAGGGGTTTTAGTTAATATTATTAACGAAGCAGGCGGACTACCACAAAAAAACTTCTCATCTGGTCAAGACGATAGATCTGAAAACATTTCAGGTGAGAAAAAGGCGGAAGAAATCAAAAAGAGAGGCGGAGTTCGGCCTCATTTCTGTAATCCAGGTTGCATTATTCAATGCTCTGAAGTATGGACAAGACCGGGCGGTAAAGATCCGGTTGGCGTTTTAGAGTACGAATCTGTCTGGGCTTTAGGAGCAAATTGCAGCATTTACAATTTAGACGATATTGGCGAACTAAATCGTGCGTGTAACGACTTAGGACTTGATACGATTGAAATGGGAAACGCAATTGCCGTAGCGATGGAAGGTGGATTAGTCGAATTCGGAGACGCAAAGGGAGCGTTAAAGCTCATGGAAGAAATTAAAAATAAGACTCCAACTGGAAGGATATTAGCAAATGGTACGGGATTTACTGGAAAAGCTATGGGCGTAACAAGAGTCCCAGTAGTAAAGAACCAAGCTTTACCAGCCTACGATCCTAGAGCAATAAAAGGTATTGGTGTAACATACGCAACAACTCCAATGGGAGCAGACCACACGGCAGGATATGCTATTGCAACCGAAATTATGGGAGTAGGAGGAACGGCAGATCCTAGAGACCCTAATAAAAAAGCAGAATTATCGCGGAATTTACAGTTAGCAACTTCAGTAATTGATGCTTCGGGTTATTGTCTATTTATCGCTTTTGCCGTATTAGATATCCCCGAAGGTTTAGAAGGAGTGGTAGAATCTGTAAATGGAGTATTGGGAATTAATTTAACGGTTAACGACATCGCGGGAATAGGGAAGTCAATAATTGATATGGAACTAAAGTTCAATAAAGCAGCAGGATTTACTAACTTAGACGATAGATTACCTGAATTTCTACTAAAAGAACCAGTATCACCCCACAATGGAGTGTTTGATGTACCAGATGACGAGTTAGATAGCGTGTTTTAATCTTTAATACCCAAAAACATGACTATTTTAGTTAAATTGTTTGGCGACTTAGCAAAGAAAATATCAAAACAAAAATCTCCAAAGAGTCCAACTAACGCGGAAATAAGTACCGAAGGAATAATGCGCGTTTCTGACGTTCTAAAGAAATTTTCGATTGAAGAAAGTGAAACCAGCCACATCTTTGTAAATGGAGTGTACTCTGGATTTAATAAAAAGGTAAACGATGGCGATAGAGTTGGAATATTCGCTGGAAACCAAGCTTTATTGTATAAATGGTACTTTACTCGCATCGAAGATTAGATAGAATAGAAGTAATACTGAAAAATACTCACAAAATACTTTTTTTTTATTTTATTTTTTAAGTTAAGAGTCTAATTACTCGTTATATTAAATTAATAAAATATTACGTAATTAGAACGATCTTTTTTTAGATTAATTTAGATGCATTCTCAAATTATATTGATTAAAAACACGAAGGGTGCAAAAATGTTAGAGGTGTATAATAATAATCGACTTTAAATGATTTATTTTTTACTCATTTTGCTTTAATGTAAAAATTTACAATATATGGCGAAGTGAGAAAAAAAGATGGCAAAACCAAAACCAATAGAAAATCTGAAAAGGGTAAATTTTACCCTTGCACAATCCTTAAAACAGAAATGGCTAACTTTTTCGAAAGCATATCACCTTACTATGTCGCAATTGGTGAGAAATTCTGTTAGGGATTATATGCTAAAGTATGAGAATTTAGAATCGAAGATCGAAAATCCCGAAATTGTTATGATGGAGTTAAAGGTTAGTGAAAAATTCGGGGAAATAAGTGATAAAATTGATCTGATTTATCTTATAATGGAAAAGATGAAAGAAAGCGAAATTGAAGATATTGCAGATATGAAGGATCAAATTCTTTCAATCATTGAAGATAAACCAAAATCACTTAATACATTGCATAAGTACACGAAACAACCCAAAAGATTACTTCTTGATGTGTTAAAGGAATTAAAAGGGGATGGATTAGTGAAATTGAATAATTTATATTGGGGTGTTGCGTAAAATGGGGTTATCAGTCCAATTTGGCGTAAATACATTTAGAGAAGTTCCTATCGTGAATGATAAGGATGCTTTAATTATGAAAAATTTCATTAACCTAAAGAGCAAGTCGGGGTTAAATGCTAGAGCTCAATTAGTAGGGGTTACATTTGAATTCTTTAAGTTTGTTGGCAAAAAGGATATAGTTGATATAGACGAATACGATTTTCTAGCTTATATGGCTGATATGGATTTAAGGAATTTAGCTTATTCAACTAAAGTTATGAGAAGGGCTAGATTAAACACTTTCTTTAATTTTTACGGAAGAAGGATGGCGAAAAAGAGAATTCCCTTTTTCAATCCCGTTCCCCCACTAGATGAATGTAATATAATTGGGGATTCTATCTTATCGGCAAAAGAGCAACAAGATAAAATCAAAGAAGAAACATTTGAGTTAGATGATTTATTGAAAATCCTTAAAGAATCGAAACTACAAAGGGAAAAATACTTTATCGCCAATTTACTCTTAACTTTTTGCGGAATGAGAATTAGGGAATGTCTAACTATCCGACTTGAAAACATCAATACCCAAGAAAGATGGCTAATGACAGGAATAGATGAAGTAGCTAAAAAGAACAATAAAAAAGGGAATAATCCATTATATTTCATATTTCCAGAANAAGTGGCAATAATCCTTGAACAATACATAATCGAACTTAAAGAAAGAAACCCCGAAAACATTTGGCTATTTGATGGTAAGAATAAGCATATTACCAATAGTGCTTATTACTCTTTTATGAAAAAAGTGGGAATTGCTTTCAATTCTGATAATAAGGATACTACAAAAATTAAGAAATCCACAACAAAATCACACAAATTTAGAAAAACACTTGCTAAATTTTGGGTTGACTATAACGAAGTTCTTTTGCATATTACAGAAATGCTTTCAAATCATCAAATAACTAGTGTGGTCATGAGATATTACGCAAAATCGACAATTGAAGATAGAAGAAAATTCTATGATCAATACCTTCCAAAAGAATTCAAGAAATTATTGATCTTCTTGAAAACCTTATAGGTTTTCATAAATCCAATATTTTTTTTAAACAATCAAAAACTAATTAAAACTCTAAAAAATTATAACATGAGTTTAGAAGAATACGCAATTTGGCAAGGAAGGATGAATAAGGAAAGAAAAAGGAATGAATTTGAAAGGATCAAAAGAAGATCAATTTCTGAATATTCAATAGATCAGATTATCGAAATATTGAAAAAATCCTATGCAATAGATGAAAAGTTTTATATTATTAAATTATTGATGACCTTTTGTGGAATGAGAATAAGTGAATGTCTTTTAATCAGAATTGAAAGCGTAAATTTGAAGGAAAGATTTTTACTAACGGGAATTGAAGAAGGTTCTAGAATGAGTAATAAAAATGGTTCTAATCCATTATATTTTTTCTTTCCATTAGAAGTTAGCAAAATTATAGAGCAATATGTGAAAGGATTAGAAAAAGATTCAATTTGGCTATTTAGTGGTAAAAATATCTATCAGAGAAAATCAAGTTATTGCAGGGTGGTGACTAAACAAAAATTTGAATTTCATTTTAAAACTCAATTCTTTAGAAGATCATTACTTATATTTATGATTGATGTAAATTATACCCCTTTATTTATTGCAGAA
>JGI24724J26744_10002750_pt1 | contig 11531 bp, 7 predicted proteins | sample Cruoilmetagenom7_FD_26744 | JGI IMG/M metagenome (IMG submission 26744)
GTGATAATGGGTCGCGAACAGGGCACGGCAGCGGTTCGTATTGTGCAAATGCTCTACGGCGGCCCAGGCAATCGCGAGACCGTCATAGGTCGAGGTGCCGCGGCCAACTTCATCCAGTATGACAAAACTGTTCGGCGTTGCCTGGGTCAGGATGGCGGCGGTTTCAACCATTTCAACCATAAATGTAGAGCGCCCGCGTGACAGGTCATCACTCGCCCCAACCCGTGAAAAGACCCGGTCGGCGAGGCCCAGCTTCAGGCTTCGCGCGGGTACGTAAAGCCCGGCCTGCGCCAGAATCACCGCCAGACAGGCTTGCCGCAAATATGTCGATTTACCCGCCATGTTCGGTCCAGTGACAAGGGCGAGGCGCGGCGCGGTCTCGCCGCTGGCATCAAGNNTGAGGCCATTCGCGGTGAAGCCTTCACCTTGCTTGCGCAATGCNGCTTCAACCACCGGATGGCGCAGGCCATCGGCCTCAAAGACGGGGCTCTGGGCGAGCGCAGGGCGCACTGCATNAACCTCGGCGGCCCAATCGGCATTGGCGGCGGCAACGTCGAGCTCGGCAAGCGCATGGGCGGCGGCTGATAGGGCNTCTGAAACCGTCTCGACACGCCCACAAAGCGTCTCAAATATCGCCATCTCGCGCCCCTTNGCCACGTCATCGGCGCGGGANATNCGCCCCGCCAGCTCNGATAATTCAGGGGTTGAGAAGCGCACATTGGAGGCCAGTGTCTGGCGGTGGATAAATGTCTCGGCCAATGGCGGCTGCATCATCGGGTCGGCATGACGGGCCGACACATCAATGAAATAGCCGAGAACATTATTGAACTTGATTTTAAGCGCCGCGATGCCGGTTTCCTCGGCATATCTGGCCTGCAATTCGGCAATCACCTTGCGGCTATCGGCCTTAAGCATACGCGCCTCATCAAGCGCACTGTCCCATCCGGTCGCAATGAAGCCGCCATCACGGGCCAGCGCCGGCAAATCGTCTGCCAAGGCCAGACGCAAATCGCTCGCCAGCGCTGCCAGCTCGGGCGCGTTGCTGGGCGTCAGCGCGTATAGCGCATCACCCAATAGAGCCGGTGGCGCGGTCGCGGCTTTCGCAAATTCGGCCACGCCGCGTTCTCCGGCGGCGAGCGCGGCGGCCAGAGCGGCAAGATCACGTGGACCGCCACGCCCCAGCCGGATGCGGCCACGGGCGCGTTCAAGATCGGGCGAAGCGCTCAAGGCCTTGCGGATCGTGTCGCGCAGATGCTCATTGGCAAGAAAGAACGCCACCGCGTCATAGCGGGCCGTTATCGTCTCTGCTGTCGTTTCTGGCCGCGCCAGCCGCGCCGCCAGCAGGCGCCCACCCGGTGCGGTCTGTGTACGGTCGACGCTGGCGAGCAGCGTCCCTTGGCGGGTGCCATTGATCGCGACATCAATCTCCAGGCTCGCACGGGTCGCTGGATCGATTGACAGAGCTGGCGTTGGGGCTTGGCGCGATGGCGCATCAAGCCGGATATCACCACCCGCCTGCGTGATCGATAGATAGTCGAGCAATAACGCGCACGCCGCTAGCTCTGCCTTGGTGAAGCTGCCGAACGCATCAAGCGCGGCAATTTTGAAGGCGTCTTTAAGCAANCGTTCGCCAGACTTCGCATTGGCCGCATTGTTTGGTCGATGCGTAATCGCCAGACCAAGATCTTCCAGCGCGTGCCGGGTCAGTGGCCGGTCGGCATCGGCCTCGGTCAGCAACAGTTCGGTGATCGGCAGCGCCGCCAATGTTTCGCCCAGACGCTCCGCCGCGATTGGCCGAATTTCAAAATACCCGGTCGACACATCACACGCCGCCAGCGCCGCGTCGGCCCCGCCGGATGTAAACGCGACGGCGACAAGCGCCTGGCCCCGTTTTGGCGGCAACAGCGCGTCTTCGGTGATGGTTCCGGGTGTAACGATGCGAACAATCTCGCGATTGACGACCGATTTTGACCCGCGTTTCTTGGCTTCGGCCGGGCTTTCGGTCTGCTCGCAAACCGCCACCCGCGCCCCAGAAGCGATCAACCGCGCCAAATAGCCCTCGGCGGCATGATAGGGCACGCCTGCCATCGGGATCGGCTCGCCCTCGTGTTCGCCACGCGCGGTTAGCGTAATGCCCAGAATGTCTGCGGCCTGTATCGCATCGTCGAAGAACAGCTCGTAGAAGTCGCCCATGCGAAANAATAACAGCGCGTCTGGATGCTCGGCTTTTATTCGAAGGTATTGCACCATAAAAGGCGTCGGCGCTTTGGCCGGTTTAGCGGTTGTTCGCGGCTGTTCAGAGCTGTCAGGCATTCTGTGTCCGATTCTTCATCCTTGATGCGGAATAAGCCATTGCTAACGGGTTGTCCCCCCCTGCGGACAGGCTTAGAGACAGTCGGAACTTATTTTGACACTGCCCGTCCAAAGGCCAAGCATATGACTTCGAAACGCCCCAGCTTCACCGACAAAGAAGCGCTTGAATTCCACGCCGACCCGACCCCGGGCAAAATCTCAATGATGCCGACCAAGCCGATGGCGACGCAACGCGATCTGTCCTTGGCCTATAGTCCCGGCGTTGCTGTCCCGGTGGAGGCGATCGCCAAGGACGACGATCTTGCCTATGAATACACATCCAAGGGAAATCTGGTCGCGGTCATCTCAAACGGAACCGCGATCCTCGGTCTCGGCGATCTTGGCCCGATGGCATCAAAGCCGGTCATGGAGGGCAAGTCCGTCCTGTTCAAACGTTTTGCCGACATTGATAGTTTTGATGTTGAGGTTCAAACCAAGGAAATTGACGAGTTTTGCACCGTGGTTCGCAATATTGGCGCGACTTGGGGTGGGATCAATCTCGAAGATATCGGCTCGCCGGAATGCTTCATTATTGAAAGCCGCCTGCGTGAAGAGCTGGATATTCCGGTTTTTCATGATGATCAGCACGGTACCGCCATCATCGCGGCTGCGGGCGTTATCAATGCCTGCCACATTACCGGGCGCAAGCTGGAAGATCTAAAGGTGGCGGTGTCTGGCGCGGGCGCGGCGGGCCTCTCGGTTGCTGGTCTGATTATCCATCTTGGCGTCAAGGCCGAAAACATCCTGATGTGCGACAGTACTGGTGTCGTCTATGAGGGACGCACCGAACGGATGGACCAGTTCAAGTCCGCCTTCATGGTCAAAACCGCCAAGCGAACATTGGCCGAAGCGGTTGATGGAGCAGACTGTTTCCTCGGCCTATCGGTCAAAGGTGCGATGACCAAGGACATGGTCAAATCAATGGCCAAGGATCCAATCATCTTCGCCATGGCCAATCCGGACCCGGAAATTCGCCCCGAAGAAATTAAACAAGTCCGCGGTGATGCGATCATTGCGACCGGGCGGTCCGACTATCCCAATCAGGTCAATAATGTCCTCGGTTTCCCCTATATTTTTCGCGGCGCGCTCGATGTTCGGGCCCGCAGTATCAATGAAGAGATGAAAGTTGCCGCCGCGCGCGCGCTGGCTGAACTGGCCCGTGAAGATGTGCCGGATGAGGTTGCCGCCGCCTATCACGGCGCCCGCCCAACCTTTGGCCGGGACTATATCATTCCAACCCCGTTTGATCCGCGTCTGATCAGCTTCATTCCGCCATTCGTCGCGCAAGCCGCCATGGATACCGGTGTTGCCCGCAAACCGATCGAAGATATGGAAGAGTATCGCCACTCATTGGCCCGGCGGCTGGATCCATCGGCCAGCTTCCTGCAAGGCGTACAAAATGCCGCCCGTGCTGAGCAAAAAAGGATTGTCTTTGCTGAGGGCGAGGAGCCACAGGTCGTGCGGGCCGCTTGGACGTTCAAAAACCAGGGTCTCGGCGAGCCCATTCTGATTGGCCGCGAGAAACAAGTTGAGCGCACGATGAAGCAAATGGGCGTGCCCGAAGGCGCGCTGGAAATCGTCAATGCCCGCCTGTCGGACCGCAATGGCGACTATACGGACTATCTATATGACCGCGTGAAACGGCGCGGCTATCTGAAGCGCGACGCACAACGCCTGGTCAATCAGGACCGTAATATATTCGGTAGCTGTATGCTGGCGGTTGGCGATGCGGATGGCATGGTGACCGGCGTCACTCGAAATTATGATGCCTGTTTGAAGGATGTCTGGCTAACGCTTGACCCGCTGCCGGATCAGCGAGTGATTGGCATGTCGATGGTGATCAATCGCGGCCGGACGATTTTTATCGCCGATACGAGTGTGTGTGAATTGCCCGACGGCGCTGCCCTTGCAGGGATTGCGCGCGAGGCGGCAAAGTCTGTGAAACGGCTCGGCTTTACGCCGCGCTTGGCCTTCCTGTCCTACTCAACCTTCGGCAACCCGATGGGCGAACGCGCCGAAAAAGTACGCGAGGCGGTCTCGATCCTGGATGCGTGCGGCGATTGCGATTTTGAATATGAAGGCGATGTTGCCGCCGATGTCGCGCTCAATCCATCGCACAAGACCCTCTATCCGTTCTCACGCTTGAAGGGGCCAGCCAATGTATTGATTATGCCAGCCATTCATTCGGCTTCAATTTCCACAAAGCTGCTTGAGGCGATGAGCCGCGCGACGGTGATTGGCCCGATCCTGCTGGGCATGTCAAAACCGGTCCAGATTGCCTCACTGGGCGCCACCGTCAACGATCTTGTCAACCTCGCGACCCTCGCCGCCTTTGATATTGATAGCGTCCCCAGCCCGCAAAAGCGCAAACCCCGCCGCCGCGCGACAGACTAGTCGCCGGTGATCGCCTCGGGGGCGGGCGTGTCGAAATAGTGCTGCCTGATGGTTTCCAAAACCGATAGGGCGACGGCCACCATGCCAAGCCAGAACGTGATGATGAAGACCGTATAATAGCCCTGGGCCTCAATGATTTCGCCCAGCCATGGTCGACCCAGCGTGCCGATGAGCATGGTCAGTGATCCCAGCAAAGCGTATTGCACGGCGGCAAAGCGCGGGTTCACCACCGATGTAAGATAGGCAACGATGGCAACGCTGGCGAAACCTCCGGCCAGATTTTCCCCCGCAATGGCCATCATCAGGCGGGCCATACGTTGGCCTTGATCGGGCTGAACCGGATCTGGTGATATTGTGGCGGCCCATTCGGCGAACGTGACAAGTGGAACGTCAAGGTGGGTCCAAGCCAAAAATGCATCCATCGCTGCGCCACCGGCGGCAAGGTCAGCGAATAGCAGATTTGTCGCGGCAGCTAGAAATGCTCCAAGAATGAGAACTTTCATCCGGCCAACAAAACTGATGACAATTGCGCCAAGGGCCGCGCCGGAAATCGTCATCAAAATCCCGAAAAACTTAGAGGCTATCGCAACATCATCCATCGTGTGATGCAGCGCCCCAAATCGGTCATCAAGATAGAATGGATAGGCGAACGCGCCCCATACCGCATCGGTAAACCGGTAGGTCAGGGCAAGGGCCAAGACCAGAACCATGCCCCATTTCAGGCGATCGACCATATCCATCAACGGGTCAAAGATCGCGCGAAACAGGGCTCGCTTAAGTCCTGGCTCGGTCGGGGCTTCCTGAATTGTTTCCGCGGCGGGGCGGAATTTCAGTAGCAAGAATGCCGACAGAAGCGCGGGTGCCAGCACCGTCAATCCGACAATCCACGGCCCTTGTCCGCGGACGAAACTTCGCGCGCTGGGGTTGCTATCCAGGACCAAGGCCTGCGTCATGAACCAAAGGATCATAGCGATCGCGATGGCCCAACCGACGGATATTCCTGAAACCGACCAGTCACGAACACGATTGGGCAGACCCGCAAAGAAGCTTGGGCGGTTGGCGTCTGTATTCAGGTCGGCATCTGGTTCCGGCGCGATCAGCGTGCCGATTGCGGCGATAACCATCATCGCAGCGATGATGAGATAAACCGCCACCCAGCCAAAGCGGGCGGCCAGCAATAGGGCAACAAAGCCAGTGATGAATCCCGAAATGCGATATCCAAACTGGTACAGGGCGGCCATCAGGTCGCGGTCCTCGTCTGACCGCGCGACCTCAATCCGCCAGGCATCAAGAACGATGTCATGTGTTGCGGACATTAGGGCGATACATAGGGCAATCAGAGCCAGCATGCCGACACCAGACGCTGGATCGCTGAGCGCCATCAAGGCCATCAAAATGGCAATTGGGATCTGGAAAATCAGTAACCATGAGCGCCGCGCGCCGAGCCGCTCAACCGGAATGAATTTAGGGGTTTGAAACGCCGGTGCCCATAAATACTTGAATGAGTATCCAAGTGTGATGATCGACAAAACACCGATCGTTGACGGGGTCACGCCTTCGGTTGTTAGCCAGGCATTTAAAGTGCCAAGCACCGCGCCATAAGGCAGGCCAGCGGCGAAGGCCAACATTAACATTGCCGCCATTCGGCGGTCTTTTAGCGCGCTGAAGGCGCGAACGAAGCGGGGTTTGTCGGGCTGAACCGCCGTTTCGCTCACGCGGCACCCGCTGTGCTGGACCGGGTGGTCCATTTCAGGGCGAGGCGGCGCAGGGCTTCGGCGTCAAGCGGTTTGGCCGCGACCCCGTTGGCCCCGGCGGCGCGGGCGCGGCGTTCAATATCCGGGTTTATTTCAGCCGAAACCGCGATGACGGGTACGGTTGAGCCGCTGGCGCGCAGGCGGCGCATTGCTTCAAAACCGTCCATGATGGGCATTCGTAAATCCATAAGCACCATTTGTGGCCTGATTTGCTCTATCGCGTCGAGGGCTTCTCGCCCGGTTGAGGCCACCGTGACCACGAAACCCGCCGATTCCAAGGCACGCCGCGCGATAAGTGCGTTGATCGGATTGTCATCGGCAATCACGATTTGCCCATGTCCCTGNTCGTCGGGCGCGTCTTCGCGGTTGGCGCGTTCGCCGGCCATGGCCAATCCGGCTCGTTCNACCAATGACGGCGCGCGAAGCGGCCGCACCAGCCAGCCNGCGGCGCCCAATGTCCGAAAGCGCGGCATCTGNGCCCGGTCTTCAGGGCGCAAGACAATCAGCACTGGCGCGGAATTACAAAGCGCGNGCAATGTATCTTCGGGCAAGTCGGCNCTCGCCAGGATCAGATCGGCACTTTGNGCATTGGCCGGAACCGGTGGGTCGATCTGGTTGGTGTCGGCCCCCGCTTCNCACAGCGTTTCGACCGCGCTCAGACAGGTCGCTATCGGAAGGCCCGCGAATGCGATCTCACCCGATAGCGGATCATTGGCTGGGCAATTCGGATCGGTTTCCGGCGCGATTTTAGCGGGTAGACGGACCCGGAAAACCGTTCCGTGGCCAGGCGCGCTGTCAAGCGTGATCGTGCCATTCAGCCGCTGGCAAAGGCGCTGTACAATGGCGAGCCCCAGCCCGACGCCGCCATCGTTCTGGGCATCGGTCGCCTGGGTTTGGCGGAAGGCATCAAACAGGGTTTCCTGTGCGCCCGCCGAAATGCCGGGGCCGGTATCATAAATGCTATAGGTCAGATGACCGTCCTCAAAACCGCTATCGATAAGCACGGCCCCGGTCTGCGTGAATTTCAACGCATTACCGACGAGGTTGAACAGGATCTGGCGGATCTTTCCGGCATCGCCAATCACCCCTTTGGTAAAGGTGCCACCGGCACGAACGGCCAGATCAAGCCCTTTGGCATGGGCGCGCGGCGCCAATAGNTCGGCAACTTCCTGAGCCAAGACGGACGGATCGAACTGTTCTTCCTCGACATCGATCTTTCCGGCGTCCAGCCGGGCGAAATCAAGAATATTGTTGAGCAAGTCAAGCAGTCGCGACCCGGATGTGCGAATGGCCTCAGCATATTCTTTTTGGGCCGGGTCCAATTCTGTTTCGAGCAGAAGGGACACGGTACCAAGAATGCCATTTAGGGGCGTGCGGATCTCGTGACTCGTCGTTGCGAGAAAGGCCTGCTCTTGGGTCAACTTGGTCGAATCATCAGTCATCGCCAGAATATGGCACAAAGGCCTGACGATTCGTTTAACGCGCCAAGGCTTTGGCACTTACACCGGGCGCGTCACCGGGTGCGCGGCGGCGATACGATAGGGCTTCTGCAACATGCAGGCGGCGCACGCCGTCCGGCGCCGTCCAAATCGGCAATGGTCCGCGCGACCTTCAAAATCCTGTGATAGGCCCGCGCTGACAGGTTCAGTTTCTCTGCCGCCTCTGCAATGAGCGCTCTACCGCCTTCATCCGGCTCGGCATATTGTTCCAGCGCTGCGCCGGTTGAATCGGCGTTGATCGAGCGACGCCCTGCTTCGGATAAATCGCCAAACCGGTCGGCCTGAACGGCCCGAGCCGTAGCAACCCTGGCGGCGGCCTCAGCCGTCCCTTCCGCTGGCGCGGGTAAGGTCAGATCAATCGCGGTAACCGGTGGGGTATCAAAGAACAGGTCGATCCGGTCGAGAAACGGGCCTGACAGCCGTGCCTGATATTGTTCGGCGCATCGCGGCCCACGTTTACATGCACTGTCACCGGCCCCGCCACCGCAGCGGCACGGGTTCATTGCGGCAACCAGCTGGAACCGGCTTGGATATTTCACATGCCGATTGGCGCGGGAAATCGTAACCTCACCATCCTCCAAAGGTTGGCGCAAACTATCCAATACTTGTCCGGTAAATTCTGGCAATTCGTCGAGAAACAAGACGCCATGATGGGCCAGTGAAACCTCACCGGGGCGGGCCTTTGCGCCGCCGCCAACCAAAGCCGCCATAGAGGCAGAATGGTGTGGCGCGCGAAAGGGCCGGGTGCGTGAAAGTTGCCCGCGCTCAAGCATGCCAACCACCGACTGAATCTGCGATACTTCGAGCAGTTCCCGGGCCGATAGCGGCGGCAACAGGCCCGGTAATCGCTTCGCCAGCATCGATTTCCCGGACCCCGGCGCGCCGCAATATAGCAAATTATGNCCGCCCGCNGCNGCGATTTCCAAAACCCGTTTGGCNCCGTCCTGACCCTTTACGTCACGCANGTCAGGAACCGCTGGGCCATCAATCAGATCGCCGCGCGCCGGGCAGGAGAGCGGTGTGCGCCCGGAAAAATGATTGATCAGCGAAATCAGGTTCGGGGCCGCCAGATTACCGTCTCCCGCCCAAGCCGCCTCTGGCCCGCAGATATGCGGGCAAATCAGCCGCACATCCAGCTCCAGCGCCTTCATGGCNGCGGGCAGTACGCCAATGGTTTGTCCCAATTGCCCATCCAGCGACAATTCCCCCAGCGCAGCATGCCCGTCCAGCGCGTCCGGCGGAACAATCCCCATCGCCGCCATGATGGCCAGCGCAATCGCCAAATCGTAATGACTGCCCTCTTTGGGCAGGTCGGCCGGGGCGAGATTAACTGTGATCCGCTTGGGAGGAAGCGCTAGTCCGATGGCNCTGAAGGCCGCGCGNACCCGTTCGCGGCTTTCCCCAACCGCCTTATCTGGTAGGCCGACAATCATGAAGGACGGNTGATTGCCACCAGCAATATGCACCTGAACATCCACCGGTTGAGCGTCGATCCCCTCAAATGCAAATGTCGTAATGCGTGCAACCATTTCTGTCCCCAGCCCGTACTGATTTTCTTGTAACAGACGGACAGGAACAAATAAAGAACAAATTTTGGAAAGTTTGCTGAGGTCGCCATTCTGCGCACAACCGCTTAAAGCTCTCTATCGGAAGTGGAGTAGTTTATGGCTGAACAATTCGAAGTTGAGGCGATTGCCCGCGTGAGCAATTCCCGAACCGAACCGATCGACGACGATTGGGACAGCGTGCCAACCAAGGTCGAGCTTGATACGGAGCGCTTTGGCGCCGACGCCTTGATGGGGCTAGAAACATTTTCCTATGTCCAGATCGTATTCCTGTTTGATCAGGTCGACCCAGAGAGTGTCGTGGAGGGTGCCCGCCATCCAAGGGGGCAGGAGACTTGGCCAAAGGTTGGCATATTTGCGCAGCGCGGGAAAAACCGCCCCAACCGGATTGGCACAACGATTTGCCGGGTCGTCGCGGTCGAGGGGACACGGCTTTACGTCGTCGGCCTCGATGCGATTGATGGCACCCCGGTGCTCGACATCAAGCCTGTCATGTCAGGATTCTTGCCGCGCGGAGACATTACCGAGCCGCGCTGGGCCAAGGACATTATGGCAAATTACTGGTAGCGATTATCGGTTAAGGATCCAGACGAATAACTTCGTCTTCGTCTGTGTCTTCCGGCGCGGCCTCGTCTTCCAGAATAGATGTATCAATTTCTGGAATAGACTCGAGTGCGCTCGTGCTTGGTAGGTCACTCGGCAGGTTGAACCCGTCACTGTTTGGCGCGTCGCCAAGTGCCGGTGTCGCNAGGTTAAATCCGTCCGAAGANGTCGTCGTGCCTGTATCGTCGCCTGGCATCATAAGGTTGAACCCGTCATCGGCGGGCGCCGATGTCGGCGTCAGTTCAGCTTCAGCTGGCGGCGTTTCAACGGCTGGTGCAGCAGCGGTTGTTTCGGAACAAGCAGCGCCAGCCAAAGCAAGCGCTAGAATGGAAGCAAAGGGTACGACTCTCATATTCATATCTCCGATTTTGACCGCATAGCTAGGCGCTGGCAAGTCTGCGTTGCACAGCGCCCCAGAACATCGCCGCTGGATCGCGGCCTGTAAAGGCTTTGACTTGCTGCACGCCCGTCGGTGATGTGTTGTTGATTTCGGTCAGCCGCCCGCCAATCACATCGATACCGACCAGCACCTGCCCACGTGCCTTTAATTGCGGGCCAATCGCCTCACAAATCGCCATATCTTCAGCCGANAGATCGCTCGGCTCGGCCGTGCCACCCACCGCGAGNTTAGAGCGGGCATGGCCCTTTTGCGGGACCCGATTAAAGCCGCCGACGGCCTCACCATCGATCAAAATGATTCGTTTGTCGCCCGCCGAGACGGCTGGCAGGAAGGCTTGCACGATCAGTGGTTCGCGCGTGCGCCCTAGGAATAGGTCAATCAGTGGGCCAAAATTATTGTCGCCCGGCTTAACGTGGAACACATCCCCGCCACCAAACCCGTATAGCGGCTTTATGATCACGTCTTTGTACGTCTCACGGAAGGCATAAATGGCCTGTTTGTCCCGGGAAATCAGTGTCTCCGGCATGAATTGTGGGAACAAAAGTGGCCACAGTTTTTCCGGCCCCGACCGGACAAATTCCGGATCGTTGAGAACCAGAGTGTCGGGGCCCAATAACTCCAGAATGTGACAGGCGGTGATATAGCCCATGTCGAAAGGCGGGTCTTGGCGCATCAAAACGACATCGACATCGTCGCGCAGATCAATCACCGTGCGGTCCTGATAAATGACCGGGTCACCCGGCACGCGCTGCACCGTCATTGCCCGCGCAAAGGCGCTTATCCGGCCCGCATCAAAGGTCAGGTCCTCCGGCTGGTATTCATACAGGGTCGCCCCGATGGCTTGCGCTGCCTCGGCCAGGGCAAATGTCGTGTTGGAGTCAACTTTGGCTGTGTCCAGAGGGTCGGTTTGAATTGCAACGCGCAAGCTCATGCGGGCTCCTTATGAATTTCCAAGGGCCTATAT
>JGI24724J26744_10002754_pt1 | contig 11526 bp, 8 predicted proteins | sample Cruoilmetagenom7_FD_26744 | JGI IMG/M metagenome (IMG submission 26744)
GGGATCGCCGAGGCATTGACGAAATGCTCCTGAAACCGCGGCTCGATCGCGGTCTCAACTTTGCCGATGCGGCGCACCGTTTGCTCGATTTCGCGCCGCGCGGTGCGGTTCAGCAGCGCAATTCGCGCACCCGTGCCAGCCGCGTTGCCAGCTGATGTGACGCTCGAAAGCACGCAATCAGGGATCATCCCCAAAACCATCGCATGTTTGGGTGAAATATGNGCCCCGAACGCCCCCGCCAACACGATGCGATCCACCGTATCGACCTCGAATTTATCCATCAACAACCGCGCACCGGAATAGAGCGCCGCCTTGGCCATCTGAATTTCGCGGATGTCGCGGTTGGTGACGGTAATCACCGGCCCACCGTCAGCCGAACCATCCCAAACCATATAGGAATTGGTGCGCCCGTCGGCAAAGCAACGCGCAGTGCCGACCTGCTCGGATGAGCCGATCAGACCGGGGCCGTCGACGATGCCTGCCATGCGCATTTCGGCGACCAATTCGATAATGCCGGAGCCGCAAATGCCTGTCACGCCGGTGGTGGCGATGGCGACGTCAAAGCCGTCTTCATCCGACCACAAGTCAGAGCCGATCACCTGAAATCGCGGGGTTTTGCTGACAGGATCAATGGTCACATGTTCAATTGCCCCCGGGGCCGCGCGCTGACCCGAACTGATCTGCGCGCCCTCAAAGGCAGGGCCGGTCGGGGAAGAACAGGCCAGCACGCGATCACGATTGCCCAGCAGTAATTCAGCGTTGGTGCCAACATCCACAACCAGCACCAGATCATCGGATTTATCGGGGGCTTCGGACAGCGCGACAGCGGCGGCATCGGCCCCGACATGGCCCGCGATGCAAGGCAGAATATAGGAGCGGGTTTCGGGATGCAGGTTCAGGTCCAGATCGCGGGCTTTTAGGCGTAGCGCGTCAGATGTGGCCAGCGCGAACGGGGCTTGGCCCAATTCATAAGGATCAATGCCCAAGAAAAGGTGGTGCATCACCGGATTGCAGACAAACACGCTGTCCAGAACATGTGATTTGTCGATGTCGGCCTCGGTTGTGATCTGATCAAACAGCGCGTTCATCCCGACACGCACTGCGCGGGTCATTTCAGCAGCACCGCCCTCGTTCATCATGCCATAAGACACGCGGCTCATCAGGTCTTCGCCAAAACGGATTTGCGGATTCATGATGCCGCAAGAGGCCGTGACTTCACCAGTTTGCAAATCACACAGATGCGCCGCGATGGTGGTGGACCCAAGATCAACAGCAAGGCCATAGACAGGACTGTCGAAAAAGCCAGCCCATAAGCGTAGGATGGTGTGGGGCGCACCGTCAGCGGCTTGGTGCAAGGCGACAGTCACTTTCCATTCGCCCTTGCGCAGGGTGGTTTGCAGGCTGGTCAGAACGGACAGATCGGCGCTGATCTCGCCCAGTTTCCACTGGGCTTTAAGCGCCGCAATCAGCCGTTCCAGATCGCCTGAGGGTTCGTGCATATCGGGTTGTTCCACCTCGACATAGTATAGATGCACAGTCGGATTCAGGGTTATGTCACGGGCCTCGGCGCGTTTGCGCACCACCTGTTTGTGGACTTGGCTCTCGGGGGGCACGTCAATCACCACGTCACCTTCGATTTTCGCCTGACAGCCCAGACGCCGCCCGTCAATCAACCCGCGAATGGATTTGTAACGTTCCTCAACACTGTTCCAGTCCGACAGCGCGTCCTTGCCCACGGTGACGCCGTGTTTGGGGAATTCGCCGTAAGACGGGGTGATCTGGCAGCGCGAACAAATCCCGCGCCCGCCGCAAACAGAGTCCAGATCAACGCCCAATTGGCGGGCGGCGGTCAGAACGGGGGGGCCAATCGGAAAATTGCCACGCTTGCCGGAGGGGGTGAAGATCACCAGAGGATCGGATTTTGCCATATCTCATACCTATTCGCCTGTTTCCCTTTCCTTATTAAGGGGTCAGATCAAAGGTGCAATGCTCAAGCGCGACCAAGAGAGGGTTAAGGGCGGCGATGCAGGGTGAATAATGTGACAACATCAGTTCGATACGTGTGGGCGCACCGAAGGCTACGCAACAGGCCTGATACCCGACCTCAAACCCGCTTATTGTTGGAGTGCGTTCTGTTCGTCTTGTTTTTGACGAAGCGACATGTGTCGCGAAATCAGAGAGGCTGAAATTACGCCCACGGTGACGATGCCGATCATGATGGTTGAAAGGGCGTTAATTTCCGGACTGACGCCCAGCCGGACCGCGCTGAAAATTTTGATGGGTAACGTTGTCGAAGATGGGCCAGAGGTAAAGGACGCAATCACCAGATCATCAAGTGACAGTGTAAAGGCCAGCAACCAGCCGGATATGACCGCAGGCGCGATGATTGGCAGTGTCACACTGCGAAAGGCGTCGAAAGGTGTGCAACCCAAATCCAGCGCGGCCTCTTCCAGCGATCTGTCAAATGTCACCAACCGAGAAGTGACCACAACAGAGACATAGCACATCGAAAAAGTCGTATGGGCCAGCACGATTGTGACGACCCCTCGGTCCATACCAATGGCGATGAAAAACAACAAAAGCGACAGGCCCGTGATGACTTCTGGCATCACAAGCGGCGCATAGATCATCCCTGAAAACAGCCCCCGGCCCGTGAACCGGCCAGAGCGCACCATGACATAGGCCGCCATTGTGCCAAGGACGGTGGCGAGGGTGGACGACCAAAANCCAACCTTCAAGGTGACCCAAGCNGCATCAAGGAATGCCTCGTTCTGCATCAGCTCGCCATACCATTTGGTCGAAAAACCTGCCCATACGGTCACCAGCCGGGATTCGTTAAAGCTGTAGATCACGAGGATCAGCATAGGCAGGTAAAGGAACACAAACCCGAGCGTCAGCGAAGTGGCGTTAAACCATGAAAAGCGCCCCCGGTTCATCTTTCCATCTCCCGCTGTTTTTGCTCGTTGCGCTGAAACAGCATGATCGGAATAACAAGGATCAACAGCAAGACGACTGCAACCGCCGAGGCCACCGGCCAATCCCGGTTCGAGAAAAATTCCTCCCACAGAACCTTGCCGATCATGATCGTTTTGGACCCGCCCAGCAGGGACGGGATTACAAATTCACCAAGCGCGGGAATGAACACAAGGAAACTCCCGGCAATGACCCCGGGTTTCGACAGAGGTGCTGTNACCAGCCAAAAGGCCGAGGTGGCCGAGCAGCCCAAATCTTCGGCAGCTTCCATCAATGATCCATCCATTTTTTCAAGTGAGGCATAGATCGGCAGCACCATGAAGGGCAGATAGGTATAGACGATGCCGATATAGACCGCCCAATTCGTGTTGAGGATCGTCAGCGGTGTCACAATCAGCCCTGTCCACAGCAGGAATTGGTTCAACAGACCTTCTTGGCTGAGAATCCCCATCCATGCGTAAACGCGGATCAAAAAGCTGGTCCAGAACGGCAAGATCACCAGCATCATAAGTGTCGGACGCCAATGGTCAGGTGATTTGGCCATGGCATAGGCGATCGGGTAGCCCACAATCAGCGTTGCAATGGTAGAAATGGTCGCGATCTTGAGGCTGGACAGATAGGCCACGTAATAAAGGTTGTCTTCGGCCAAAAAGACAAAATTCTCGAAGTCGAGCTGACTGAGATAATTTATCAGCCCCGCCCAGCCTTCGGACAGGTCCAGCTTGGGCGTATAAGGCGGGATCGCAAGGGCGATGTCTGAAAGCGATATTTTCAGCACAATCCCGAAGGGGACCAGAAACAGGGCCAAAAGCCACACATAGGGTACGAAGATCAGGAATTTGCGCCGCAGACCCATGATCGCCCCCTAGTTTTTCAAGATGACGCCGGCGGTGTCCGCCCAAGACAGCCAAACCTCATCTTCCCAAGTGAATCTGCGCCGCGCGATCCGCCGTGTATTGCTGGCTTGCGCCTTGAAAACATCTCCNGATGGTAGTTGGACATGATAGGTTGAAATATTGCCCAGATAGGCAATGTCCAGAATTTTGCCATGCACAGCATTGGGCACCTCCTCCGGTCGTTNGGTCGAAATGGCAACCTTTTCGGGGCGGATGGCAAAGGTAACGTCTGTGCCCGCAGGCAGGGGCGTGTCGCAAGAGGCCAAAATGGGTGTNTGGCCCTCTGCCCAATGAATTTCGGCTTGCTCGCCGGTGCCAGGATGGGCCTTGCCCTTGATAAGGTTCACGTCACCGATGAAGTCAGCGACATAGACCGAATTCGGGTTCTCATAGAGCCGGTCTGGGGTAGAGACCTGAACGATGCGGCCATGATCCATCACGGCCACACGGCTGGCGACGGTCATTGCCTCTTCCTGATCGTGGGTCACGATTACGAATGTCGTACCGGTCTTTTCCTGAATGTCCATCAGCTCGAATTGGGTTTCGTTGCGCAACTTTTTATCAAGTGCGCCCAGAGGCTCATCCAGCAACAGCAGTTTTGGGGCTTTGGCAAGGGATCGTGCTAAGGCCACACGCTGCCGCTGGCCACCGGAAATCTGGTGGGGTTTTCGTTTGGCAAAAGGCATCAACTGCGTCAATCGCAGCATTTCTTCNACCCGANCNGGAATATCCGCCTTGGGCATGCTGGATCGGCGCAGGCCAAAAGCGATGTTGTCAAAAACACTCAAATGCGGGAATAGCGCATAGGATTGGAACATCATGTTCACCGCACGCTTGTTGGGCGGCACGGCAGCAATATCCTTATTGTCCAACAGGATGCGGCCTTCACTGGGGGTTTCAAACCCGGCCAGCATACGCATCAGCGTGGTTTTGCCACAACCTGACGGCCCAAGCAGAGCAAAGAATTCCTGACGGTAAATATCAAGCGTCAGATCATCTATTGCCGTAAAGTTACCAAACTTCTTGGTGACACTCTTAAACTGGATGACCGGTTCTTCGTTGGGGTCGTCCCATGGATCGAACACCGTCTTAGCCTGTTGCTGTGTCATGATAACCCCATAGGCATAAACAAAACCCCTCGCCTGATGAAAGGCAAGGGGTAATAGTAAAGATCAGGTGCCGGATTTGATCCGGGTCCACATCCGCGTTACGACACGCTGAACGCGTGCTTCATAGGGAGACGTGGTATAGAGGTTTTCCAACGTCGCCGCGTCAGGGTAAATAGCCGGATCACCGATCACATCTTCGACCAGCATTTCCTGCGAGGCCAGATTTCCGTTGGCGTAATACACATAGTTGGATGCATCGGCCATGTTCTGGGCATCAAGAATGAAGTTCAAGAACTTATGTGCACCGGATGGATTGGGCGCATCTGCCGGGATTGCCATTTGGTCAAACCACATCAGCGCACCCTCGGCGGGGGCGTTGTAAACAATCTCGACACCGTTATCGGCCTCGTCCGCACGGTCGCGGGCTTGAAGAATGTCACCAGACCAACCAAATGCGACGCAAATATCGCCATTGGCCAAGGCATTGATGTATTCAGAACTGTGGAACTTTACGATATGGGGGCGAACAGCGGCCAGAACCGGTTCTGCAAGTGCGATGACATCGGGATCCTTACTGTCGGGATCTTGACCCAGATATTGCAGGGCGGCAGGGATCATCTCGGCAGGGGCATCAAGGAAATAAACGCCGCATTTTGCCAGCTTTTCCATATTTGCCGGATTGAAAACCAGATCGAGAGAATTGATCGGCGCATCATCACCAAGCGCTTCGGCCACGCGACCGACATTCACGCCAAGGCCGGTGGTGCCCCACATGTAGTTGATTGAATAGGCGTTGCCGGGATCGTATTGCGCGGTGCGTTCAAGGATGACCTTCCAAAGGTTTCCGGCATTCGGTAACTGCCCCATATCCAGTGTCTGGAAGGCCCCTGCGGAAATCTGGCGCTGAAGNAATGTNCCTGATGGCACCACAACATCGTAGCCAGAGCCGCCAGCCAGCATCTTGGTTTCCAGCACTTCGTTGGAGTCAAAGACGTCGTAAATCAGTTCGATGCCGGTCTCTTGCTCGAATTTTTCCAGCAAGGCCTCATCGATGTAATCCGACCAGTTGTAGACCCGTACCTCTTCAGCGGTGGCGACGCCGGCTGTCAGGGCTGCTACAAAGGCGACCCCAAGTTTTATTTTGTAACTTTTCATGATTTTCTCCCGTTGCAGAAAGGGTCTTGCACCCACGCCAAGATAATATGATCATATCCAAAGAAAATGCAACACNTACCTATCCGTAGCACAAACGTGTAGTAAGGCAATATACATGGAGGAAAGAAATGGCACTGCNTTCAAGCCAGGCGCACAACCATTCTGCTGAACACACGAATCCACCTGTTCATCAGATCGTATATCAGAAAATACGAGACATGGTGCTTTATGGTGAATTGGCCCCGGGCCAGCCGATCACCATTCAGGGATTGGTATCCATGCTTGAAACCGGCATCACGCCGGTACGCGAAGCCATACGACGGTTGACCGCCGAGGGCGCACTGACCGCCACAGACAATCGCCGCATATCCGTGCCTGAACTTAATCTGAAATTACTTGAAGAATTATCATTTGCACGCCTTTCGATCGAGCCACATCTGGCCAAATTGGCAACAAAACATGTCACACCTGCGCAAATTGATGCGCTTGAGCAGATTGATTTCCAGCTGGACGAGGCTATCGAAACAGGCAACGTGCAAGGCTATCTGCATTTTAACTACAGCTTTCATCGCACGCTGTATTGCTATTCCGAGACCGAGATTCTATTGACCATGGCCGACGCGCTTTGGCTACGGGCGGGTCCGTCGTTGCGGGTTGTCTGCGGGAGATACGGCACATCGAACTTGCCTGATATGCACGAAGAGGCGGTGGCTGCGATGCGGAAAAATGACCCCGAAGCCGTGGCCAAGGCGATTTATAAAGACATCCAACAAGGTCACAGCCAGATCGCACGCGCACTCGCCGAAGGTTAATTTGATCAAACGTGTTGACAGAAAATAATATGATCATATTGTTCGGTTAAGCATGGGAAACCGCTGCGGCAATCCNGCCCGCTGCCCCCCGTGACCGAATTTTGGTGAATTAATGTCTGAAAACGTGCGAACCGATTGGCTGAAATCGTTGCCAAGCGCCTTCCTTGACTTTCAAAACGGCAAGCGCATTGACGAGGTGGAATGCATCATACCCGATATCGCGGGCATGTCGCGGGGCAAATCGATGCCGGTCGGGAAATTCCATCCCAACGATACGTTTTTTTTACCAATTTCTCTGTTTTACCAGACGATTACTGGCGAATATGTTGATCTGCCTGAAATCGTAAACCAGTGGATCGAATCCGATATTGTTTTGCGGCCTGATATGTCCACGGCCTCGGCTGTGCCTTGGGCCGCTGATATTTCAATACAGGTCATTGCCGATCTCGAAACCTTGGAAGGTGAAGAACTACCCGTTGCGCCGCGCAATGTACTCAAGCGGGTTTTGCGGCTCTATCAGGGTAGGGGATGGCNGCCGATTGTCGCACCCGAGCTTGAGTTTTTTCTGACCAAACCAAATCTGGACCCCAATGAGCCGATTGAGCCGCCCGTTGGCAGGACGGGGCGTCGTGGCGCGGGCCGACAGTCATATTCCATGGTCGCGGTTGATGAATATGGGCCGGTAATTGACACGATCTATGATTTTGCCGAGGCGCAAGGCCTGTCCATTGATGCCTTGATCCAGGAAGGTGGCGCTGGCCAAATCGAAATCAACATGATGCATGGCGATCCGTTGCATCTTGCCGATCAGGTGTTCTATTTCAAACGCGCCATCCGCGAAGCCGCCCTTCGCCATGGGTCATTTGCCACGTTCATGGCCAAACCGATGCGGGATGAGCCCGGCAGTGCAATGCATATCCACCAAAGCGTGATTGACAGCAAAACCGGAGAGAACATCTTTTCCAACCCTGACGGCTCGGAGACGGATGCATTCCGGCACTTTATTGGTGGCTCGCAAAAACACATCCGTGCATCGGTTCCGCTGATCGCGCCTTTCGTGAATTCCTATCGCCGCTTTACGGCAGGGATGAGCGCGCCAGTCAATTTGGAGTGGGGCGTCAACAATCGCACGACTGGATTGCGCATTCCCAATTCCGGCCCATCGGCCCGCCGTGTCGAAAACCGGGTGATCGGTATCGACAGCAATTCCTACCTAGCCATAGCCAGTTCGCTGGCCTGCGGATATTTGGGCATGATCAACAAGGTTGANCCTAGCCCTGCGGCCATCGGAGAAGTCTATGAAGAAGGTTCCGTCCTGCCTCGCAACCTGAGCGAAGCAATGGATGGTTTCGAATCCGATACCGCATTACGTGAGGTGTTAGGCGAGGAGTTTTGCCAACTCTACGGCGCCATAAAGCACGCTGAACTCATAGAATTTGAGCGGGAAATCTCTCCTTGGGAGCGCCAGCACCTACTTTTGAATGTCTGATACAAAGGATACCACAATGACCGTTATTTCCAACCACATGCCAACCGCGGAACTGCAAGCGCTTGACGCGGCTCACCACATGCACCCTTTTACCGCCGGTGACGAATTGGCCAAGCAAGGTGTGCGCATTATCACGCGAGCGGACGGTGTTACGCTAACCGATTCCGAGGGCCACGAGCTGCTTGATGCGATGGCCGGTCTTTGGTGCGTAAACATTGGATATGGACGCAAAGAGCTTGCCGAGGCGGCCTCCCGCCAGATGTTGGAGCTGCCATACTACAACACCTTCTTTCAGACATCGCACGTTCCGGTCATTGCCCTGTCGGCCAAGCTGGCCGAACTTGCCCCCGGTGACTTAAACCATGTTTTCTATGCGGGCTCCGGGTCCGAAGCGAATGACACCAACATACGTCTGGTCCGGCACTATTGGTCTGCCAAGGGCAAGCCCGAAAAGAAAATCATCATTAGCCGCAAGAATGCCTATCACGGCTCGACCATGGGGGGGGCAAGTCTGGGCGGGATGACACCGATGCATGCACAAGGCGGGCTGCCAATCGCGGATATTCACCATATTGATCAACCGGATTGGTATGCTGAAGGTGGTGACTTAACGCCCGAGGAATTCGGTCTGGAACGCGCCCGCCAGTTAGAAAAGACTATCCATGATCTGGGCGAAGACAAGGTTGCGGCCTTTATTGCCGAACCGGTTCAAGGCGCTGGTGGCGTGATCATCCCGCCTACAACTTACTGGCCGGAAATCCAGCGTATCTGTGATGCGCATGACATTCTGTTGATTGCGGACGAGGTGATTTGTGGCTTTGGTCGGACCGGCCAGTGGTTTGGCTCTCAGACATTTGGGATCCGTCCCGACATCATGACCATCGCCAAGGGCCTCAGCTCGGGTTATGCGCCCATCGGCGGTTCGATCGTTTGCGACGAAGTGGCCAATGTTGTGGGGGCATCCGGTGATTTCAATCATGGCTACACCTATTCGGGTCATCCTGTTGCTGCTGCGGTGGCGCTTGAAAACCTGCGTATCATCGAAGAAGAAAAGATCATCGAGACCGTGCGGGATGATACCGGCCCATATCTGGCCCAAATGTGGGAGGCACTGGCAGATCATCCGCTGGTGGCCGAGGCGCGTATTGTGGGCATGATGGGCACAATAGCCATGTCGCCTGATAAATCCGCCCGCGCATCTTTTGCCGCCGACGCGGGCACTGTGGGCCTGATTTGTCGGGCGCATTGCTTTGAGAACGGGTTAGTGATGCGCCATGTGCGGGACCGGATGATTATCTGTCCGCCGTTGGTGATTGGGAAATCCGACATTGATGTGTTGATTGAACGCGCCGTCAAATCGCTTGATCAGACTTATACCGAAATCCAACAGAAGGGACTGTTCAAAGCAGCCTAGGTCCAAGCCCATGAACATCCTGACCGCCAATGACCAGCTGGGGTCCTATCCTCCGTCTTACTATGCGGCTACAGCCAAATTTCTCGCCCCGTTTGAGACCGCAGCTGGGGCGATAACTTGCGACGTCTGCGTGGTTGGCGGGGGGTATGCCGGGCTGTCCGCCGCCCTACATCTGGCCCAAGCGGGCTATGACGTGGTGCTACTGGAGGCGCATCGCGTTGGCTTTGGTGCCTCTGGCCGCAACGGCGGTCAGGTGGGGACTGGCCAGCGCGTCGATCAGCAAGACCTTGAAAGTATGGTTGGCCTGAACCGTGCGCGCGCACTTTGGGACATCGGACTGGAATCAGTGCAATTGGTGCGTAACCTGATTGCNGATCACAAGATGGACTGTGGTTTTACTGATGGGATAATCCATGCAGATCACCGCGCCCGTCTCGTACCCCACAGCCATGCTTATGCCGACAGGTTGCGTGAAACTTATGGGTATGAAAAAATCCGCGCCCTGAGCCGCGAGGAAACCCGCCACCTTGTTGGCTCGCCCGCCTATTTCGGCGGCACGCTGGATATGGGCGGTGGGCATACCCATCCACTTCGATTTGCTTTGGGACTGGCACAGGCGGCGCAGGATGCAGGGGTGCGGATTTTTGAAAAATCAACAGTCACCAGCGTGACCGACAAGCCTTGCCGCGTGACCACCGAAAAAGCCGACATTTCAGCCAGCCACATCGTTCTGTGCTGCAACGGTTATCTGGGCGATCTTCAACCCGAAGTCGCCACCCGCGTTATGCCGATCAACAATTACATGGTCGCTACCAAACCATTGTCCACGGATATGGCGCGCGAACTCATCCGCGACAACCATGCCGTGGCCGACAGCAAATTCGTGATCAACTATTTCCGGCTGTCAGAGGGCAACCGAATGCTGTTTGGCGGCACCGAAAGTTACAGCTACCGGTTTCCGTCCGATATTGCCGCGAAGGTGCGCAAGCCAATGGCGCAGATTTATCCGCAGCTGGCAGGCGTCCAGATTGACTATGCTTGGGGTGGCACGCTGGGAATCACGATGAACCGGATGCCGCATTTTGCCCGTGTCGCAGGTAACATTATCAGTGCCAGCGGGTATTCTGGCCACGGCGTTGCGATGGCGACATTGGGTGGCAAGCTCGCAGCCCTTGCGATTGCCGGTCAGGCGGAAAAGTTCGACCTGATGGCCGAGGTTCCCAGCCAACGGTTCCCCGGTGGCACAGCATTGCGCTGGCCGCTGTTGGCGCTTGGGATGCTCTGGTTTTCGCTGCGCGACAAGCTTTAGCCCTTCGGCACTAACGATTCCGCGCCATTCAATTTCAGGCTGCGCTCGACCAGCTGGGCAGGTCGCATAAAATCGACTTCAAAGCCCAAACTCTCACGGTAAATGTCATCACTCTTCGCTAAGCCAATCCAGTATCGCCTGCCGATCCTCATCCAATGTTGGGGCCCGGGCGTCCTTTAACGTATCATCCATGTCCGAAATCTTGATCGGGTTGCCAGCGGCCAGAAACGGTTTGCCACCATCCGGTGCTGCCAGCTCAACCACCATGTTGCGCGCCAAAATCTGGGGGTCTTTCATCGCTTTGGCCACATTCTTGATCGGACCACAGGGCACGCCAGCTGCCTCAAGCCGCGCCAGCCAATATTTCTT
>JGI24724J26744_10002758_pt1 | contig 11521 bp, 8 predicted proteins | sample Cruoilmetagenom7_FD_26744 | JGI IMG/M metagenome (IMG submission 26744)
CCTGATCATCCACGGTCGTCTGGCTTTGTTCCAGGCAGCCCGTCAGCATTATCAGATAAGCAGCAATCAAGGCAGGCCGGCGAAAGCCGGCCCCCAAATAATGCTTTCTCATGGTGCCTGAAGCTCTGCTATAGAGAAGACTACAGCGTTGGGATTACCACCGGTGTTCTGTTCTTCACCAAACGGCAGTGCCAGGTTCCTGAATATTGCAGGACACTCCGGATCCCCTGCAAAAGACATACAACCCACAGCTCCACCATCATCCTGATTGAGGTTGGAACCGGACACCAGAGCGGCATAATCAATTACGATTTCATATGCTCCAGGCTCGTATCCTGCCAACGGCAGGGACACGTCTACGCGGTTATCCGCTGCACAAGGTTCCGGCGGCACACCAGCATCCAGCTCAGAGGCTCCAACTTCACAGCCGGTGCTGCCGAGATGCAGGTTCCATGCGCTGCCAGTCCATTCAGCATCAGAAGGCCGGGTGATACCGCCAACAGGCAGTACATCGATCGCCATGAACTTGTAGCCATTCTGCCAGTTCCAGGTCATACCACTGGCGAAACCAGGATTTCTCAGGGGTTCCTCCGCGTCGGTCTGACTGGCGTGGTTCAGTTCAAATGGCACACCTATCGTAAATTCAAAATGGCTGATGGTTTTGGCAGGATCCAGTTTGGCTGTACCTTTGAGGTAGTTCTTGAATCCCGGATTATCCTGAGTACCAGAGATACATACATCACTTACAGCCCCGGCTTCGTCCACATCTGCTTTGTCACGGAAATCCAGCAGGGCTACCTGCGCGTTCTGACCAAGGGCATCCGGGTCCAGATTGAAGGGAATTTCTTCTCCCTGATCGGTTACAAGACGCACATTACTGACAAACATCCTGAAGTCTTCAAATTCAACACTTGCTGAGTTGGTGCCCAGGCCCGTAAATGTCTGGCCACAGGTCACAGGATCACTGCCTACCATCGCCTTGAAGGGTATCGTCAACTCCGTTAGTTCATCGGTAGCTGTTTCCGTTGAGGAGGACGAACTTCCACCACAGCCACTCAGTAAAACAACACTACCTGCGATGAAGCAGTACAGCCCCCTTTTTTTCCCCATGCCAGAATTCTCCTTTTACCTGCTGCGTTTATGATTGTTTGAGTTAATCATCTAATTGAAACGCGCCTATTATCTTTACCTTGAGCACTAAAATGGATGTGGCATGTTGTCGCGGCAGTCGGGCTCTTCAACATACTGAATACAGAGACTTTCTGTCATCGGTTTGTGTCATGCCCCGGTACTCCCTACACTGGTTAATGAAACTGATAACTCAGAGACACAGGGAGAATGGCAAAGTGAGCAACAAAGAATTGCAGGCACTCAAAGAACGCTACGTTGCAGCGGGTGTGGCAAGCCCTAATGAACAGTTTGCCGACCATGCAACCAACGCCGAACTGTGGGACGCAGACGGCAAACGCATGATCGACTTTGCCGGGGGTATTGGTGTACTCAATATTGGCCACCGGCATCCCAAGGTTGTCGAAGCTGTAAAGAACCAGCTGGATAAGCTGATGCATACCTGTCAGACGGTCATGCCCTATGAGGGCTATGTGCGTCTGGCCCAGAAGTTGAGTGAAGTAACACCCGTGAGAGGCCACGCCAAGGTTATGCTGGCCAACTCCGGCGCCGAAGCTCTTGAAAATGCCATCAAGATCGCCCGCTCGGCGACAGGCCGCAACAACGTTATATGCTTCGACGGTGGTTATCACGGTCGTACCTTTATGACCATGGCCATGAACGGCAAGGCGGCACCTTACCAGACAGATTTCGGCGTAATGCCCGGCTCTGTTTACCGCGCACCTTATCCTGTGCCTTATCACGGTGTGAGCGAGGATGAAGCTCTGCGTGGTCTGCGCATGACCATGAAGACAGACTCCCCGGCAAACCAGACAGCTGCCATAGTGCTGGAACCGGTGCTGGGTGAGGGCGGTTTTTACGCTGCGCCAGCCAGCTTCCTGAAAGAGATCCGCAAGATCTGCGATGAAAACGGCATCATGATGATTGTCGACGAAGTCCAGAGTGGCTTTGGCCGTACCGGTAAGATGTTCGCCATTGAACACAGTGGCGTTGAACCGGACATAATGACCATGGCCAAAAGCATGGCCGATGGCATGCCAATTTCGGCCATCGTTGGCACTGACAAATATATGGATTCCTCCGGACCCAACTCTCTGGGTGGCACCTACACCGGCAGTCCTACTGCGTGTGCGGCGGCTCTGGCCGTATTCGATGTATTCAAGGAAGAAGATATTCTGGGTAAGAGCCTGCGCCTGGGCGAGAAGCTCAGGCAACGCTTCTCCCAATGGCAGGAACAGTTCACTCATGTGGACAATGTTCGCGGTCTTGGCCCCATGGCGGCATTCGAAATGGTGGAAAACAAGGAAAGCCGTAAACCTATGCCGGAACTTGCGGCAGAAATCACTAAAAAAGCTAAAGAGAAGGGATTGATCCTTCTTAGCTGTGGCATGTACGGCAACACCTTACGTTTCCTTATGCCGGTGACAATCGAGGATAATATCCTTGAGGAAGGCCTGGCTATTGTGGAGGAGAGCCTGAAAGAAGCGGGCGCGTAACCCGGAAGTTTGCCCTTGAAAAGCCGAACCTCCGGGTTCGGCTTTTTTATGGCGTTCGTCGTATACTGCCTCTAGCTGTTTCACTAATCAGGCAGAATTATGAATTCACAGAACACGACTTCTGTACCCGACCACAAACCCAGGCCCTGGGTAGATCTCCTCGTCAGTATCATTATCCCATCCGTTATTCTGATGAAACTCAGTGGCGATCAATACCTTGGTAGCGTAAATGCTCTTATTCTGGGTTTGGCCTTTCCCTTGGGTTGGGGACTGTTTGAGTTAATCCGTTATAACAAGAAGAACTTTATCGCTTTGCTGGGCCTGATAAGTGTCGGACTGACAGGTGGTATCGGTTTACTTGAGCTTGATGCCGGGTGGTTAGCGATAAAAGAGGCTGCAATTCCAGCGATTATCGGCCTGGCAGTACTGGTTTCTACCCGCACCAAGTATCCACTGGTTCGCACACTTCTCTATAATCCGAATGTACTCGATGTGGAAAAAATTCATGGAGCGCTGGAGGAGAAAAACTGTGTCGGGCAATTTGAAGCCCGCTTATTGAAAGCCAGCTACTTTTTCGCCGGCACCTTTTTGTTCTCATCCATCATGAACTATGTTCTTGCGCGCTGGATAGTAGTCAGCCCCTCGGGTACACAGGCGTTTAACGAAGAACTTGGCAGAATGACTCTGGTCAGCTACCCGATGATCGCCATTCCTTCCATGATTATGATGATGCTGATTTTCTATTACCTGTGGCGAACCATTCGCCGCCTCACCGGTTATACCCTGGAAGAGGTGATGGCACCTCATCTGGCGGAAAAAGATAAGGCGAGTTCGTAAACATCAGGCCCAGAGCCAGATAAATAGCACTATATTAAAAACGCCTGCCAGTTTTTCAGTATAAAAAAAGCGGCCAGAGTATCTCACTCTGGCCGCTTTTTTATTTCCCGGGATAAACCTCTGGCCTAGATATCCAGGTTGTGCACTTCCAGTGCATTGGTCTGAATAAAGTTACGACGAGGCTCAACATCATCACCCATCAGAGTGGTAAAGATCTGATCAGCCGCTATGGCATCATCAATCTTGACCTTCATCATCCGGCGGGTTTCAGGATCCATGGTAGTTTCCCACAGCTGATCAGGATTCATCTCTCCAAGGCCTTTGTAGCGCTGGATGTTCAGGCCTCGCTGGGCTTCCTTCATCAACCAGTCAAGAGCACCTTCAAACGACAATATTGCCTGTTTGCGCTCACCACGCTGTACGTAGGCACCTTCTTCAACCAGCCCGTTCAGCGTCTCACCCAGGCGTGCTATGGCACCATAGGATGGCGACTCAAAGAAGTCATGACTAAACAGATGTTCGTGAGGAATACCGTGAACATAAATAGTCACTTTAGGCAGATAGAGACCGCGCTCTGAATCCCTGGAAACTGAAAAAACATATTTGGTTCCAGTGCGGGTATCAATATTGAGCCCGTCGCCCAGGCGGCTGGCCCATGCTGCAACTTTCTGCTCGTCCTTCAGATCCTCAACTTTCAAGGTATCGTTCTGAAGCATCCGCTCCAGCACCTTGGCCGGATATGCGCGGGACAGACGGTCGATCATTGACATCACAGCCTGATAATCCTTCACCATCGTCTCAAGAGCAGAGTCCTTGATGGCTGGAGCTTCCGGGTTCACATACAGCTGTGCACCTTCCAGTGAGGTCTGGGTAAGAAACGCCTCTTTGGCCTTCTCATCCTTCAGGTACTGTTCCTGCTTTCCACGCTTGACCTTGTATAGAGGCGGCATTGCGATAAAGACATGTCCACGCTCAATAATTTCGCGCATCTGACGGAACAGGAAGGTCAGCAACAGGGTTCGGATGTGGGAACCGTCGACGTCAGCATCCGTCATAATAATGATGGAGTGATATCTGAGCTTATCCGGGTTGAACTCTTCGCGGCCAATACCACAGCCAAGAGCCGTGATAAGTGTTCCGACTTCTGCGGAAGACAGCATCTTGTCGAAGCGCGCTTTCTCCACGTTCAGGATCTTACCTTTCAGTGGCAAAATCGCCTGGGTCTTGCGGTCCCGGCCTTGTTTGGCGCTGCCGCCGGCCGAGTCACCCTCCACTATGAACAGTTCAGAGAGGGCAGGGTCTTTCTCCTGACAGTCCGCCAGTTTGCCGGGCAGGCCTGCAATATCCAGAGCACCTTTACGGCGGGTCATGTCCCGCGCCTTACGAGCAGCTTCACGGGCCCGGGCAGCTTCAATCATTTTATTAACAATCAGTTTCGCTTCGCCAGGCTGCTCTTGCAGATACTCTGCAAAGCTCTGATAAAGCTCCTGCTCAACTGCTGTTTTCACTTCTGAAGAGACCAGCTTGTCTTTAGTCTGTGAAGAAAACTTGGGATCAGGCACTTTTACGCTGATGATCGCCGTCAGTCCTTCCCGTGCATCATCACCAGAGGTGCTTACCTTCGCCTTCTTGCCCAGCCCTTCGTGTTCAATATAGGTGTTCAGAGAGCGGGTAAGGGCGGCCCGGAAGCCTGCCAGGTGAGTACCACCATCGCGCTGCGGGATATTGTTGGTAAAACAGTAAATGTTTTCCTGGAAAGCATCATTCCATTGCATGGAAACTTCTACGGAAATCCCGTCTTCACGCTCACGGGTAAAGTGGAAAACCCTGTTTATGGGCGTTTTATTGGCATTCAGGTGTTCAACAAATGCCCGCAAACCACCGTCGTACTGAAAGACTTCTTCTTTACCGCTACGCTCATCCGTCAGGCGAATACGAACGCCGCTATTCAGGAAAGCAAGTTCCCTTATACGCTTGGCCAGAATTTCATAGTGAAATTCGATATGGCTGAATGTTTCAGGGGAGGGGATAAAGTGAACCCGTGTTCCGGAGACATCTGTATCACCAACTACGGTCAAAGGCGCATTAGGCACACCATGTGTATAAACCTGTTCATACACTTTGCCATCCCTGCGGATGGTCAATGTCAGCGTCGACGACAATGCGTTTACAACTGAAACCCCTACACCGTGAAGACCACCGGAAACCTTATAGGAGTTATCATCAAACTTACCCCCAGCGTGGAGTATGGTCATGATCACTTCGGCGGCAGACACACCTTCTTCTTCGTGGATATCCACAGGAATGCCACGGCCATTATCCTGAACACTCACAGACTCGTCCGGATGGATAATAATTCCGATTTCGGAACAGTGCCCTGCAAGAGCTTCATCGATGGAGTTATCCACCAACTCGAAGACCATGTGATGCAGACCGGTGCCATCGTCTGTATCACCAATGTACATCCCTGGCCGTTTTCGCACCGCATCCAGCCCTTTCAGGACTTTGATATTGGTAGAATTGTAGCTCGATTCACTCATTAGGAAACTCCTGAAGCGTAAGGGCCGGCGCTTTCCCTGTAGCTGCGTCTGTGCAGACCAGGGATTTGGTAAGCCGGTTTTATTCTTCCTTCAATTTGCCATGTTCCACGTGGAACATCCGGTAATCAGGTATTTCGTTGCCATTCCATATTGACTCCGGATCTGGACGTTCAATAGCGGTAATAAATACCTGACAACGTAACTGCTGTAACTTGCGGGCCAGCATAATTCGGTGGCCCTCATCCAGCTCGGCGTTAATATCATCTACCAGAAAACTGACCTGCTTTCCGAGATCATTCAACACCATGCTCTGGGCAATTTTCATCAAAATAACGAGGGTTTTCTGTTGGCCGCGTGAAAAGGTTTCCGCTACCGGTCGTCCCTGAAATCTGATTCGGATATCCGCACGGTTCGGCCCATAAAGGGTGTGCCCCATACGCATTTCCTGTTCCCTGTGACGGAGAAGTACATCTGCCAGTGATTGACCAGTATCCCACCCGGGATAGAACTCCAGCCTCAGTCCTTCTGTCCAACTCACATCCACTTCATCAACCAGACTATCGAAAGCGCATTTGAACTGATCAAAAGCGGCTTTACGGGCGTCACTTATTCTTTCGCTCAGCGCTGCGTACTGGGCATCCCAGATACGCAACATGGATTCGTCCAGTCTACCATTTCTCAGCGTTTGATTCCGCTGTGATGTGACTCTCTGGCACTGTTGCCAGCTTGATGCGAACGAAGGTTCCACGTGGAACACTGCCCAATCAAGAAAATGGCGACGCTTTCCGGGCCCACCGGCAACTATGTCGAACACGCCAGGATCAATAACCGAAACCGGTAAATGCTTGGCCAGGACGGAAAGGCTTCTTACCCCTTCACCATCTACGCGAAGTGTTGTTTCTTTCTGAACAACATCTCTGGAGATACCTAATCTATGAGCAAGCATTCCTTCAGACTGAGCATTACGTTCCTCATCGAACCCATGATCCAACCCACCAAACACCGTGAATCGTTGCTGGCCATGCTGAACAACTGCCTTGTGACGGTTTACCCGAAAAGATCGCCCAAGACCAAGATAACCGATAGCCTCCAGCAGGCTTGTCTTTCCGCTACCATTAGGACCATAAAGTAAATTGAATGATGGTGAGAACGAAACTGGCTCAGAGGGAGACAGGTTGCGAAAAAACTCTGTATGGAGTTTCACTAGCGCCATAGAAAGGACAGCTCATCACGGCAACAGGAGGAATGGATATATCCATGAAAAAAGGCAGCATCCCACAGTTCCGGGAATGCTGCCCTAGTGTACAAAACCAGACCAGTGAAGGCGACCCGCCTCAATGAAGCATATTAAGACGCTCGTCCATGAACACATCCATCTCGGGAGCAAGAATATGTACATAACGGTCAAAATACAGGAACTGTTTCAGTAGCAGAGCGAACTCACGGGGGAAGTGCAATCCATGGCTTTCACCCACTTTTACCATATCCATCAGAATGCTATTAACGTCATCTTCGGTCTGGTCAGCGTGGTAGGGAACTTCGTCCGGCACCATTTTATCCATCTGCTGATACAGTTTACGCAAATCAGCAGCCAGATCCTCCGCCTTAACGGTCTGGCTTGTGACGCCAATACGAATCATGGCTTCGGCCATACCATCGAAGTTACCGACCATCACCGATGAAATGAAGTCACTGACTGCCTGCCAGGTGTCTGGCCTGATCCGCCCGACGATACCGAAATCAATGAAACCTACACGCCCGTCTTTCAATACCATCAGATTACCGGCATGCACATCGGCGTGGAAAAACTCACACTGGGTCAGGCTGGCAAACCAGGTATTCATTGCAGTGATCAGTGTCCGCTCAGGGTCTTTCGCATAACCACGAATACTCTCGAGATCTGTTAAAGATACTCCATGGAAGCGTTCCATTGTGAGTATTCTCCGGGTGCTGCAATGTTCATAAACGAGGGGAACTGTGGCGTCTTCATTATGTGTTTCGTGGAGAAAGTTGCGAAACACCTTCAGATTATTCGCCTCCTTGATGAAATCGCACTCTTCCATCATGGTACGTTGAATTTCTTCCACAATACCCGAAAGTGATGTCCAGGAGAGTTTTGGCGCCAGGGTTTCCAGTATCCGCGCTGAGAGATACAGGAAATTCAGATCTGTCAGGAGAATATTTTCAACACCTGGCTTCTGAACCTTGATGACCACCTCTTCGCCGGTAACCAGCCGGGCCGTGTGTACCTGTGCGATAGAAGCGGATGCCAGTGCCACCGGATCAATCTCAGAGAATACTTCATCTATCGGACGATCCAGTTCTTCGCGGATAATCCGTTTAATAACGCCGAAAGGCAGGTTGGGGGTCTGGTCCAGACAGTATTGAAACTCTTCAACGTATTCTTTCGGGAAGAAGGTCGGGGAACTGGCAATGAATTGTCCAAGCTTGATGTAAGTCGCGCCTAGCGACTCAAATGTCTGGCGCAACAAACGTGGAGCAGGGGGGCGATCCCCCCCGACCCATCGGGCACCGGTCCGGCCCAATACAGAGAGCGTTTGCCCGATTCTGAAAGCGCCTTTGATTCCGTTAGTTACGGTGCCCATCAAACGTCTCCTAAAGCCTCATCGGCATGACCACATAGAGGCAGCGGTTGTCATTTTGCGATTCGATCAACGCACTGCTGTTTGGATTGGAGAGGGTGAGCTTCACCTGATCTTCATCCAGCGCGTTCATCACATCTACCAGATAACCTACATTAAAACCGATCTGAAGCGACTCGCCCTGATAATCAACCGGAAGAGCATCTTCCGCCTGTTCCTGATCCGGGTTATTGGCAAACACCTGAAGTTCATTTGTTGCCAGATTCAGGCGAACGCCACGGATATTTTCATGGGAGAGAATGCCCGCGCGCTGTAGCGTATTCTTCAGAGTCGCACGATCCGCCAGAACTATCTTGTCGCCACCACGCGGAATTACGCGGTTGTAGTCCGGGAACTTACCTTCAATCAGTTTGGAGGTGAACGTGTAGGATCCCACAGTAGCGCGCAGATGGTTGTCACCAATAACCAGTGTAACCGGTGTTTCGACATCATCGAGCAAACGCGAAAGCTCCAGCACACCTTTACGGGGAACAATGACCTGCCTGGGCTCCGCACAACCTGTGTCGAGCTCCACATGCGCCATCGCCAGACGGTGACCGTCCGTTGCCACGGTACGCACGTGCCCTTTATCCACTTCCAGCAACAACCCGTTCAGATAATAACGAACATCCTGCTGAGCCATGGCGAAAGCCGTCGCGTCAAACATACGCCGCAGTTCTTTCTGCGGCAGTTCCAGCCGAAAACTTTCCGGTTCATCTTCAACATTTGGAAAATGCTCCGCTGGCAGGGTCGAAAGCGTAAAATGGCTTGCGCCACACCTTACATGCAGCCTGTCGCCTTCAAGCAAGAGTTCAATAGGCGCTTCGTCGCCCAGAGCCCGACATATATCTGAAAGCTTGCGCGCAGGAACCGTAATCCGACCAGGCTGGTCCACATGAACAGGTGTAACCCGTCCAACCAGCTCAACTTCCATATTTGTCCCGGTCAGGATCAGTGAATTATCTTCGGCCACCAGCAGTACATTGGACAGTACCGGCATGGTCTGCTTTTTTTCAACGACACCGGCAATGCTTTGCAACGGTGTGAGCAGGGATTCTCGGCTGATCGTCAGTTTCATGTCACTCAGCTTTCTTTTGTTGGAAGGATGAATGTTGTTTTCATGTGGTCAGCAACCTCATGAAATTCTGATAGTCTTCGCGGATGCCGGGATCCGTCTCCTGAAGTTCCACAATCTTCTTGCAGGCATGCAAGACAGTTGTGTGGTCACGCCCTCCAAAAGCATCACCGATTTCCGGCAGGCTGTGATTGGTCAGCTCTTTCGAGAGTGACATAGCTACCTGGCGGGGCCGGGTAACCACGCGGGTGCGTCGCTTGGAATGCAGATCCGCTACCTTTATTTTATAGTACTCAGCAACAGTGCGCTGAATGTTATCAATGCTGACCTGTTTTTCATGCAGAGCCAGCAGATCTTTCAGGCTTTCACGAATGAACGGGGGGGTAATCTCAGACCCGGTGAAGTGAGCATTCGCTATCACCAATCGAAGCGCCCCCTCTAGTTCTCTTACATTAGAACGGATTTTTTGTGCAATAAAAAACGCCGCTTCGCTACTGAGTTTCACGTTAACCTGATCGGCCTTCTTCATCAGAATAGCTACCCGCGTTTCCAACTCAGGCGGCTCTACCATCACGGTCAGGCCCCAGCCAAAACGGGATTTAAGACGCTCTTCCATATCCACAATTTCTTTGGGAAACCGGTCACAGGTTACGATCACCTGTTGCCCACCTTCCAGCAGCGCATTAAAGGTATGAAAAAACTCTTCCTGGGAGCGCTCTTTACGGGCGAAAAACTGGATATCATCAATCAGCAACGCATCAACCGAGCGGTAATATCGTTTAAATTCGTTGATAGCATTCAGCTGCAGAGCCTTGACCATGTCTGCAACAAAACGTTCTGAGCGCAGGTAAGCAACCTTCGCATTCGGGTTACGCCGGACAATATCATTCCCGATCGCATGCATAAGGTGAGTTTTACCAAGACCCACACCGCCATACAAAAATAACGGGTTATAAGCACCACCCGGGTTTTCCGCTACCTGCATGGAGGCGGCACGAGCAAGCTGGTTAGACTTACCTTCTACAAAGGTTTCAAACGTGAACCCTTCGTTAAGGAAGCTCTGATGCTTGATATCACCTTCAACCTGAACCGACCGGCGTCCCCCACCTGGGCCGTTACTCTGGGCCAGGCGACTGCTACCGCCTGATGAAACAACACTTCTCTCTTCTTCAGCGACCTTGCCAGCTGATTCTTCCTGAATACGCCCGTCGGAACCCTGCTGGACCAACTCAGAACGCAAAACCGGCTCAGACTCTCTCGGAGCTGATCCGACTTTCATCCCGACTCTTGGTGCCTGGCCGCCATTCAGTTGCTTGAGAACTTCTTCTATACGCCGCAGGTACTTCTCATTCACCCAATCCATTACAAAACGATTAGGCGCAAACAGCATCAGATGCCCTTCACGATGTTCGGACTGAAGGGGCCTGAGCCAGGTATTGAACTGTTGTGCGGGAAACTCATCCCGGAGTACTTCAAGACATTGATGCCACATGCTGTTCGGCACGACAGTCCGCTCCCGATAACACAAAAATTTCTCAAACCGGACAAGGGGTGCCCGATCCCGAAAGTTGAGCACGGATTCTAACCCGCCGGCTCTCCCAGTGAAAGTAAAAGCAGCACACCATAAACAGCCTGTGGAAATTTATACTTTTTAAAATCATAATATTACAAACTTACGCACAAGCTTGTGTACAGAAATTCTTTTACAGAAGGATATACACACACGCATGTGCACAACTGGTCCCCAGCTCTGTGTGCAACCCCGGGTTCTCCGGTGGACAACTACACTCTTTCCAATGGAGA
>JGI24724J26744_10002760_pt1 | contig 11519 bp, 10 predicted proteins | sample Cruoilmetagenom7_FD_26744 | JGI IMG/M metagenome (IMG submission 26744)
TGCATCTTTAAATCCCTGAAGTCTCTCTTTCCCGGTATAAGTATTTAAAGGCCCGGCAATAACACCCATCCTTTCATGCCCCAGGCCAATCAGATGCTTGCCTGCCAGGTAAGCACCGTGCCGGTCATCAACTCCAACAAAATCGCAATTTACATAAGGATAATGTCTATCAATAACCACAAAAGGAATCCCGTGTTTTTTGAGTTCCAGGAAGTAATTTTCATTGACCTCATCCTGAATAGGAGAAATGATAATAGCTTCAACTCTTCGCTCAACAAAATTGTGGAGAGATTTTGCCTCCCTTTCCGCATTCTCTTTTGAATTGCTTAATAATATTGAGTAACCATGCTCAATCAAAGTGTCCTGGATAGCCAGCACAATCTTAGAATAGAAAGAACCGGAAATATCGGAAATAAGCACGCCTATCATGAAAGTTCTGCCTGTTCTCATACTCTTAGCAATAAAATCTCTCTTATAACCCAACTCTTCGGCAAGTTTTAGAATTCTCCCTCCCTGGGCAGTTTCCCTTTTATTCTTACCCGATAGAACACGAGACACAGTAGAAGGAGATACCTGCGCTAATTCTGCAATCGTTTGCAAATTTGACCTTTGCATTTTTATCGTCCTCTGTTTATACACATCAAATTGCTCGCATTTGAAATCATCTCCAGTTGTAATTCTATTACTTTATGCTATCGTTGTCAATTTTTTTTATTGTTTTTTTATTGTCGAATTGCGAATTTTTCCGATGATTCTCCAAAATCAAAGGTGTCCAGGTCTTTAATCTGTGGGAACTTTGCATTCTTGATCCTGTTTTTAAGAATGGAAAGAAAAATTACTATGTCAAGCATTAAACGCAAAAAATTGCTTTGTTGTTGAGCCGTTTTGATAGATATGGTATTCTGTAAATGATAGAAAAAACTGAATTCGTATATTAAATGTCATTCCGCACTTGATGCGGAATCCAGGATTTTAGCATCTCCGCTGTAGTTTTTACTCACCTGGATATGGGGCGGGGACAAGCTTTACGGCGTTCTCCGGATTCACGTTTGCACGGGAATGACAGAAAGGAATTGACGGAGGCAATAAAATGTTACTGCAAATACTCGGATATTTCTGGGTTCTGTGCGGAATATACATTATATTGAAACCAAAAGCGCTGTTGCGGAAAATTCAGAAGAAAGGGGTCAGAAAGTTAAGAAAAATATTGCTTATTGTGGGAATTACCCTTGCTTGGGTATTAATTTCCTCCGGGATAAAGCATTCAGGTGTCCTATCAATAATACTTTTGATAACGGGTGTCATAGCTATAATCAAGTCTATGATGATTTTACATGGGAAGACATCAGAAAAACTGATTGATTGGAGCTTGAAATTGTCTCCGAATATGTTGAGACTGGGAGGTCTCATTTACATCATAATAGGGTTAATATTTATTTATAGAGAGTGAAGAACATTCCAAAGGAGATAGTAATCACGTTTTTGGTCCGGATAGCATGGAAAGAAAAAACATTAATGTGAGGCGAAATATACTCCAGGGATTAGTTTTTTTTGCCCTGACAATCTTATGCTTATCTTGTTCCCTGCAAGCGGACAGCAAAACCGTTCATTTTGAACCGGGCAGATATGAAGAATATTTGCTTCATGACGGCTTCCGCAGAACTTATATCTTGCATATCCCGCCGCAGTACGATTCCCGGAAAAAATTTCCAATGGTTTTGCTTTTTCATGGAGGCGGCGGTAATTCCAGGCAAGCATTAGATAGTTATGGACTTAAGGAAAAAGCAAATAAAGAAGGTTTCATCCTTGTTGTTCCGAATGGAACCGGGAGGTTAAGAAACAGGTTTCTAACCTGGAACGTTGGTTTCGGATTTGGCTATGCAATGAAAAATAATATTGATGATATCGGATTTGTTCGAAAACTTATCGAAAAGCTGGAAGAAGAACTGAAAATCGATTCTAAGAAAGTTTTTGCCACAGGGATTTCAAATGGAGGAATTTTATGCCATTTTCTTGCAGCCAATCTGTCCGATAAAATTGCTGCGATTGCTCCTGTTGTAGCTACTGTAGGTGGAAAAAGAAGTATTAACGAGCAATATATTCTGCCTCCGCAGCCTGATAATCCTGTCTCGGTTATTGCATTTAACGGTTTTCTTGATAAACATATCCCCTGTTCCGGAGGAGCTCAGAAAAGATATATTAATAAGCCTGTCTTTGTGAAATCGGTAGAGGAGATGCATTCGTTTTGGATAAAAGCTAATCAATGTAATACGACCCCTCAAATTGAAGTAAACGAGGACAAAGAATATAAAAAAATCGTATATGCTCAAGGTATCAATAATTCAGAGGTGGTACAGTACCTGATTTTCAATCAAGGGCATGCATGGCCGGGAGCAAAGGAGTCTCGACCCGGTGCGGATGCTCCCAGCAAGAATGTAAATACAACAGATTTAATGTGGGATTTTTTTAAGAGGCATCATCACCAATAAATCCTCAATTTTCTTGTAAAGTAAGAGTCATATATAGTAAAATCTCCTATGGTAACAATTGGTAAGGCGTGAAGCACAATCTCAGCGGACAATGACATATAAGATCAAGTCCCCTATCATAACATGTTTTATCGTTGCATGGCTGGGCGGGGTAATCCTGCAGTTTGTCAATTATGGCGAACATTTTTCCCTCTTCTACTATCTTGCTTCCTCTTCCGTAAATTTTCTGCTGCTGGGGGCTATAACACTTGCTGCATTTTCTCTCGGCGGGCGGGTCTTTCACCGCCTTAAAGTATCTTTTACTTCCCGTCTGGAAACTTTTGTCTTCTCCGCTTCGCTCGGGTTCGGAATCATAAGTTTTCTGATTTTTGTTCTCGGGGTTCTCCACCTTCTTTACAGGAATGTTGCCTATGGTTTATTGCTGATCCTTCTAATCTTTTCCGTCCCGCAAATCCGCACGTTTTTAAAAAGTGCGCATGAAGAGGAAACGGAAAAGAAGAAAGATAATTCTCCACTCACACTCATACTCAGTATCATTTTCATAACCAGCACATGTCTCTATCTTGTCCAGGCTTTTGCCCCGCCGCTTAATTATGACAGCCTTGCATATCACCTTGCTGCTCCGAAACTGTATGCGGAACAACACGGTATTTTCTATATACCGCATAATGTGTATGCGAACTTCCCGATGACAACGGAATTTCTCTATCTTTTCAGCCTGCTTTTATACGGAGACACGCTTGCCAAACTGATTCATTTCTCAATGGGTATTCTCATNGTACTGGGTATTTATTCCTTTTCGGTGAAATATTTCGGTAAAAANGCGGCTTTACTTGCCTCACTGACTTTCTATAATATTCCGCTGGTCGGTCTTCTCTCAGGNTGGGCTTACAACGACCTGATGTTAACCCTGTATGAATTCCTGGCGGTAGCTGCNCTGCTTAAATGGCTCCTGCCGGGGAATGGCGGAGAAAATGAGTCTCAGGATAGCGCAGGTGCAGCAAAGAAGAAACCTTCTTCTGCCGGGAAACCGTCCCTAACCGGCCAGGAACGGTGCTGGTTACATGCATCAGCCATTTTCTGCGGGTTAGCTATCGGAACAAAATATCCTGCCTTACTGCTCCTGCTTCCAATCCTGCTTTTGGCTATTGCAGTCAAACTGTCTCTTGACGGGAAAAACCGTTTTAAGGAACCGGCTCTTTTTGTTTTTATCAGTTTGCTTGCTGCATCTCCCTGGCTAATAAAGAATATTTTCTATACCCATAATCCCGTTTACCCCTATTTTTATGTTTTCTTCCACCAACTTTTCGGCCATCCGTCCGGTGAGACTTTCGACCATATCGGGTTCATGCTGCAGCACCAGCCGCGGAATGCGGGAATCGGGCATGTTCTATCCCTTTTCTGGAAAGTCAATATGGATGCAAAAATAGGCCCGGTATTCATATTGTTCCTGCCGCTTCTCCTGTTTATCCGTTCTGTGAAACCTGTTATCAAGCTGTTCCTCATCTACGGCGGCATCTACTTTGTGCTGTGGGGCTTTCTTACTCATCAGGATACAAGGTTTTTGATTCCGGTTCTCCCTGTNCTCTGTATAGCTTCAGCATATGCAGTTGATAATTTCAGCGCAAATAAGAAATTGACATTGTTTATGTATATTGTTATCCTCTTTGTATTCCTCCTTAATTTGTCATGGATGCCGCTGACAATAGGTAAATATGACCTTCTCAAGGCGGCTGTTGGCATAAAAGGCAGGGAAGAATTTCTTCTTGATTCAGAGTTTTACCAGTATCCTGCGTTTCATTACATAAATGATGAATTACCGGAAAACGCGAAGATTCTTTTTGTAGGGGAGAACCAGACATATTACTGCAATCGTGAGATTGTATCGAACAGTCCCCTTGATACGAACATCATTGTTGAGATGGTAAATGGGAGTTCATCAGAAGAAGATATAATGGATAAACTCCGTTTAGCCGGCATTACGCATGTTCTCTTCAACAGTTCTGAGGCGAAAAGAGTTGCAAGGGACTATAAGTCTTTCAACTTCAAAGATGGGAAAGACAGGTTGTTTGCTGAATTCTTTTACACGTCATGCAAATATCTGAAAGAGGTGTTCTCTGAAAGCGGTGTGTTTGTTTACGAGATATCATATGACTGAAAAAGTATTAATGTGCGGGAATGAAGTTATCGGAGAAGCTGCAATCCAGGCAGGATGCAGGTTCTACGCGGGATATCCGATAACCCCCCAGAACGAGCTGCCTGCTTATATGTCCAGGAGAATGCCCGAAGAGGGTGGTATATTCATACAGGCGGAGAGCGAGCTGGCGGCAATTAATATGGTTTTTGGAGCATCTCTTGCAGGCGCACGTGCCATGACTTCTTCTTCAAGTCCCGGTATAAGCCTTAAACAGGAAGGGATATCCTACCTTGCGGGGAATGAACTTCCTGCGGTAATCGTGAACATGATGCGCGGAGGGCCCGGGCTTGGTAACATTGCTCCTTCACAAGCCGACTATTTCCAGGCAACGAAGGGAGGCGGACACGGAGATTATAATCTGATAGTTTTCGGTCCTTCTACTGTTCAGGAACTTGCCGACCTTGTCGGAACTGCTTTTGACCTGGCTGACAGGTACAGAAACCCTGTGCTTATTCTCGGGGACGGTATTCTCGGACAGATGATGGAACCTGTTGAGATCAAAAAGAGGAAAATCAAGGGGGAGAAGGACTGGATACTGACAGGTGCAAAGGGACGTCCTCCCAGAGTGATCCGCTCGCTCGTTTTAAAGGAAGGGGCACTTGAAAAACATAATATGCATCTTCAGGAGAAATCCAGAAAAATGAAGGAGAGAGAAATTCTCTATGATGAAGATAGAACCGGAGATGCCGAAATAGTCCTTGTCGCTTATGGAACCTCCGCCCGTATTGCGAGAGCGGCACTGAACATGGTGAGAAGTGAAGGAATAAAAGCAGGCATGATAAGACCGGTAACTTTATGGCCGTTTCCCGAAAAGGCAATATCAAACATATCTTCACGGGTAAAATGTTTTCTCGTTGTTGAAATGAGTATGGGACAGATGGTGGAAGACGTCAGGCTGGCTGTCAATGGGACATGCCCTGTTCATTTTTACGGAAGGACAGGCGGGGGAGTGCCTGCTGTTGAGGAAATCAGCAAGAAAATAAAGGAACTTGTATGAAGAAGGTTCTTTCGCTTCCCGAGTCGATGAAAGATGTCAGGACGCATTACTGCCCCGGCTGCGGGCACGGCGTGGTTCATCGTCTTATAGGAGAAGTAATTGACGAGCTTGGCATAAGGGAAAGGACTATCGGAATTGCACCCGTAGGATGCGCCGTACTTGCGTATGATTACTTCAATATAGACATAACGGAAGCCGCGCACGGACGAACACCTGCTGTTGCTACAGGAATAAAACGTGTTCTTCCGGATTCGGTGGTTTTCACCTATCAGGGGGATGGGGACCTCGCTGCAATAGGGACTGCGGAAATAATTCATGCCGCAAACAGGGGGGAGAATATAACTGTAATTTTTGTTAACAATGCGGTGTATGGGATGACAGGCGGGCAGATGGCGCCGACTACAATGGTCGGGCAAGTGACAGCTACAACTCCAATGGGACGGGAAGCTTCATCTACCGGATCTCCTTTGAAAATTTCGGAATTGCTTGCCGTTCTCCCCGGGGCGGTTTTTCTGTGCAGGACGGCAATCAGCAGTCCTGCAAACATAAATAAGACTAAACAGGCTATAAAAAAAGCTTTCCGTGTCCAGCTTGAGAATAAAGGATTCTCCCTTGTTGAAGTTCTCTCCCCGTGTCCGAGTTACTGGAGACTGCCGCCGGGAGAAGCAGCAAAATGGATTGATGAAAAAATGGTTCCTGTCTTTCCGCTGGGAGTGCTGAAAGAAAGTGACAATGAGGGAGATGATACGTGCGTGAAGAAATAGTTATCTCCGGATTTGGCGGGCAGGGCGTGATGTTTATGGGCAAGTTCATCGCTCACATCGCAATGAAGGAAGGATACTGCCTGACCTACATGCCTTCCTATGGAGCCGAAGTAAGAGGCGGAACAGCAAACTGTACGGTCATAATCTCATCGGAAGAAATCGCATCTCCTCTCAGTTCCGTACCGTCAACCGTTCTTGTTATGAACAAACCGTCGCTCGATAAGTTTTCCCCGAGAGTTAAAGAAAAAGGGTTATTGATTCTTAATTCTTCCCTCATTGACAAGAATCCGGCACGGGATAATGTTGAAATCATCAAATTACCTGCCAATAAACTCGCTGAAGATTCGGGCAATATCCGCTCGGCGAACATGGTTATGCTCGGAGCTTATCTTGGCGCGAAAAAGTTAATATCAGTTGAGAAAGCATGCAGTTTAATAAAAGATGTCCTTCCCGAAAGGTGGCACGGGTTACTTGAGATAAACAGGAAAGCTCTTATCAGCGGTGCAGATTTTGTTAGAAAATAGGGGACGATAGATGTGGGAATAGCATGGGATGAAATCAGTATATCCACAAATAAGAAACTTCAGATAGTAGACATAACGCGGGATGTTATAGAAATTGTTGAAAACGGGAAGGTGAAAGATGGAACTGTAACAATTTTTAACCCGCATGTTACATGTGCCGTATGTATTAATGAACATGACCCTGAACTCTGGGAGGATTTGCTGGAAGCATACCAGAGACTTGTTCCTCTGAAAGGGAACTACCATCACAATGCAAAGTACGACGGCATGTCAGGCGAACAGAATGCACATGCGCACATACTCAACACGCTGATCGGGCAGAGCGTGAGTCTTCCTGTGAAAAGCGGGGATTTAGTGTTAGGCACATGGCAATCAGTTCTGTTTGTAGAGCTGGATGGCAGCAGAGGAAGAAAACTCGTTGTGCAAATTGCAGGCAAGTAGGCACTAAGCCTCTGGCATGGTCAGCCGCGTGTTCTTAAAACTCTTCAATCCCCAGTTCCATGTGATACGTCCCCGACTCTTTTTAACACTTCTTCTTTTGTCAGATTTTCCCCGAAAAGATTCATTCTTCCTTATCCTTCCCAAACAGTGTTTCCAGTATCTCAGTAACCTCAGTGCCGTATTTCTTTATCCCTGTCTTCAGAAGCGAAGCTGCCAGGTCAGGAGTGGATTCTGCCAGAGACCCTTTCCAGACAATGGATAGGTGCGCGGAACCCGCCTCATCCACATAAAAAAATTTATCAAACTCTCTGAACTTAGCCCTTTCACGCTCTGCAAGAGCCGGGGAAATTGCAAAATCGGCTGAAATATCCTTTGTTTTTCCGACAAGGTCAATTTCTCCCTCTTCAGTGGTGAAAACAGCATTTTCCCCTTCGAGTATTGCTTTTTTGATATCCACCTTTCCGTCTGTAATACTAAAATTACCGGCAATGTTTGTATATTCAAACGGCATAAGTTCAGGCAGATGAATTGTTGTAAAAAGTTCCTCAAGCCATGAAAACGATTCTATTGCACCGTCCTGAATCCGAAAATTGCCCAGTCCATTGAGCCCTTTGACTCCTCCCCCTTTATTAGTAATCTGGGCTTCGAGCTTTGCCTTCCCGCTCATCCCAAACTGCACCTGGTTATCCTTTTTTATATTAATGAATCTTTCCATATCTATGTTTTCACCCTTTATGTAGAATTTGTATTTCCCGTTTTCTTCAATTAGCCCGGAACCGGTCAGTTTACCTTCGCCGATAACTGCATGGATATCATCGACTTTTGTTTGTCTGCCATTACTTTCGATATCGCAGGTCAATGACTTGCCTCTGTAATCACCATACATCCAGTCTTTTACTTCAACACTTCCTTCCGAGTGGAAACTCTGCCCTGAACCTTTACGGATATCAAAATCGAGTTTGCCCATTCCTCCTAATCCCACCCCTTTCAGTTTAGGGATATATTCCGCAAGTTCGGGAATAGTCAAAGAATCTGTCCTAACGTTCAGAGTAAGAGTTTGTCCCATAGGATTCAGAGACCCGCTCAGAAACAGGCAGTTCTTGCCGATTTCAAGGGTTCCGGCGGAAAAATCTAATGTCCCGGCAGAATATACGGAACTCATCTCGAACTTCACCGGGAACCCGCCCGGTTTATGCAGGATATTGCCGTATAGCAACTCATTTTCTGTAAGATTGCTTGAAATGTCTATTTTAAGATTATTAGTATTACCTTTCAGGATAACATCAACTGCTGTTTTTTCTTTGACGTCCGGCGGTTGTGTCAGCTTCAGCCCGGGAAACATGTGCCCTAACCTGTTCCAGTCAATATCTGTGACTATTGTGACATCTACCGGAGTTTTGTCAGAGGCATTGTATGAACCGAGAACAGAAAAATCAAACGTATCCTCCATCTTCCCGCCGGCTTTGATGTTGACAGGTTTCCCCGTTCCTTCCGAAGATATCTCAATATCAATTTCATCTAATGTCATAGAATCGCCTGTTTCGCTTTCAATACTTATCTTCCCGTTACGCACCTCGGTTTTTTCAAGCTGGAACTGAAATTCCGAGTCATCGGTAGGAGGAGAATCAGAAGCAACAACCAACGGGAGCAGCAGAAATGCAATTTGATCCTGCGGCAGCGTAAGAACCGGCGTTTCCAGGACTATACCATGCACATCAAGCCGTTTACGGAACAATTGGAAAAAGTTACATTTGAGAGTTATTGCCTTTGCAGTGAAGATGCCTGCGCTTTCATCCCCGAGCGAGAGATTTTCCACCTTCACCCCCTGCAAGAGCTTTATGGAAAAATTGTCCGCCATCACCGGCATCCCGAGGATTTTGCTGAACTTGGCGGTGACTATGTTTTTAAGTCCCGGGTGAGAAAACTCGACATGTACAAGCACCACGGCAGCTATTATGGAAATGGTAACATAGAGAAGAAAGAATTTCTTTTTTTTCATATGCATCCCCCCCTCTTTGACACAAGTCTATCACTATATCTTACAACAGGCAACCGGTTTTGTACTGACTGAACCCAAATTTCTCTTGCATTTTGCGGAGAATCGGTGCTTAATATGTAAGGTATATAAGCTGAAGGGGAGAAAACCATGAAGATAAATGACGAAAACCTGAAAAAACTGGATAAGGAATACAACGGTTATCTGGAAGGAGAAAAGCTGGACAGGTTTTTTGATGAATTTGAGATAAATTTCGCCGCGGGCCACTGGTGTGCAGGGGATTTTTGTGACAGGTTTGCTCCCGGCGGTTACAACAGCGATAACCCAGAGTTCAGCAGCAATATTATCAGCCAGATGAAAAGAGTTGCCGAAACCGGGATTAAAGGGATTGAACTCACTAACGGTTTTTTCATTGACAGGGACAATAGGAAAGATATCTCTGCTATTGAGAAAACGAGAGAAGCTCTGGTTCAATACAAACTCACTCCCACAAATATGAATACGGATCTCTGGTCCATCCCCAAATGGAAATGGGGAGGAATTACTAATCCTGATAAGAGTATTCGTGAAGATGCAGTGAACGTCGGTATTCAATCGGCGGAGATAGCCAGAGAGATGGGTTGCGCAAGTGTAGCGCTCTGGCCGGGTTCGGACGGCTGGGATTATAACTTCGAGGTCAATTACGGGAAACTGCTCGATAGGTTTATTGAAGGTTGTATTACCATCAACAGGAAAGCCAAGGAGTTGGGGTTAAAGTTCGGAGTGGAGGCAAAACTCCATGAACCAAGAGAAGGTAACATGATTATTGCTACCACACATAAAGCAGCTTTAGTGGCCAAAACGGTCAACGAAGAATGCGGGGGTAACAATATGGGAGTAGCTATTGATTACGGTCATGAACAGATGTATGCAAACGAACCGGCTGATAATCTCTATACCCTCAAAAGATTCGGAGTTCCTATAGTCAACTTCCACGTGAATAATTCAAAACTGCACAGTAATGATGAGGACAGGATTGCCGGCACCGGTGATATATGGAGACTGGTTGATTTCTGTTATGCTGCGATAGATACGGGTTATAACGGCTGGTTCGGAGAAGACCAGTTCACCTACCGTACCGACCCTGTCAAATCAATGCTGCTTTCCAGGGAATTCTTCGGAAATGCGATGAAGAAAGCATTGGCAATTTATGCGGCCAAAGACAGGCTGGAAGAAGCTCAGTCTACAGGTGATGCTACCGCTGCCATTGAAGTGGTGAAAAAGCATTTGATTTAGATAAGGAGCAGCAACCCCTAAAGGGAGGGAAGACAATGGATGTTATGACGGCTATTAAGACGAGAAGGAGTATAAGGAGTTACAAAGACCGGGAAATAGAAGAGGATAAGCTCGAAAAAGTTCTTGAAGCGGGCAGGCTCGCCCCCTCTGCAAGTAACCGCCAGCAATGGAAATTCATCGTTGTCAGAGATAAAGATACCCGCCAGAAACTTGCTGTTGCGGCACGGAATCAGAAATTCGTTGGGGAAGCGCCATGCGTGATTGTTGCCTGTGCAACTGAGACAGAGCATGTGATGCCCTGCGGTCAGCTCTCCTATCCCATTGACGTTGCAATTGCAATTGACCATATGACTCTGACAGCTGTGGAGGAAGGACTCGGAACCTGCTGGGTCGGAGCGTTTGATGAAGAGGAAGTAAAAAAACTACTCGGTATCCCTGAGAAACTCAGGATAGTGGAACTGCTCCCAATCGGATATCCTGATTATGTCCCGAGTGAGACACCAAGAAAGATGTATGAAGAAATAGTTGCGTTTGACAAGTGGGCGTAACTAATAGAATATCTTAAGTAGTGTAGGGGAGGGCGGGCTTGCCCGCCCTTTTGTCATCGTTTTTTCCTGTCATTCCCGCGAAAGCGGAAATCCATAATCAAATAGTCGGACTCATCACTAAACCGACAAATGTAGGGNNCGGAACATTGGTTCCTTTCGGATTCGATAAATCGAACCCCTACATCTTTAGTTTGAATAGGAATGGGNAAAATCCTGGCGGAGAGGCAGGGATTCAAAAACCCCCGTTTTTAATCGTACCCCCCCTTAGAGTAAAGAGATTAGTATGTT
>JGI24724J26744_10002763_pt1 | contig 11511 bp, 11 predicted proteins | sample Cruoilmetagenom7_FD_26744 | JGI IMG/M metagenome (IMG submission 26744)
AACTCAGGAATCGTATTATCTACATACATTATAAATGCTATTAAACCTGCAATAGATACTAAAGAGCCTATAATTCCTAATTTAATACTTCTCCAAATAAAAGGCACTCTTATAAATCCTTTTGTTGCACCAACCATTTGCATTGTTTTAATGGTAAACCTTTTTGAATATACTGAAAGCCTGATAGAACTATTTATTAAAACAACTGCAATTAATGTAAAAAGCACGCTAAATAATAACATCCAAAAACTTAAACGATTCATATTTTTGGTTAATAATTCAATTAAAGGTTTATCGTACGTAACTTCTGCAACAATGCTTCTAATTAGTAGATTTTTTTCAATTTCACCCATTTTTTCAGGTGTGACTGATGCTGATTTTAATGAAATATCAATGGCGTTTTTTAGTGGATTGTCTCCTAAAAATTCCACAAAATCTTCTCCAATTTCTTCTGCGTATTTTTTAGCAGCTTCTTTTTTAGAAATATAGACAACCGATTTTGTATACTCTGCTTTTTTTAATTCGGCTTGTAAAATTTCAATATCGCTATTTTTTGCATTGTCATTTAAAAAAATAGTCATCGTAACTTTTTCTTTAAAATGCTCTGAAATACTTTTAGTTTTTAACACAATTAAGCCTAAAATTCCAATCAGAAATAAGACTAATGAAATGCTTATAATTACTGAAAAGTATGATGAGCGTAATCTTCTTTTTTGATATTTTTCGAAAGATGTATTCAATTGTAATTTTTATTAAAGAGTTTGCAATATACAAATTTGTTGTTGAAACATTAAGTTGTTGAGTTGTTAAAAAAATGAATTTAAAATTGTGCTGTAATGATAATGAGATGCTGAAACTAATTAAGTATAACGAGCAAATATTATACTGCTTCTTGGCACAATTCAATTAAAACACCATTGGTTGATTTTGGATGTAAAAAAACAACTAATTTATTATCTGCTCCTTTTTTTGGTATTTCATTTAAAACAATAAATCCTTCTTTTTTTAAACGCTCAACTTCGCCTAAAATATTATCAACAGCAAAAGCTATGTGATGAATTCCTTCTCCTTTTTTGGCTATGAATTTTGAAATTGGACTGTCTTCATTTGTACCTTCAAGCAATTCAATTTTATTTGGGCCAACATCAAAAAAAGATGTTTTAACACCTTCACTTTCAACTTCTTCAGTTTTATAGTGTGGTTTCCCAAACAAACTTGCAAACAATTTATTAGATTTTTTTAAATCTTTTACTGCAATACCAATGTGTTCAATTTTTTTCATTTTTATGATAATTAATTACAACAAATTTACTATTTAAAAAGTTTATGAAAAGTGATATTTCATTAAAATTCACTTCAAGCAAATATTAAACAATCAAAAATAATTTTATGTATATTTAACTATTATCTTTGCACTATGGAAACAAACAGACAAAAGAAAATTGCAGGTGTTTTACAAAAGGACTTAGCTGACGTTTTGCAGCACGCTGCACAAGATGGTATGAAAGGGGTTATTATTTCTGTTACCAAAGTTCAAGTTACATCAGATTTATCACAGGCAAAAGTATTTTTAAGTGTTTTTCCTCAAATAAAAAGAGAAATTATTTTAAAAGGTGTGCAAGAAAATACATCAAGCATTCGCTATGAAATGGCAAGAAGAACTAAAAATCAATTAAGACGTATGCCTGACCTTACTTTTTTTATTGATGATAGCTTAGATTATATTGAAGATATTGACAATGCATTACAAGGTAAAAAAGGAAACCCAATTAAAAACCCTGAATTATTAGACAAACGTTCAAAAAGCTAATTTGAATTTTCCTTTTTACATAGCTAAACGTTATTTATTCTCAAAAAGCAGTAACAATACCATAAATATTATAACCAGTATTGCAACTTTTGGTGTAATAATTGGAACACTTGCATTGTTTATTGTGCTTTCTGGGTTCTCAGGATTACGCGCAATAAATCTTGGTTTTTTAAGTACTGCTGATCCCGATATAAAAATTACTTCAGCAAAAGGTAAATCGTTTCTATTTAATAACGATATAAAAACCATCATTACAAATCAAGAAGGAATTGCCTCTTATTCTAAAATAATTGAAGAACGCGCCTTTTTTGAATTTCATAAAAAAACACATATTGCATATATAAAAGGTGTAGATACTAATTACACCTTTGTAAATAGTATTGATACAACTGTTTATATTGGTACTTGGTTAGATACTAAAATTCCATACGGCGTAATTATTGGCAACGGTATTTCAAACACATTATCAGTTGGTGTTTTTGATTTTTTAGAACCATTAAAAATTTATGTTCCAAAACCCGGAAAAGGATATATTACAAATCCTAAAAAAGCATTTAGTAAAATTGACACACAACCTATTGGCATTTTTGCATTAAGTGGCGATTTGGATAAAAAATACACTTTTGTTTCGTTAAAATTAGCGCAAGAATTATTGAGTTATTCTGAAAATCAAATTTCAGCTATTGAAATAAAAGTTACTAATCTTAAACAAAGATCGCAAATAATTACAGCGTTAAAAAACAATCTTGGAGATACATTTACCATTGAAACTAGAGAACAATTAAACACCGTTTTTTATAAAATGTTAAATACTGAAAATTTAATGTCGTATTTAATTTTTACACTCATATTAATTATTGCTTTATTTAATGTTATTGGCGCAATTATTATGATGATTTTAGATAAAAGAGACAATCTTAAAACATTATACAACATTGGCGCAAGTATAAAAGAAATTAAACGTGTGTTTATTTTACAAGGATTTTTACTCTCTGTTTTTGGATTAATTATTGGGCTTTCAGTAGGTATAATTTTAGTGTTACTTCAACAAAAATATAGCTGTTTATGATTACCCAACATTTAGCCTATCCTGTAGAGTTAACATTTTTAAATATTACTACAGTTATAATTACCATTTTAGTTTTAGGTTTTTTAGCTCAAAAATTGCAAGTAGTAGAATTTCTAAAAAGTTAGTTGAGTAAATTTAACTAGGTTTTTTAAAAATATACAAGGCGTTTTCACTATCACTAACAACATATAATTTATTGCTAATAATTACAATTCCTTCTGCTTTTTTAACAGGAATATTGTAACTTTTAATCAGCTCACCTTTTTTGCTAATATTTAAAATTAATTGAGACTCATCACTCACTACCCAAAAACTATTAGAACTTTCATCAAAACAAATTCCTGAAATATCTTTGCTAAAATTTAAATCTATTTTACGTGTAATTTCACCCTTTAAATTTAATACTAATAATTGTTTAGGTTGCTTTTCATTTAGTACAACTAAAGAGTTTTCATCATCAACAAAACAAACACCTTCCAATCCATTGTTTTTATGTTGTTGTTTACCCTTTATTTTAATTTTTTGAAGTATTTCACCATTTGAATTTAAAATTAGTAACGTTCTTTTTGATTCATCAACAACCCAAAAGTTTTGAGTAGATTTATCAATGGTTATACCTTCTAAATCATCATATTTTAATTTTATTTTTTGAAGTATTTCACCATCTAAAGAGGTTTTATAAACAGTTCCGTTTTTATCGCTAACAATAAATAAGGTATTATTAAATGAAGTAATCCCTGAAGGTTCCGGAATGTTAAGTTGTATTTTTTTAAAAAACACTAGTTTTCCTTGTGAACTTATTTTTGAAGAACACGAAACAAAAATTAAAGCAACAAATACACTAATTATAAGTTTTTTCATTTGTTGAAATTAGGAAAACTTCTTCAAAACCTCATCAAAAACATTGTACACTTCTTGTGCTGAATCTGAAGTTACCATTTTTAAACGGTATTCTTTAAAATGCGGAATTCCTTTAAAATAATTTGTATAATGTCTGCGAGTTTCCATTACTCCAACAATCTCAACACCTTTCCAATCAATTTCCATTTGCAAATGTCTGCGAGCCATTTCAACACGTTCAGCAATAGTTATCTCGGNTAAATGTTCGCCTGTTTCAAAAAAATGCTTTACTTGTTTAAAAAACCAAGGGTTTCCAATGCTCGCTCTTCCAATCATTGCGCCATCTAGCCCAAATTTATCGCGCATTTCTACCGCCTTTTCTGGAGTGTTNACATCTCCATTTCCAAAAACAGGAATATGCATTCTTGAATTATTTTTTACATCAGCAATTGGAGCCCAATTAGCTTGCCCTTTATACATTTGAGCTCGTGTACGACCATGAATTGAAATTGCTTTACAACCAACATCTTGTAAACGCTCAGCAACTTCAACAATTTGAATAGAACTTTCATCCCAACCCAAACGAGTTTTAACCGTAATAGGTAAATTGGTATGTTTCACCATCGCATCAGTCAATTCAACCATTAAATCTATATCTTTCAAAATACCTGCTCCTGCTCCTTTACTTACTACTTTTTTTACTGGACAACCAAAATTAATGTCAATAATATCTGGTTTAGATTGTTCAACAATCTCAANAGTTCTTAGCATTGACTCAAGGTTTGCGCCAAAAATTTGAATGCCAACCGGACGTTCTTTTTCATAAATATCTAATTTCTTCTTACTTTTTGCAGCATCACGTATCAATCCTTCCGAAGAAATAAACTCGGTATAAACCACATCTGCTCCTTGTTCTTTACACAATGCTCTAAACGGCGGATCACTCACATCTTCCATTGGTGCTAACAACAACGGAAAATCACATAATTCTATATCTCCTATCTTAACCAAATTATTAAATTTAAGTGTGCAAAATTACGGAATTTAAATTATTTCTAACTTCAATCATAAAATTGTATTTTTGAAAATATAAAATCAGACTTATGAAAATTAAATTAACTTTTATTTTAGTACTTGCATTATTTTTAGGCTGTAAAACTTCTCACAATAAAAAAANTCATGACGGGAAATCTGGAGCTACAAAAATTGTAAATAAACTACATTATCCACAAGAAAAACATTTAAAAAATATAAAACAATTAACTTTTGGTGGAGATAACGCAGAAGCATATTGGAGTTTCGACGATAAAAAATTAGTATTTCAAGCAAATAATATTTGGGGCTTAAACTGTGATCAAATTTTCACTATGAACGTCACAGATGATTTAAGTAAAGGACAAAAACCACAATTGGTTAGTACAGGAACTGGCCGTACAACTTGTAGTTATTTTTTACCTGGTAATGAAACTATTATTTATTCTTCAACACATTTAGCAGATACTGAATGTCCGCCTGTGCCTAAAAAAGAAGATTACGGTAATAAATATATATGGCCTGTTTATGAAGGGTATGATATTTTTGTTGCAGACACAAAAGGAAATCAGCTACAACAATTAACTTTTGAAAAAGGTTATGATGCCGAGCCAACAGTTTCACCAAAAGGTGATAAAATTGTATTTACATCAACCAGAACTGGAGATTTAGAATTGTTTACCATGAATATTGATGGCAGCAATGTAAAACAGGTAACTTTTGAATTAGGATACGATGGTGGTGCATTCTTTTCTCCCGATGGAACGAAACTAATTTTTCGTTCATCTCGCCCTAAAACTAAAGAAGAAATTAAAGAATATAAAGATTTATTAGCTCAAGGATTGGTTCAACCAACAAATATGGAATTATATATTTGTAATGTTGATGGAAGTAATTTAAAAAAGATTACTAGTTTAGGAAGTGCAAACTGGGCACCGTTTTTTCATCCTTCAGGAGAAAAAGTATTATTTTCATCAAACCATAAATCAAAAAGTAGTTTCAATTTATTTATGATTAATTTAGACGGAACTGGTTTAGAACAAATTACTTACGATAGTGTTTTTGATGCTTTTCCTATGTTTTCGTATGACGGAAAAAAATTAGTTTTTTCTTCAAACAGAAACAACAACGGCACCCATGACACCAATTTATTTATTGCTGATTGGGTTGATTAACAAACATTTAAATTAACGTATTTTCAATTGGTTAATTCGTTATATTTGCGCAAATATTGTAGACAGGAACACGAAGTATGAAAAACATTAGAAATTTTTGCATAATTGCACATATTGATCACGGAAAAAGTACACTTGCCGACAGATTATTAAGTTTTACCGGAACCACAACTGCTCGTGAGGAGCAAGCCCAATTACTTGATAGTATGGATCTGGAGCGAGAACGTGGTATTACCATAAAAAGTCATGCCGTACAAATGGATTATATTTTTGAAGGTGAAAAATATGTTCTAAACTTAATTGATACACCAGGCCACGTAGATTTCTCATACGAAGTATCTCGTTCAATTGCAGCTTGTGAAGGCGCACTTTTAATTGTAGATGCCGCCCAAAGTATTCAAGCACAAACTATTTCAAACTTATATTTAGCATTAGAGAACGATTTAGAGATTATTCCTGTATTAAATAAAGTTGATTTACCAGGAGCTAATCCTGAAGAAGTAACCGATGATATTGTAGATTTATTAGGTTGTGACCCTGAAGATGTTATTCATGCAAGTGGAAAAACAGGCTTTGGCGTTGAAAATATTTTAAAAGCAATTATTGAAAAAGTTCCTGCTCCAAAAGGTGATGTAAATGCACCTTTACAAGCATTAATTTTTGACTCAGTTTATAATTCTTATAGAGGTGTTGAAACTTACTTTAGAGTGTTAAATGGTGAAATTAAAAAAGGACAACGTGTGAAGTTCATGGCAACTGACAATGAATATAATGCTGATGAAGTTGGTACTCTAAAACTAACTCAAGTTCCTAAAAAAAGTATAAAAGCGGGTGATGTAGGTTATTTAATTACTGGAGTTAAAATTGCAAGTGAAATAAAAGTTGGAGATACAATTACAGATGCAAATAATCCAACTGAAAATAGAATTGATGGTTTTGAAGATGTAAAACCAATGGTGTTTGCTGGGATTTACCCTGTAGACACAGAAGATTATGAAGAGTTACGTAATTCTATGGAGAAATTACAATTAAATGATGCTTCATTGGTATTTATACCTGAAAGCTCAGCTGCTTTAGGGTTTGGATTTAGATGTGGTTTCTTAGGAATGCTACATTTAGAAATTATTCAAGAAAGATTAGAACGCGAGTTTGATATGACTGTAATCACTACGGTACCAAACGTATCATATCACGCATTTACAAATAAAGAACCTGATAAAGTTTTATTAGTTAACAATCCATCTGATTTACCAGAACCTTCAAAATTAAATAGAGTTGAAGAACCATACATAAAAGCAACCATAATTACTAAATCTGATTTTGTGGGTCCAGTAATGAGTTTATGTATTGATAAACGTGGGCAAATTGTAAATCAAACATATTTAACTCCAGAACGAGTTGAATTAACTTTTGAAATGCCTTTGGCAGAAATTGTTTTTGATTTTTATGATAGATTAAAAACAGTTTCTAAAGGTTATGCTTCTTTTGATTATCATCCAATTGGATTAAAAGCTTCAAAATTAGTTAGAGTTGACGTTTTATTAAATGGAACATCTGTTGATGCACTTTCTGCATTAATTCATGCAGATAACGCCTACAATATTGGTAAAAAAATGTGTGAAAAATTACGTCAATTAATACCTCGTCAACAGTTTGATATTCCTATTCAAGCCGCAATTGGCGCTAAAATTATTTCACGTGAAACTGTAAAAGCTTTACGTAAAGATGTTACTGCAAAATGTTATGGTGGTGATATTTCTAGAAAACGTAAATTATTAGAAAAACAAAAGAAAGGTAAAAAACGTATGCGACAAGTTGGTAATGTAGAAATTCCTCAAGAAGCATTTATGGCAGTTTTAAAACTGAACGACTAATCCTTTATATATTTACATAAAAAAAGCAACTCAATTGAGTTGCTTTTTTTATGTAAAATTTTTCGAGAAATTTATTCTCCGTGCATCCAAGATTTCTTAGATAATAATTGTTCTTCTGTTTCCTCATTATCTTCATCAGGAACACAACAATCAACTGGACAAACAGAAGCACATTGAGGCTCATCATGAAATCCTTTACATTCCGTACACTTGTCAGTTACAATAAAATAAAATTCATCAGATACTGCTTCATTCATCTCATCAGCATCAACGTCATCACCACTTCCTGGCAAAGTTACCGTACCGCTTAATGAAGTTTCATCTGCATACGCCCACTCACTATCTGGTTCGTAAATTGCATTGTTTGGACACTCTGAAATACATGCATCACAGTTAATGCATTCATCGGTTATTTTAATAGCCATGTTTACTAATTTTTAATAGTTATTTAATTTACAAATTTAATCAATTTTACACAAGTCAATGTGATAAAAGTCATTTACTGTTTTAAAAAGTAAATATATATTTGAATCTTTTATAAGAGTGTAAAATATTTTCAATAAATTTAAACAAAATTTTCTAATTAGCATAGAATTATGAATACAACTAAAACAAATCAACAACCCGAAGTACTGGAAGCAGTAGTTATCCGATTTGTTGGTGATTCAGGTGATGGAATGCAGTTAACAGGAACACAGTTTTCTGATACTTCTGCAATGTTTGGTAATGATATTGCCACATTTCCTAACTATCCTTCAGAAATTAGAGCTCCTCAAGGGAGTTTATACGGTGTTTCTGGATTTCAAGTACACATAGGTAGTGTTGCAATTAGCACACCAGGTGACAATTTAGACTTATTAGTAGCAATGAATCCAGCCGGATTAAAAACTAATTTACACGCCCTAAAACCAGGACATACTGTAATTGTTGATACTGACTCTTTTTCAAAAAAGAATTTGGAAAAAGCACAATATGANTCNAATCCTTTAGANGATGGNAGTCTTGATAATTACCGTGTTATTGAAGTTGCAATGACTTCTTTAACAAAAGAAGCCTTAAAAGAAGTTGAAGGATTAGACAATAAATCAATTACCAGAAGTAAAAATATGTTTGCTTTAGGAATGGTGTATTGGATGTACGACCGTTCAACTGACTATACAATTGATTTTTTCAATAAAAAGTTTAAATCAAAACCTCAAATTATTAAAGCAAATACTAAAGTTTTAAATGCAGGTTTTTATTTTGCAGAAACATTAGAATTAATTCCAAATTCTTATACTATTTCTCCAGCTAAAATGGAAAAAGGTACCTATAGAATTATTATGGGTAACACCGCTACAGCTTGGGGACTTTTAGCAGCTGCTGAAAAATCTGGTTTAGAATTATTTTTAGGTTCATACCCTATAACACCAGCTACAGATATTTTACACGAACTAGTGAAACATAAGCATTTTGGTGTAAAAGCTTTTCAGGCTGAAGATGAAATTGCAGGTATAACTTCAGCAATTGGAGCTTCATTTGCTGGTGATTTAGCGATTACTACTACATCAGGTCCTGGTTTAGCTTTAAAAGGTGAAGCTTTAGGATTAGCTATGATGATTGAATTACCATTAGTTGTAATTAATGTTCAACGTGGTGGTCCTTCAACAGGTTTACCAACCAAAACTGAACAATCAGATTTATTACAAGCCATGTATGGTAGAAATGGTGAAAGTCCAGTAATAGTTCTTGCTGCAAGTACTCCTGCAGATTGCTTTAATTACGCTTACGAAGCTGCAAAATTAGCTTTAGAACATATGACTCCNGTAGTTTTATTAACNGACGGTTATATNGCTAACGGTTCAGCACCTTGGAAAATTCAAAGTGTTNATAATATGCCTGAAATTAAAAACAACATTNTTAAAGAAGCTTCAGAAAATTGGCATCCTTACGATAGAAATGAAGACACATTAGCTCGTAATTGGGCTATACCAGGAACAGAAGGTTTAGAACACAGAGTTGGTGGTTTAGAAAAGGATCGTGTAACAGGTAATGTATCATATGTACCTGATAATCATGAACACATGACTCATATTAGAGCTGAAAAAGTAAAACGAGTTCAAAATTATATCCCGGAAATTAAACCAGAGTTTGCTGAAGAAGGAGATTTATTAGTTGTTGGTTGGGGAGGAACATATGGTTCTTTACATTCAGCAGTAAAACAACTAAATGATGAAGGGTTTAAAAACATTGGTTTTNCTCATTTTCATCATATCAATCCACTGCCAAAAAATACAGAAGATTTATTTAAAAAGTTCAAAAAAATTATTGTTTGTGAATTAAATAGTGGTCAATTTGTTCAAATTTTAAGAAATCACTTTAACGGATTTGATTTCAAACAATTTAACAAAGTTCAAGGTTTACCATTTGGAAACAATGACCTAATTCAAGAATTTAAACAATTAGTAAAATAATTATGGAAACAGCTGTAAAAAAATATACATTTAAAGACTTTACAAGTGATCAAGAAGTAAGGTGGTGTCCTGGTTGTGATGACTACGTTATTTTACGTTCAATGCAAAAAGCACTTCCAGAAATGGGTGTTAAAAAAGAAGACGTCGTATTTATTTCAGGTATTGGATGTTCATCAAGATTCCCATACTATATGAATACATACGGTATGCATAGTATTCATGGTAGAGCGCCCGGAATTGCGTCTGGTGTAAAATTAGCAAACCCAGATTTAAGCGTATGGATAATTACCGGTGATGGAGATTCAATGGCAATTGGCGGAAATCATTTTATTCATTTATTAAGAAGAAATATAGACTTAAACCTAATTATGTTTAACAACGAAATTTATGGTTTAACTAAAGGACAATTCTCTCCTACTTCATTAGTTGGTCAAAAAACAAAATCATCTCCTTACGGAAATACACAACCACCATTTTCACCAGGTGAATTAGCGTTAGGAGCTCAAGCACGTTTCTTTGCTAGAATTGGTGGTAATACACCTAAAGAAATGACACACCTTTTTGTTGAAGCTGAAAAATTTAAAGGAACTTCTTTAATTGAAGTTTTACAAAATTGTGTTATTTTTAATGATGGATGCTTTACACAATATACAGATAAAGCTGTAAGAGCTGATAAGCAAATTTTCTTAGAACATGGAAAACCTATGATTTTTGGAAAAGAACGCAATAAAGGACTTGTACTTAACGGCTTAAAATTAGAGGTTGTAACTATTGGAGAAAACGGAGTTACACAAGAAGATCTTTTAGTACACAACGCTAAAGAACAAGATCCTACACTACATCAAATGTTGGTTAGATTAGACTATCCTATTGCAACAGGAATTATAAGAAGTTTTGATGACGTTACACTTGAAGAAAGAGAAGATGCCTTAACTAAACAAGTAAAAGCAAATTCAAAATTTAAGAAAACAGACGATTTGTTTTTCGCAGGAGAAACATATGAAGTAAAGTAATAATTATTACAAAAATACCTGACGAAAGTCAGGTATTTTTTTTTTTGATTTATTTACTTTTGTTTACTAATTATTAATAATAAAAAGTAGCAGACAAACCAAGTTAATCTACTACTTTTGTAGACTAATAAAAAGCACATTTAAAATGGGATCAGAAGCCATTATTGTATTTCTACTTGCCGGAGTTATTTTAGTTGCAGGTGCAAACTTTTTATCAAATTTAATTTCACATAAATCAGACAATC
>JGI24724J26744_10002764_pt1 | contig 11508 bp, 9 predicted proteins | sample Cruoilmetagenom7_FD_26744 | JGI IMG/M metagenome (IMG submission 26744)
TTATTTCTGCCACGAATAAAGATATCCATAAGGAGATTGATAATAATAATTTTAGAGAAGATCTTTATTATAGAATAAATGTTGTCCCTGTGTATGTTGCTCCCCTCAGGGAGAGACGGGATGATATACCTTATCTTGTTGATCATTTTGTTAAAGAAGCGTGTTATATAAATGGTATTAATCTGAAAAAAATTGATAAATTATTACTGGATGTATTTATAAATTATGATTGGCCTGGGAATGTTAGACAGCTAAAGAATATTATTGAGAGAATGATTGTATTGTCTGACAATGATGTTGTTGGTATTGAGACCGCTCCTTCTTTTCTTTTTGGTAAAATAGAAGTAAATGACTACAATAATACGGGATCTATTCCACTTAAGAAGGCGAAAGAAAACTATGAAAAAATGTATATTCTCCAAGTACTTAAAGATGCTGGGTGGAATGTGTCACAAGCTGCAAAAATATTAGATATAGAAAGGACCTATCTGCACAGAAAAATAAGATACTATAATTTGGACATTTATAAATAAATTAGCTGTCCAATGATGGGAAATAGCTATATTGCATTATTACTTGAAAAATTTGTAACTTTGCATAAATGGTCTAAATGATTATAGATTTGGTATTTATTCTGGCAGAAAAGGTGGATTAGTAAAAAATGTACACTGAATACTTTTTACGCTTCAAAAGTAACTGAGATATTTAAAAATATTAAAATGTATAAAAAGAGTCTATGCTCATAATTAAGAATCTCCTTTTGTTTCAAGAAGCTTTGAAATCTGTATATGCCTATAAGTTAAGGACAATATTGGCTTTGTTAAGTATAGCCCTTGGAATTTCTGGGGTTACACTTGTTGTAGGATCTGTTTATGGTGCTTTTGATAAGGTTTATGAAATGCTGGAACAATTTGGTTCAGATGCAGCAATTATATTTGGTGGTGTTCAAAAAATGAAGGCTGCTGGATTTAGGGGGCAAACACTTACCTTAGAAGATGCAAAAGCCATAAAAAATGCATTCCCTACTGCTTATGTGGTAGTCCCTATGAATTTTAGGGGGGGGGTTAAGACAAGTTACAAAGGCAATTATATCCAGACCAGACTTGAAGGAGCTACTGAAGGATATGCCGATGCCTGGAGCTGGCCTATTTTTGAGGGGATGGACTTCACAAAAGAAGATGTAGCAGCTGCGTCAAAGAAATGTTTATTAGGGAGTTACACCAAAGAAAAATTGTTTGATGAGATGGACCCCATCGGGAAGTACATAACCGTTGGGAATTTTAATTGCCAGGTTACAGGGATATTGGTTGAGCGAGGTGTTTCTTCACAGGGACATAATATTAATGATAAAATATTGATGCCTTTAACCTCTCTTTCAAAATATATTCTAAAGGAATATAAATATGTGCGGATTATCAGGGTAAGATTTGAAGATATAAAAAACCTTTCCTCACGTATCGAAGAATTAAAATCTTTTTTAAGGAGACAGCATAATTTAGGACCAGAAATAGACGATGATTTTGTAATTATTAGTCCAAAAGAAATCTTGAAGTTTTTTTTCACCATTGTAGGTTCTTTAGTCATTTTTTTAATTGTAATTACGATTATGATGGTTACAGTTGGCGGTTTTGTTATGGCCAATCTTTTTTTGCTATCAGTTCAGGACAGAACGAAGGAGATTGGAATTAGAAGATCTGTAGGAGCAACCAGATCAGATATTTTCCTGCAATATATGTATGAATTTGGTATTATAACTGTAATGGGGGGGTGTTTGGGCTTCTTGTTGGGCGTTATTTTCTCAAGGTTTTTGTCAAATTTTGAATTATTTGCTGTCACGATATCGTTCAATGTATTTATAGCTTCAATTTTTGTGTCTATTTTAATTGCTATTATATTTGGCATTATGCCTGCAAGAAATGCTTCAAGAGTAGATCCCATTAAAGCTATAAGAACGTGATAACTACATGAATGCAATTTCTACTATTAAAATAGTTTTTTCATTTCTACGTTCTTATAAACTAAGGACATTTTTAGCCGTATTTGGTGTATTTTTAGGGACACTTTCGCTAATCCTGGTGCTTAATATCTCGAATTCTTTGAAATATAATGTTTTGTTAGAAACAAGCAAATTTGGAGATAATATTATAACAGTAGCTGCCGGGCAGGTTGTTAGAACCGGAAGAAGTCAAACGTTCGGTGTCTCAAGATCTTTTGATGTAGATGATGCAAAAGCTATTTATAATAGCTCACCCGAGATAATTGATTATACACCTTATATCAAAAGAATAATGTTAGTGTCATTCAGAGAAAATAATATAGCTACTAATGTTATAGGAATAAATGAAAGGTATGCTTCCTTAAAAAAATTGGAATTCACGGAAGGAACCTTTTTCTTAGAAGATGATATCAACAAGATGAAGAAGGTCTGTATAATAGGTTCAGAAGTAAGAGATAAGTTATTTGAAAATATTGATCCTGTTGGTAAAAATATTAGATTGAATAAATCTTCATATAAAATAATAGGCGTACAAAAGGAAAAGGGAAGTGACCTTTCTAGAAATAATATGGACGATTTGATATTGATCCCATATTCCACATTTATGAGAAGATTGGCTAATATAGACTATATAGATGGTGTTGAAGTTAAACTGGTAGATTTGGACATCTTTAAAAAAGTTGAAAAGACAATAACAACTGTCCTTAGAAAAAGACATAAGTTAAATAAGGATGCAGATGATGATTTTACAATTCTCAATCCTGTGGACGCAAAGAATTTAAAGACTGAAACTGTGGATGTTGTAAATTTCCTGGGCAAAATTACTGCAGTTATATCATATATAATTGGAGGACTTGGNATTTTTTCTATAATGTTGCTTGTGCTGGGAATAAGAAGAACAGAAATAGGCATAAGACGAGCTGTGGGAGCAAGAAAAAGGGATATATTTAGGCAGTTTTTATTAGAATCAAGTTTTATAGGATTTATCGGTAGTTTTTTTGGAATAATATTTAGTATTATTGCCAGTTTGATAGTATTTAATGTCGGCGAGTTGCCATTGTATATCTCAATACAGGGTATAATTTTATCCATATCTTCATCAATGTGTATAGGAATGATTGCTGGGGTGTATCCCGCATATCTTGCCTCAAAATTAGACCCTATAAAAAGTATTAGTGAATAGCCTATTCACTAATACTTTTTATTTATATTGAGGCGCCGTCAACCTTTCACGCAATGCCTTTTTATCTATCTTTTGAATTTCTGTTAAAGGGATCTTATCAACAGTATACACATGTTTTGGTACAGCATACTTTGCAACCCTATCCTTAAGGTAGTTAATAATATCTTCTTCAGAAATTTTATCTTTAAATTCAGGTTTTGGCTGAATAAAAACAACAACCCTTTCACTCCCCTCTCTTTCAGGATCAGGGATTCCTACAGTTGCCGTAACATCTATTCCAGGATATTCATATATTATATCATCTAACTCTCTTGAATAAACCTTGTAACCTGAGACAATTATCATATCTTTGGTCCGGTCTACTACGTAGAAATATCCATTTTTATCAACCTTTACCACATCACCTGTTCTTATAAAACCTCCATCATCGATACCATCGCCAGGATTTGGCCAGTATCCCAACATCCTTTGAGGACCACTCAGGCACATCTCTGCCCTTTTCCCTGACAGCATCTCATCTAAGCTGATTTCTTGTTCCGTTTCTATATCCAAAAATTTTATACCAGTATCGGGTACAGGTATTCCAACACAGCCCCTTTTTTCTTTTTTGGATAAAGGTTTAACTTTTTTGGTTAATTTAAATAATAGATAAAGTAATTTACTGAATAGGTAACCAAAATTTTTGGTGCCAAGCAGTCTTACTGCTCTATTCAGCAGCTTTCCTACGCCAGGAATAAAAAATAGCAGAGTAATGCCTTTCATCATCGTTTTACCGCCAAATATCCTGTATAATAAAGAAGGATTGAAGTGAGTTACGGGTGATGTTTCAGAGAGTCCAAATCCTTCCATTACTCCGCTTCCTTTTTCATCAAGCTGCTTTTGCGTAGTTGGCGGCAAAGCTGCTGAACCTGAGATCCCTATAATAGAAAATCTCTTTATCTCCTCTGATGCCAGTTTCATAAATTGTGTTGGGACTCCTATTTGTAGTATGGGGTGATATTTTTTTATCATTTCTACTATCATTTCGGTATTTCTGGGATCAGCAATTAATATCATATCAAAACCAATAAAATTCATAGAGTGTATCAGACAATGTCCATAGGAATGAAATGCGGGAAGCGCCATTATAATAGAAATAGCTCCTCTTGTTAGCAAGGTGTTGGTTGTCCCCATTGCCCAGCTGTTAGCTATAGAATTGGAATAAATATTTTTATGGGTAAGCATACAGCCTTTAGGTATACCTGTGGTTCCCCCTGTAAATAGCAGTGTTTCAATATCATTGTCCACATCAAAGGCTATTTCTGGTGGATTTGGTTCATTTTGAACGATAAGATCACTCATCCAGAAAGCATCTTTTATACGCAAAGCCTTATGTTCTTTTGGAATCTCCAGAGAGTAGTCATTAAAATTTGAAACTATAAGATACTTCAGATACGCTTCTTTTTTAAGAACTTTTGCCTCCTTAAGGTATGTATCCAAACATATAATGACCTTAGGAGAACATTTATCTAGTTTTTCCTTTACAGCAGATACTGGTTCCAGCTCACTGCAGGGAACATGGATTAAGCCTGCCCGGGAGATTGCATAGTCGAATATTACAAATTGGATCGATGTTGGAAGCACTGTAGCAACAATATCACCCTTTTTAAGACCCATCTTATTAAAAGCTGTTGCAAGTCTATCTACATGATCTTTTACCTGCGGGAATGTTATTCTATATCCTGCCTGGATAAGCCCTGTTTTTTTATATTTTTTTGCAGTTTCGTATAAAATATGGTGTACAGGCTCATCAGGATAAGGTTCATAAGATTTTGGCCATCCTATTATCTTATACTCTTTAAACCATGGACATTCACTTTTCATCTCTGGTCTCCTTTGCTTATTATTTATCGGATTTTTGCTACATTACACGTATTTTGATAGTACCATGATTTCCAGATATGTCAACTGGTGTTTTATTATTGCATTAACTTGGTTGATTGCTTTCTACAGTGTGTGGAAATCTAATATTTGCTAAAAATATTTTAAAATGATAAGATCCGATCTTGATATAACAACAGCAAAGAATATAATTTTAAGTTGATAGATCACTGTTTTTTGTATAATAGTAAATCTGAAGGGTATGTTATATTATGAAATATTTTATATGTCTTGTTGGGTTTTTTATTGTTCCAACATTTCTTTTTGGGCTTACTTTAGAAGAAGCAATAGAGAAAGCAACCATTAATTATCCTGGATATGAAATAAGAAAAAGGGATACATTTATAGGTAAATTTAATCTCAAGGGTTCTTATGCTTCCTTTTATCCTATTGTTACTGCTTCTGCAGTAGGAGCAAAAACCTATGATGATGACAATGTAGAGATGGATAGTGGTAATGTTAATCTCGGCTTGAACTATAATATCTTTTCCGGTTTCAGGGATAAAAATACTATTCTTATAAATAAATTATCTCTACAGTTGTTGACGTTTATATATGAAGATTTTAGAAAATATATAATTAACGAAGTTAGTAATATATATTTTGAGATTTTTCAATACAGTAAAATGCTGGAAAGTTATAAGATTTTAGTCAACAATAGCGGAAAATTAAGAGAAATGAGCAGGGTAAGATATGATATAGGTAAAATAAAGAGAGTTGAATATCTAGAGGCGGAAGCAGACTATAGCAGAAGAGAGTACGAGTATAGTACCTATGAACAAATGATGAAAACAAAATTAATTGAATTGAGCACATATACAGGAGAGGACTATACTATTGATGAGTCTATGAACACGGATTTTATAGATGTAAAAGTTAAAGATATTTCATATTATTTAGAACAAGGCTATAACAATAATGTTGATATATACACAAAAGAGATGGAGTCACAGAAATTGTTCAAGGAAGTAAAAGGGTCTTATGCCAATTTTTATCCAAGTATAGATTTATATGCGAATGAAAACAGGTCTTATAGGGAGACTTCGGGTGATAAATATTATGGTGCAACAGAAACAGGTATAAGGGCTACCTGGGAGCTTTTTTCTGGGTTTAGAGATTACTTTAATGTAAAAAGTAAGAAGGAAGAATATTATAAAAAAATTATGGAAAAAAAACTTGCTGAATATGAACTAAAAGAGAGAATATACAGTCATTATAACAATATATTGTCTTATGATAAGCAGTTTGATTTTCTTGAAAATTTAATGAGGTTCTCAAAAGAAAATTATCTTCTTACGGAAGAATCCTATGACCTTGGTAAAAGCACAATGTTNGAGCTTATAGATGCCAGAGATAGGTATGAGGATGCTCTTATAAACTATTTTCAAACACGTTATAATATTATTTTTGCGTTTAATGAGATGAAATATTTAGCTGGCATTGAGTAGAAAATTATGAAGAAAATTATACTGTCTTTTTTGTTGTTCCTGGTTATTGGAACAGTAATTTTTTTTATGGTACGAAAGGATAAAAGTGAATTGGAAATTATGGGTACAGATATAGCTGAGATTACAGATATCAAATCATATCTAGCAGAAGTTGGTAAGATTGTGCCACAAGTCGGCGCTCTTATCAAGATTGGAGCCAGGACAACCGGTGTTATAGAGCATATGGCTGTGGATGTAGGGGACAAGGTAAAAAAGGCGCAAGTAATAGCAACAATTGATAGCAGGCAGTTGAATGAGCAGATAAAACAAAATAGAAGTGATATAGAAATACTTAAGAATAAAATTGATGAAGAAGAAATGCTATATCCTATAAAGAAAAAAATTAAATTAGAGGAAATAAAATACGCGGAATCAAAGCAAATAGAAGCCAAAGGAAAATATGAAAGAGAGGAACAATTATATAATAAGGGGTTTTCTAGTGATGAAGAATTGGAAGCATACATATCAGATTATAAAAATGCTGAATATTCACTGAATAGAGCCAAATTAGAATTAATTGATATTGAAAAGACGCATATTATTACTCTTAATGATTATAAATATAACATGGGTAAACAGATATCTATCGCTGAAGAGCTGAATATACAACTATCTTACTCTAATATAATTGCCCCTATTGATGGAATAGTTACGCAGGTTGCGGCACAAGAGGGAGAAACAATAGTTTCTGGTTTGCAGGTGTCTGAATTAATAAATGTATTAAACCCTGAATTGCTTGAGTTGTGGATATATATTGATGAAACAGATATAGGTATAGTAAATGAAGGGATGGATGTAGAATTTACTGTTGATACCTATGCCGATAAGAAATTTCATGGATTAATCGAACACATTTATCTAGAGCCTGAGATACAGGAAGGAATTGTTTATTATAAAGCCACACTTGACATATCAAAGGAAGATGCCACCCTGTTAAAACCTGAGATGACTGCGCATGTAAGGATAATTACTAAAAAGAAGAAAAATGTTTTGACTATTAAAAATGGGGCAATTAAATGGGATAAGGACCACAATGTTGTTTATAAAGTGTTGGATAAGGCCAACAATAAAACTGAAAAAATTGAGATAAAAATGGGTATAAGGGGGGAAGAAAGAACAGAAATCCTGGAAGGTTTAGAGGAAGGAGACGTAGTTGCCACAAAAATAATACTCCCGGTATCTAAATAAATGACTAGTCATATAGTGGTTAGTTCTAAAGATCTTTTTTGATGCGGATATTGTTGATATTTGGCAGGGCAGATGTCTATAATTAGCTTGAGGGATGTATATAAAAATTATGAACCGGAAGGTTTTACAGTAAAGGTTCTGAAGGGCATTAACCTAGAGTTAAAGCATGGCGACTTTGTTGCTATCATGGGGACTTCTGGGTCTGGCAAGACAACATTAATGAATATAATAGGTTTGTTGGATACTCCAACTTCAGGTTCATATTACTTGGATAGCAATGAAGTCTCTAAATTGAATGATGATGAAATGTCCCATTTGAGAAATAAAAAAATAGGGTTTATTTTCCAATCTTTTTATTTAATCCAGTTTTCTAATGTACTAGAAAATGTTCTTTTACCTGCATATTATTCTGGTCATGATGCTGCTAAATACACAAAAAGAGCTATACAGCTACTTGAAGAGTTTGGAATGATGGATAAAAAGAAAAGCAAACCCAACCAGCTTTCAGGTGGTCAACAACAAAGGGTTGCAATTGCAAGGGCATTGATCAATGATCCAGATATTATCCTGGCTGATGAACCCACAGGACAACTGGATAGTGAAACATCTTTGGTGATAATGGAATATATTGAAAATTTGCATAAAATGGGTAAAACTGTTATACTTGTTACGCATGATAAACAGACTGCATCTTATGCAAATAAAATTATTAATATTATTGATGGCGGTATAGTAGATAATTGATTTTTTCTGAAATACTGTGTAGCTTTGGATACAATGGGGCGGTAGCTCAGCTGGGAGAGTACGTGAATGGCATTCACGGGGTCAGGGGTTCGATCCCCCTTCGCTCCATTATTCCGCTTTGGGGGGATGGCTGATTCTTAATCCGGTACCGTGGCCAAAGAGATGATTAACTTATGCTTTGGATTTTTGATTGAGTCAATGATGTTTTTGATCTCTTCTCTTGATAGAACAATTGGTGGTTTTTTGCTTCGTTTGCCGAATTTTAAAATCTTCGAAGAAGATTTGGGTGGTTGGGTGGGGACGAGGTTTATGCAAATTTATCTTTTTGGGGATTTTTAATACTTCGCGATAGAAAAATTTTATTGCGTTTAAGTAAAGATTAATTGTTTATGGAGAATAATTTTTGTCTTGTTTATTTAATAAAAACTGCTTTATATTTTCCTCGTCTATTTTTTTTAAATTAATTTTTTTAAATCAAAATATCCTCTTAAATAACTGATATAGGTCTTTATAGTTTTGAAACTATAATTTCTTAACCTTAATTCCCTCCTTGTTTGTTCCAAGTATTTTTGTTGCATAATGTTATAAAAATTGGTAAAATATGGTTAATAAATGCTTATTAGTAATTTCAGTAATAATTTTACATCAAGTTCGTATAATACGCAACGAAAGGGATGATATTATGCATTCAATTCGCATAAAAACGAGTTGTGCGCAATTCGGCTACGGCGGGCTTTAGGAAAATTTATATAAACATTCAAGTTTACTTATGATTAATTATGAAAGAGATTACTCCTCATATTAGAGAAATTATAGAAGGGAAACCTGTAGCCCTCGCTACTCTTAGAAATGGCAGGCCTTATGTTATTGCAATTACCTGTTACAAAGTAATAGAAAAAAACAAAATACTACTTTGTGATACTTATATGAAGACAACCTTAGAGAATAATCAAAATAATAGAACTGTGGCTTTAGTTGCTTGGAGCAAAGATTATGAAGGATATCAATTTTTTGGAAAGTGTAGGTATTTTACCAAAGGGAAATGGTTTCAGCTTTGCAAAAAATTAAAATCAGCAAAAGGATTACCATGTAAAGGAGCACTTTTAGTTAATATTAGTAAGATAACAAAGTCCAAAAATAATTGACTGAAAATATTACTACAAAAATAATATGGCCCGCCTCCGCCGAACTCTCGTTCGCTATCGCACTCGCACAACAGCGATTAAGAGGGCTTTATTGCCTTCGGCAAGTCCCCCAAATTTCCACCTTCGGTGAAAACTTCTCTTAATCGCATATGTTATCGGAAATCTCTCGTCAGCTTTGGAGGTTTTGAAAAATGAGAAGATACTGGTGTATTTCAACATCACCTAAAAATTGGGAAATATGTAAGAAAAACAATGTGTGGGGAATGGATGCTAGGTACTATGTAACTCTTACAAAATATTTAAAAAAGGGAGATCAAGCAATAGTATACTCTCACGGTGGTAAATTTGTAGCAGTAATAGAATTTGTGGAAGATCAGTTTTATAAAAAAAATATAGGATGGACTAAAGGGAAAAGAAAATTTATCTTTCCATATAGAATAAAATTTGAAATCCTCCACGAAGCTAAAAATCCACCTGAGATATCTTATTCTATAATAGAGGAAGAAAATAAAGTAAAACTGGTAAAATAAATTTTTATTAACGACATTATTTCCATTGCAGATAAAGGAAAAACGTGGAATAAATATCTTCAAGTGTTGATAATTAGAATCACGAAAAAGGATTTTGATACAATATGCGAAACAATAAAAAGAAACTGACGAGCGACACGCTCACTAATCGTTCGCTTTCCGGTAACAGCGGATATATGGCTACGCTTCGCTACGTCCAAATTATTAGAGCAATTTCGCATGTCCGCCATCCGTTATACGCAATATTCCCTCGAAATAGTTTGGAGATAGGCCATGACAAAAACTAACCTTTTTGATGAGTATACGTCCCAGTACGAAGATTGGTTTGAGAGAAACAAATTTGCTTTTGAATCAGAGCTTCGGGCAATAAGGGAGCAATTGCCAAAAAGTAACAATGGCATTGAGATTGGTGTAGGAAGCGGTCGATTTGCATTACCATTGGGCATTAAAATTGGGATCGATCCATCAAGAAAGATGAGGGAGATTGCTCAAAAAAGGGGCATTGAGGTCATTGATAGTGCAGCTGAAAGTCTTCCTTTCGATGATTCGCAGTTCGACTTTGCGCTAATGGTAACTACTATCTGTTTTGTAGACGATATAGTGGCTTCTTTTCAAGAAGCATATCGGATATTAAAACCTGGTGGGTTTTTGATAATTGGATTTATCGACAGGGAAAGCCCTGTTGGGAAGTTATATCATCAACATAAAAGCGAGAGTGTATTTTATAAGGTAGCTACTTTCTATTCGGTTTATGAGATTGTTCATCGCTTGAAAAAAGCAGGTTTCAAGAATTTCAATTTCACACAAACAATTTTCCATAATTTGGCCGAGATAAGAAATATTGAACAGATAAAGGAAGGTTATGGTGAAGGATCATTTGTTGTGATCAGGGCAATAAAATGAATAGTGAGGGAATACAGCGTATAACAGAGCGCATCTGGCTTCGCCTTCTGCTAAGCCCAAATTCCCCATCGGGGAACTTCAGATATGCTCGGAACGCTATATTCAATTTTTAGATTACTTCCTTTCCTTTAGAAAAAGAAACAAAAAGAGAGGGGCTTAGTCCTGCGAACATTTTCACTCACTTTGTTAGATATTTATTAGAAGGGGTATCAATATTTGAATACAATTATATTAAATTTTGACATTTTTCTGCTTAGGCAAGTTTTACATGCACTCAATGCATGCAATTAAGTTTTTTTATAAATATTGTTGAACAAAAGATTATTACAGCAACAACTAAGAAGAAGAATGTAAAACCACTAGTTTTAATAATCATTCCTCCAAGAAGAGGAAACAACGCAGGGATTATATT
>JGI24724J26744_10002765_pt1 | contig 11507 bp, 10 predicted proteins | sample Cruoilmetagenom7_FD_26744 | JGI IMG/M metagenome (IMG submission 26744)
AATAGAGCAAGAAAGAAAAGGTGGAATCGCGGAAATAAGACCCGCCCACCAGAATGCTCTTTTCGCATCTTTTTCTGATCGGCAGGATGCTGCCAGGTTCGATACTGCTGATATCCCGCCCAACCTCCCAGTTTTAGCCAGCAGGATCTGTCCAACAGTACCCCACCCCAGTCCTATTGGAGAGAGCCATGCCCGGGTTGAAATTTCTCCCCCAGAAAGTTGCGGGATAATCTCTGAAATATTTTGAATAGCGAAATCCCAACCTCCGCTTGTTCTTAACATACTTATATACACCAATCCAAAGGCAATCAACATGGTCGCGCTATGAATCAAATTAGTAATTGAGGCACCCATGATTCCAGAAAAAGCCACCGTTCCAACGCACGCAATCAATCCAATCAATATAGATTGGGTCATATTGATTCCTGGAGCTACTGCACGGAAAATTACAGCCAAAGTATATAATTCAATAACGATTACAAAAACAGTGTAAATCATCATGCTGATAGAGGATGCTAATCGAGTTTTTTGGTTAAATCGTTTTCCCATCAAAGCAGGGAGTGTTGTACTTTTCAGATTAAAATAAGGTTTTGCGAAAAATATACCCGTCAACCACCAGCCCAGGGCAATGGAAATGGGAAACCAGATTAGGTAAGTAAAACCAAACGTGATTGTATCTCCTGCAACCCCATAAGTAGAGACCCCTCCTAAGGTAAGCCCTGCCAAAAAAGTGGCGGCTTGAAATTCTGAAAGCTCTGTAATAATGAATTCTCTAGCGTTCTCAACCTTGCGGGACTGGATAAAACCAATAAAACTTGTAATAAAAAGATATGCTCCTACGATGCTAATAATTATCCATTGATCTTGCATTGTATGGGTTACTTAACCAGATAGGTTACGATTATTAATAGAAANTTGATTAGTTATTTCTTTTTTCTTTTAGTTTTTGGTACCGGCTATAAATCTCAGCGAGCTGANCTTCATTNAGAACCACTGGTTTTTTGCCAGTTTGCAGTGCTAGATGATAAATTTCAGCACCAGTTTCNAATTTATATGCATTTTGGTAAGCATCGTATAAACTATTCCCATTTGCTACCATGCCATGATTTTTTAAAAGAAGACCTTTCAATCGTGGATTCTCAGTGAAATATCTTGCCGCAACTAAACCCACTTCTTCTGTTCCTGGACAGTGGTAATCAGCTACAGGAATAGGAGCACCTACAGAGAGCAATTCAACACACATAATTGGTAATTCCATCTCAACCGATGAAAAAGCAATAGAGTAGATAGAGTGAGTGTGAATAACTGCTTGAATATCGGATCTAACCTTATAAATTTCATTATGTAGTACTTTTTCTGAAGAAGGTTTATAATGTCCTTCGATCTTATTACCATCAAGATCCATTATGACAATATCTTCGGGTTTCATTAGATCATATGGTACTCCCGAAGGAGTAATCGCTACGTTCCCATCAGGAATGCGGACACTTACATTTCCTGAAGATAACCGGATGAGATCAATATCCACGAGTTTTAATGTTGTGTCGAAAACTTCTTTTTTATATGATGAGTAATCCATTGTTTTACATCCTTTTAATTATTATTATCGTTTTAATATTAANTTGATTGAGAATCGATCGCCAGGGCTTATTCCCTCTCCTGTTTCCACAGGTATATTATTGNCCGTGTATGAAGTTCTCTCATACCACAAAATTGGTGAGGCAACAGGGATTTGCAGGTATTGCGCCTGCTCTTCCGTTGCGCTGCGAGCTTCTATTGTCTGTCTTCCCCATTCAATAGCAAGCTCATGTTCTTTATATAAATTGTAGAGCGAGTCGTTTTCCAGATCTACGTCACCAAACCAGGGGCAGACCGATTGAGGAACATACAATTCATGAAATGCATATATTTGATTATTATCAATACAACGTAGGCGGAGAGCATGAAAGACTTTTTCGGTTTTTTTAAGCATCAATTTCTGCCGAAATATTTCTGGAGGGTGGATAATCTCAAATTTTAATACTCGAGATGTTGGGGTCCTTCCAAGTGAAAGCGCATCTTCGTGGAAACCGGTTAATCTAGTGTAGTCGCGTATAATCTTTCGCGAACATACAATCGTTCCAGTACCATGTTTACGTATCAGCAAACCGTCACTAACAAGGTCATTAATTGCTTGNCGTACTGTCATCCTGCTGACGCCAAAACTTTCAGCTAGATNGGTTTCAGCTGGTAAACGTGTTCCAATTGCAATTTCATGATCACTGATCTTTTTNCNAATGGTTTCACGAATTTGGACATATAACGGAATTCCTTTACTATGTCTGTCATCGATTTTTAAAAACATATTTTATATTCCCTCTTTTAAACAAGCTTTATAGCGAGATCTTGATTTATCAATTGATTCAGGATTGATTATATTCTTGGGGTTTGTCCCTTGCATAAATTCCAGTAATCCTCTAATTCCAATTTGCCATTGGTGTTCAATGACATCATATGTTGCTCCTCCCAAGTGTGGAGTGCAAATCACATTTGGTAAATTAATTANAGGGTAGCTGGAATCAAGAGGNTCTTTGTGAAAAACATCCAAAGCTGCTCCTGCAATCCATCCCTCTTTCAAACATCGAATTAAGGCTTCCTCTTGGAAAACACCTGCACGAGATGTATTGATCAGGTATGCGCTGGGTTTCATCATACGCAATTCTCTTTCCCCAAACATATTCTCCGTCTTACTGTTTAAGGGAAGATGTAAAGAAACAAAATCAGCATTTTGGAATATTTCATCCAATGACACTTTTTTTATACCTTTCTTCTGAGCATCGTCCTCGCTGACAAAAGGATCGTACCCGATAATATTTGCGTCAAACCCAGATAAACGTCTTGCTACCAGGCAGCCGATATTACCAAGCCCAATTAGTCCTATTGTTTTTCCTGGCAGATCATAACCCTGGTGATTCTGGTAAACCCAATAGCGCCCTTTTTCAGTCCATAAATCATGCCGCAGTGAATCAATTCCGCGTAATACATTGCGAGCAGACATGATAATAAAAGCTATTGTCAAGTCAGCAACAGCAACCGCGTTTCTCCCGGGAGTATTGATTATGATTACACCCTTTTCATTAGCAGCTTCAATATCCACATTGATCACTGTTCCGCGAAAATCAACTATTGCAATAAGGTTTTTCGCATTTCTGATCATTTTTCCTGTAATCATATCGGTTTCAGTAACGATAAGATTGCATCCTTCGATTTTCTTTTCCAATTCCTGCTCTGAAAGCAAGCCATTTTCAAACCAGTTATAAAACACAACATCTGAAAAATGATTTTTCAATTCTGTAAACCAGTGTTCAGAGATTCTTGAAGACACAAAAGCTTTCATTGTTACTCCCTTATTTTTAGTTTTTTCTCTTTTCAATGATTAATTTTTCAGCATTTAAATGGGTAATTAGTTCCCATTCCTCTTGAGAAATTAACATATCATCTAAATTTGGCATCTTTGCATTCTTATAAATATTCTTTAGATCATTTACCCCATTTGCTGGATTGAAAATCGGGAAATCACTGGCAAACATCAATTTCTTTATCCCGTCTGCATAGATTTTTAACCATACCAACATCTGTTCTAAAAGATAAGTCCCACCTGTGCGCCCAACGTTTGCACAGATATCTCCATAAACATTGGCGTGCTTGCGCATAAGAAAGCCTGCATCCTGGTAATAAGGTCTGCCAGCATGTGCCATAATGATTGACAGCGAGGGAAAATGCACAGCAATATCATCTAATAAAATCGGATGGCTGAATTTGTCACTATTGCTTGCCAGGCTTGCACCTGTATGGAACAGTATAGGGATACCCTTTTGCTGGCAAAATTCATAAATTGAAAAATAACGATTTTGATTCGGGAAAAATTCCTGCATACTTGGATGCACTTTTATTCCCAAAAAACCCAATTCATCACAACACCGTTCTAATTCTTTGAGCGATCCGGGGACATCTAAAGGGTTTATAATGCCATATCCAATCAGACGATCAGGATACTGTTGAATATATGAAGCAGTCATGTCATTCATTTTTTGCCATTTGCCATCAGATGGCATAAATGTCAAAGGAAAAATCACACCCTTTGTAATCCCACTCTCATCTAGGGTTTCAATCACACCTTCAGCAGACATCATCCTCTTTAACTTTTCCCAGGTTCCTTTACGTTTCATTAATTCTACAGTTTCTGAACTAAGTAGTTTTTCGCTGCCAACATGCATATGTGAATCGATAAACATGCTCATTTCTCCAGAGTCCCTTCCCCATACATTGATTTATATCGACCCATCCACCCATCAAACAGGTCCTGATATGTCTGGCTGCGTTCTTTTTGCGGATACAAGATCGCGTCTTCCCCTGCTACTAAAGTATTGAATCCTTCAACCATAGAGCTGAATATTTCTGCTCCCACCCCAGCGCAGATTGCAGCTCCAAGTGCACTGCCCTCTTTTTGTGGCGATACAAAAACGTTTACTTGTAAAAGATCTGCCATGATTTGCATCAAGGTTTTGCTCTTTGATAAACCACCGCAGGCACGTATCGTCTGCATTTTCAAACCTGTGATCTTCTGCAGGCGATCAGAGTTTAATTTAACNCCATAAGCAACTGCCTCAAGCGCCGAGCGTGCGAAATCTTTTCTGCTTACCCTGCCCGGTGTCGGAGGAATTTGAGTTACGAAACCACCTGGACCGGTGAAATCGAGGCTTTGGTAATTAGGCAAACGAGGACCAATATATGCTTTTATACCATTTGAACCAGGGGCCACTGTAGAAGCATCCTTATCCATCATGCTGTATACATCGCCATTTTCACCGCCGTAAAATAAATCTCTGATCCACCGGAAGGTCTGCCCCGCTTCCATGCTCGTACTCTCAATAACCCATGTATTGGGAATTACATGACATCCACTCCAGGCTAACGCAGGATCTATTTTGATAGGTTCTGGAACAACCATCTGTAAAGGTCCGTAAGTACCAAGAGTAACGCCAATCTCACCCGCTGAAGTAGCGCCAACCCCTAAGAGAGCGCATTGAGAATCTGCACCTCCCAAAACAACACGAGTGCCTTCAGCAAGACCGGTTTCCTCTGCAGCCTGTGCAGTGACTTTTCCAATCACTGTTCCAGATTCAGCTACAAACGGGAATATTCTCTCCGGGAAGTCCATATCTTTGATTAAAGATTTATTCCAATCACGCGTCTTAAAATCAACTAGCAGTGTTTCCACTCCATTTGATGGTTCAGTNGCTTTTTCACCACATAAGCGAAAAAGCATCCAATTATTTAATAAAACAACNGAATCAATCTTTTTGTAAATCTCATTCTTCTTTTCTTTGAACCAAAGAAGGCGGTACGGCAAAAACATTGGACTAGGCCAGTGCCCNCTGGAGGCGTGAATTACTTCCGCATATTTTTCCTGNAACTCCATCAAGTTACTGGGGATACGTATATCCATGTTAGGCCCTGCATATAGTTCCTTTCCATTCTTATCGAGAAATACGACACCTTCCCGTTGACTGGTTGAACTAACTGCAATAACTTGTTTTGGCTCAACACCTGAAACTTGCAAAGTTCGCTTGATTAATTCTGATAAAATACCCCAGAATTCTGGCGCATTGAACTCAGAACCATATGGCTTTGCTTCTTCAGGATATGAATATCCCCATTCAGTATATTGGTCAAAAACATCTTTGCCATCGGTGGAGATAAGAAAACAACGACCTGCTCCAGTTCCAAAGTCTAATGCCATCAAGAATTGCTTTTTATTCATTGTAATTTCTCCTTTTATCTATTTATTATCTTTAATAATCTTCTGCAAACCACTAACTAGAATAACCGTAACCAATAATGCACCCTTGATAATACGCATATATTGCGGTGGAGTACCAAGAATAAATAACCCGTTTGTAATCATGTAAAGAAATAGTGAGCTAAATATCGTACCTTGCACTGAAAAGTGACCAAATATGGTATTTCCCAGGATAGGTAGTAAAAATGCATCAATCTGATAGCTTTCACCACTTCCCACTCGAGCCATTCCTTCACTAAAGGTGAGCATAATACCTCCAATGGCACAACACAAACCGCAAATTACATAAGTAATCCAGGTGTAAAACCGGGTTGGGATGCCGGAATATTTAGCGGCATGAATGTTTGATCCTATGGCTTTAATATAACGACCACCAATTGAATGGTTGTGAAAAATAACTAAAATAACAATCACAAGAACAGAAATACCTATATGGAATATTGGNTTTCCGCCCAATTTTGAAGCAGCTCGGGGAAGCATTAAATANGTTCCTGAGACAGCTCCAAGCGCAATCACGTATTGCAAACCGCGAGCTAGATAAATGATNGATAAAGTCACAACAAAAGGGCTGATCCCGAAGTAAGCAACTAAAGTGCCATTTAATACTCCAATCAAAGCACCTGCTAATAAGCCAATTGGAATTATGAGAAATACCGGCAAGTCAAATATATCAGCTCCAACTGCGGCTGCCATTCCAGCTAGGCCGGCAATAGATGAGATGGAAAGGTCTATCCCCCCCCCAGACATCACGAGAGTCATGCCAAGAGATATTACAGCGGAAATAGTTGCTGGCATAATAATATTTCGGATGAGATTCACTCTGGTTAAAAATCCTGGTGACTTTAAACTGTAATAAATGAACACCAACGCAAATATTACTATACCAGCAATAACTCCGTAATTTTTTTCGTAATTTTTTCCAAAAGATTTATCTGTCGCGGTTAATGTTTCCTTCATATCAAAGTCCTTATTCTAGAATCTAATTTGGATAATGTCACGTTTGCCAATATTTGCTAGGGAAATAGCAAAGATCAGAATTATTCCATTTGCAATGGGAACTGCCCAAAAAGGTAGCCGCATTAGCACGAATGCATTATTGATCATCGCCATCATCAATGCAGCTAGAAACACACCAGGTATATTTGGCCTTCCCATTCCAAGAAATGTTTGTCCCACAAAAGCAATCGTCATAACTGGCATGAGTAAATTTGCTCCAGAGGTAGCCAAGGCACCTGACATTCTTGCTGTTGACAAAAAGGCACCAATTGAGAAAATTAAACCGCCTATTAAAAAAGCAATGGTTTTATAAATTGTGGGATTCACTCCCATGGTCCGAACCGACTCCTGGTCTTCACCAACAGCACGTAAACGGGTTCCAAAGGGAGTGTGCTCGGTAAGAAAATAAAGAAACACAAAAATAATTAGAAAGAGGTACACAATTTTTGGGACTCCACCTAAATTTCCAAATATCAGATCGCGGTTTAATTCCTCTTTAATAAAGATATTTTGACCACCTGTATATGCAAACCATATTCCTTGCAGCAAAAACATCATGGCTATAGAAGTNACATAGGATACAAGTTTTATCCGTGTAACCAGTTGAGAAATTACTAATGAAATAAAAAGTCCGACTAAAATTAAGGTTCCTAATGCAATGCCAAGATTAATTCCTTTTTGAAGCATATCAGCAAAGATCGCACCTCCAAGCGGAATAGCTCCAGCATAGGAAAGATCGATTTCCCCAGCAATCATTATNATTGCCAAACCAAAACCCACANTTCCAAGGATTGTTGATTGAACAAGCAGATTCATCAAATTATCCATTTTCATGAAAGAATCTGTAAACAGCGCAAATGAAAAGAAGAGGATCAAGAGAATACCAAAAATAGAATATTTCTGCAAAGTGCCTTTAGCGAGTTTCATCAGGGTGACCTCCCATAGCGAACATAGATGCTTCTTTTACCGTGCTTGATGTTGGATCAAGCTCCTTAATAATTTTTCCTTTATACATGACCAGCAAGCGATCACAAACCTGCACCCCCTCTTCAATATCGCTAGTCACAAATAAAACACCAGCTCCATTATCGGAAAATTCATGCATTAGGTCATATATCTCAGCTTTTCCTTGAACATCAACACCAGTTGTTGGCTCATCAAAAATAAAGATCTTGCTGGATGTACATAACCATTTAGCCAAAACAACCTTCTGCTGATTTCCTCCACTTAATTCTCTTGTACGTTTTCCTAATGATGGGGTCGCAATTTTCAGGCGTCTGACTAAATCGATTACTGCCCTATACTCTTTTTTTGTGCTAGTTAACCAACCCCAGATTGTAAATTTCTTTAATCCAGCCAAAGTAATATTTTCTTGGATAGACTTGTCAAGCATAAGACCATGGCTTTTTCTATCTTCCGGACAAAGTGCTAATCCATTTGCAATAGCATCTAAAGGAGTTAATTCTTTTAATTTCTTTCCATTCAGATCTATCGTTCCCTCAAAAAAAGGTTCAATCCCAAACAAAAGACGCACAAATTCCGTTTTTCCAGCACCAACTGCACCAACCAATCCCAAAACTTCTCCTGCATATAAATTAAGATCAACAGTATCCACCCCCGGTCCTTTTAGTTGATTNGTTTTTACTAGCAATGTAGTTTGTTCTTTTCCACGAACATATTTTCTCTTTTTTACATCTTCGCCCACCATCTGTTTGACTAAATCATGGGCAGAAACCTTCTTTGTTTGATCGGTAAGTTTCNGTTCGCCATCACGCAAAACAGTGACGCGGTCAGAAATTCGATAAATCTCACTCAAGCGGTGGGAAACATAAATCATACTTATATTCTCAGATCGCATCTTTAACAAAGTATCAAACAATTTCTCTGTATCTTCAAATCCTAAACGGCTGGTTGGTTCATCTAATACTAATAGTTGAGGATCTTGAGAAAGTGCCCTGGCAATTGCTACAAGCTGTTGTTTGGCAACTGTCAGGTTCCCAATTGGAAGATCGGTGTCTATATCCACAACACCAATGCGGGCCAGAGCCTTTTCCGCCCTGGCTCGCATTTTTTTCCAATCAATAAGGCCAAGTCTATTCCGAGATTCATCACCAACAAAAAGATTTTGGGCGACTGTCATGGATTGTACAAGGTTTAATTCTTGATGGATAAAGCTAATGCCCATGTCCATTACTTTTTGGGTATTCCATTTGGTTAGTTTTGATCCTTTTACATTAATCGATCCATGATCGGGGGTATAAATTCCAGCCAATACTTTTAAAAGCGTGGATTTTCCCGCTCCATTTTGACCAACCAACGCATGGATTTCTCCTTTTCGAACATCAAAATCAACGCTTTTTAGGGCTTTAACACCCGGAAAGTGTTTAGTGATTTTATGCATCTCAAGAATTTTATCTGCCACGGTGTGATCTCCTCAAACGACTTGGATTTACTATTAGTTTAGTTCGCCTAATTCAACATCAGGATACAACTTATCCCATGCCTCTTCAGGTGAGAGTGCTGCTACACCTGGTGGAAGTAATTCAGGGTGTTTTGTTACGAAATAAAATGGGGCAAATGCGATTTTCGGGATATCTTTATCGCCAGCGAAGGCCTTCGCCAAGAAATCAACTGCCATTTCACCCATGTCAAGAGGTCGTTGGCCTATGACACCAGCAATAGGAGAATCCTCTTCCATCATTTCGGCTAAAACGATTCTATCCGCATCTGTGCATAGAATAAACACCGAGTCTTGCATCTCAGCATCGCGGATGGCATTAGCTGCACCAACTGCTGGCATGCCCCAAGAAGTNTAAATTAGGTCTACATCAGGATTAGCAAGCAGTGTTGAACGGGTAGCAGTCATGGATTGGTTGACAGCGTCGGCAAGACCAGTGTCTAACCATCCAGTTAATTCCCACCCTTCAATTTCAAAAACGAGGTCAGCAACTTTATCTCGGATATCTACAGTTTTCCATCCTGAATCTGGAATTGACAGGTGAGTATAAACTCCAGGAACAGCATTCATTTTGTTTACTGCATATACAGCCAAAAGCTCGGTTGACATATAATTATCCGGGAATATATTGGTTACTGCATCCAGCGAAGTCAAATCAACTGTAGTAACAGGTATTCCAGCTTCTTTAAACTCCTTGATTATTGGTTCCAGAGCAGGAGCCATACCACCGGGGATCACAACTCCGTCAACACCCTGGCTCAAGAATCCTTCCAAAGCGGTTAGCTGTGCATCAGAATTTGTTTCAGCATTGGTTTGAATGACTTCCCATCCCAGTTCTGCAGCCTTAGCTTTTACACCGTCAGCAACTTGAATATTCCAGTCGTTACCTTGCTGAAAGCTAGCCAACCCAATGACTTTTGCGCCATCACCTGCTTCAGCATCAGCTTTGGGCGCCTCTTCTTCTACAACAGCTTCTGATTCCTCTACAGCGGCTTCTTCAGCTGGTGCATCTGATCCACAAGCTGTCAAAACTAACGTTGAAACAAGAACCAGTGTGATGAATAGCGAAACCTTCCTTTTCATTTTAAATCTCCTTATTTCGTTATTGTTTTTTCTTTTTGATTAAGTAATTTTGATGCTCTATTCCAATAACACCTCCTTATAATAAAATTTCCAGGATATAAGGTCTATACGTCTAGTTGCCTATATCTTATCTCGTTTTGGTGAAGAAGTCAACATTGCCAAACCTTAAATTTTGTAGCACAACAAATTTCTTTAACATAAGTTAGNATCTCTTTCTTCTGTTCTGTTTATATTTCCTTTTTAAAAACCATTTAGCCGAACTGAAAGCGACAACTAAACTTCTCATTTTCATCCATATACGCTTCTCTTTGCCAGGTTACATTGACTTGGCTTATTCATTTTTTTCATTGCTCCTGATAGTTTCTGTATTTCTTTCCAACCACCCCACCTACGTATGAATGCCCAGAGATGGAAATTTATTCTGAATTCGAAATCACACAGTTACTCATGGCAGTCAAGGGAACCAATATTGAAACTCTAATCCACTTTGCGGTTACAACCGGGCTGCGCCAATCAGAATTACTTGGTCTGCAATGGTCTGATATTAATTGGGACAGAAAAACCATCTTCATTAAACGCCAGTTAATGAGAAAATTCAAAAAACCAGATTATTTTGTATCACCAAAAACAAGGTCTGGTAAACGGACAATTTCTCTTGGCGAAAACACAATCCAGAAACTTCAAGAACATTACCGAATACAATTAATTCACAAAAAGAAAATCGACACAAGATGGCAGGAAAACAATCTGATTTTTCCTTCCGCAGTTGGAACACCCATGAGCCAGCGTAATCTCTATAAGAAATTCAAAGCTGTTATTCATCAAGCTGGAATGCGGAATATTCGTTTCCATGATTTACGACACACCGCAGCATCGTTAATGCTCAATCATGGAATCCCAGTACTGATCGTTGCAAAAAGATTGGGACACTCAAAAGTTAGCGTTACATTGGATACCTATGGACATCTATTGCCAGGTATGGAACAAGAAACCACGAACTTTATAGATGGTTTAATTACACCAATTGAAGTTAAATTGCACACGATTAGCACACGAACCCCCTAACTGACACTCTTAGGACTCCTATACCCCCAATATAAAGGGGGCTACTGGTTAGTAGCCCCGATA
>JGI24724J26744_10002770_pt1 | contig 11498 bp, 10 predicted proteins | sample Cruoilmetagenom7_FD_26744 | JGI IMG/M metagenome (IMG submission 26744)
CAGATGAGTTTTTATAAAAAGAAAGGCATCAGCCCTTTTGCATCTTGCTTACCTACCCTGATCCAATTCCCGATCATTATTGGCCTCTACCAGAGTATCATTCAGACAATGGCAGATGCTCCCATGCAGATGTTCAACCTGATTCCAAAAATATTACCTTGGCTGAAGGATTTCTTTTCCTTTATTCCAAGTTTACAGGAACCTTTAGCATTGTTACCTCTGAACAGCCAATTTTTATGGATGGATATCGGCCGACCGGAGAGGGTTTTTATCCCCGGCATCTCGTTTGGGATTCCTGTTCTCGCGATCATAGTTGCAGCTACTTCATACCTGCAAACGAAGCTTATCGCAACACCATCTGCAGATAGCCAATCCAGCCAGATGTCTGGCATGATGAATATTTACATGCCGTTACTGATGGGGTGGTTTGCGTATTCTCTGGCTTCAGGGCTTGCGCTTTATTTTTTGGCTTCTAATCTTTTCAGTATCATTCAATATGCGATCTTGGGACGGTTTGATTTTAAAAATCTNCTCCCTAAGAAGAAAGCGGAAAATAAACAATAGAGAGTAAAGAAAAATGAATGCGCAAAAAACAANTTTAGAGATTGTCGCCCCTTCCGTTGAGGAAGCTGTTGAAAAAGGCCTGGACCAGCTGGGATTACCAAGAGAAGCAGTGTCTGTTGAAGTAATTGATGAAGGGAAAGACGGCTTTCTCGGCATGGGAAACCGCAAGGTACGCGTACGTTTATCTATTGCTGATGAATCACCCACAGATGATAGAAAAGAAAAAAAAGAATTGCCAATCCCTATCCATATAGAAAATGAAGTGTTTGATGATCCATTGGAGGAAGCAAAAGTTAAGGCGGAGAGGATTGTCAAGAACTTATTACAATATATGAAAGTAAAAGCAAACGCATCCTCGCGGATTCTTGAGCCTGAGGATGAGAATGATCGAACGATGGTACTGATAGAGATCACTGGTAAAGACCTTAGTATTCTAATTGGTCGCCGAGCGGAGACATTAAATTCTCTGCAATATATCACGAGCCTTATGTTAAATCAGGAAATAGGCNATTGGATGCCTTTAATGATTGATGTTCAGGGATATCGATTCCGCAGAGAACGCCAGCTTCGGCAGTTAGCGCGCCGATTGGCGGATCAGGTTGTACAAACTGGAAGAAAGCAGGTGCTCGAACCAATGCCGGCAAATGAGCGACGGTTAGTTCATCTGGAATTACGCTACCACCCTTTTGTTACAACAGAGAGCATTGGCGAAGGATCTAATCGTAAGGCGACTATTTTCTTGAAACCAAAAGAATAATTCAAAAGAAGAATTCCCTCGCAAGAGGGATTTCACTTCTAAAAAGCGGAATATATTTGAGGTGAATTATGCGAGCAGTTGATATTATCATCAAAAAACGAGATAAGAAAAAACTCTCAAAAGAAGAAATAGATTTCTTTATTCACGGATTGGCAAATGGGGATATATCTGATTATCAAGTATCCGCATGGGCAATGGCTGTATTATTAAATGGAATGACTGACCAGGAAACAACAGACCTCACACTAGCAATGGCAGATTCTGGNGAAGTGTTGGATTTATCAACCATTGCGCCNATAGTTGTAGATAAGCATTCCACTGGTGGGGTTGGTGATAAAACGACTTTAGTGGTCGGCCCGATCGTTGCGGCTTGTGGTTTGCCAGTGGGGAAAATGTCCGGCCGCGGTTTGGGATTCAGTGGGGGAACNTTGGATAAAATGGAATCAATTCCTGGGTATAGGGTTGATCTTTCGAAAGAAGAATTCCTTTCCCAATTAAAAACANTAAATTTCGTGCTTACAGGCCAATCCGCTGATTTAGCGCCTGCAGATGGGAAATTATATGCATTGAGAGATGTTACGGGAACTGTACCTTCGCTACCATTGATCGCATCATCTGTGATGAGTAAGAAGATTGCTGCTGGTGCCCACGCCATTGTTTTAGATGTAAAAGCTGGTAACGGCGCTTTTATGAAGAGTGCCGAAGAAGCAAAACAGCTTGCGAATATTATGGTTGCTATTGGTAAATTAAGCGGTCGAGTAGTACGAGCGGTGATTTCGGATATGAACCAACCGCTGGGAGAAGCAGTAGGTAATGCAGTTGAATTAAAAGAGGCAATTAATACTTTGAATAATATGGGTCCAAGTGATTTTCTTGAACACTGTTTGGTAATTGCCAGCCATATGCTAGTTTTAGGTAGGAAAGCGGATGATTTAGAAGGAGCAAAAGATCTCGCATTAACCACTTTGGAAAACAAATCCGCTTGGAATAAGTTCCGCGAATTGGTCATTGCTCAAAATGGTGATGTTTCCTTCATTGATGATCCCCAAAAATTACCAGAAGCAACCATACAGTATGAAGTAAAAGCAGACCGTGCCGGTTTTATTTCACAGGTGCATGCTCGAACGATTGGTGAGACTGCTGTGGATCTTGGAGCGGGAAGGGCGAAAAAGACTGATTCGATCGATCTGGCAGTAGGTATACTCGTTCATAAAAAAGTGGGTGAACAAGTTAACAAGAATGATGTGATGTTCACTATTCTTGCCAATAGCTCAAAAAAAATAGAAGTGGCTGAATTTCGATTAAAAGAAAGCGTTGTTTGGTCGGATGTTCCATGTGATCCGCTGCCATTATTTTATGGTGTAATATCGTGAACGTTGATTTTTTATTCGGATTATGAGATAATTTTTGACCGAAGAGCTAGGACGGAGAAGAGTAAATTAACTGCATTTGACAGCGATCTGTGGATGGTGAAAGCACAGATAAGAATTAATTGAAAATCACTCCCGAGCTGCGACCTGAAAATCAGCTTATGATGATTAAGGAAACCGGTAATTCTGCCCGTTATCCCAGAAAAAAGCATTAGATGCTTAGTTAAAGAGTCCGTTAATCGGAAACCGGGGTGGTACCGCGGGAAAATTCTCGTCCCTGATGGGGCGGTTTTTTTAATTAATTTTTGGAGGCCGGATGTTTAAACCAGTATCATCAAAATTGAACGCGAATGCGATGGAATTATCCATATTAGAGTTTTGGAAAAAGGAAGATATTTTTCATGCTTCGATAAATAATCGGGAGGGTAACCCAGAATACGTTTTTTATGAAGGCCCTCCAACCGCAAATGGTATACCCGGTGTTCATCATGTACTCGCACGCGCTTTTAAAGATATTTTTCCCCGATATAAAACCATGCGGGGGTTTCATGTTTCCCGACGGGGTGGCTGGGATACACATGGTTTACCTGTTGAAATTGAAGTAGAAAAGAAATTAGGTTTTACAAATAAACAACAAATTGAAGATTACGGAATCGCGGAATTCAATCACCTTTGCCGTGAATCCGCTTTCTCAAATATTCAGGAATGGGAAAAGCTAACTGAACGGATCGCATATTGGGTTGATTTTGAAACTGCATATGTTACATATAAAAATTCATATATTGAATCTGTATGGTGGATTCTAAAGAATTTCTGGGACAAAGAGCTGCTTTATCAAGGGTTCAAGGTTGTTCCCTACTGCCCGCGCTGTGGGACACCACTATCGGATCATGAGGTGGCTTTAGGTTATAAAGACGCAACTGATCCCTCGGTTTTCGTTAGAATGCCTTTCGTCGACGATCCAAGCACTTCTCTTCTTGTTTGGACGACGACTCCCTGGACATTACCGGGAAATGTTGCTGTTGCAGTACATCCAGATATTAATTATGCGGTTGTCCAGCGGGAAGTTAAGAATGGAGTAGTAGAGGGAATAGAAAAACTGATCCTGGCGGAATCGCTTGTTGAAAAGGTGTTTGGCGATGAAAAGATTGAAATAGTAAATATATTGAAAGGAAAACAATTAAAGGGCAGACAATACCAACCCTTATATACATTTATTCCTCCTGATAAACCCGCTCACCGTATTGTGTTTGGGGATTTTGTGACTGTTGATGAAGGAACCGGCATGGTACATATCGCCCCTGCATTCGGTGAGGATGATATGAAAGTATCGTATGAAGAAGACCTCCCAGTATTAATGACAGTTTCTCCAAACGGGACGTTTATACAGGAAGTTCGACCGTGGTCTGGGAAATTTGTGAAAGATGCAGACCCCTATATCATCGAAGATCTTAAGAACAGGGGATTACTTTATAAATCGGAAGATTATACCCATACTTACCCTTTCTGCTGGCGTTGCTCTACTCCACTGCTCTATTATGCCCGCCAAACCTGGTATATTCGCACAAGTAAATTGAAAGATAAATTGGTCTCATTGAACCAAGAGATAAATTGGTACCCCAATCATATAAAGGATGGAAGATTTGGGAATTGGCTTGAAAACAATGTAGATTGGGCACTTGGGCGTGAACGGTATTGGGGAACACCGCTGCCAGTATGGGAATGCTCAGTTTGCAGTCACCAGGAATGCATTGGATCAGTGCTCGAGTTATCTGAAAAAACCGGTAAAGATCTCACAGGATTAGATCTGCATCGTCCGCATGTGGATGAGGTTGAATTCCCCTGCAGCAAGTGTGGGGAACAGATGCATCGCGTGCCGGAATTGATAGATGTATGGTTTGATTCCGGATCAATGCCTGTTGCTCAATGGCATTATCCATTCGAAAATAAAGCATCTTTTAAAAAACAATTCCCAGCTGATTATATTTGTGAAGCGGTTGACCAAACTCGTGGTTGGTTTTATTCCCTACATGCAATCTCATCTCTTCTATTTGAGAAACCGGCATTTAAAAATGTCATCTGTCTCGGTTTGATACTTGATGGAGAAGGACAGAAAATGTCGAAATCGAAAGGTAATGTTGCCGATCCATGGGAAGTTCTGAATGCGCAAGGTGCAGATGCGATGCGTTGGTACCTCTACACTGCTAGCCCACCCGGACAGGAGCGGCGTTTCTCTGCGGGTCTTGTTTCTGAGGTGCTGCGTAATTTCACATTGACATTATGGAATACGTATTCATTCTTTGTAACCTATGCAAATCTTGATGGATGGATCCCTGATCCGACAAGGAAAGCAAAGTACTCAAATCTAGATTTATGGCTGCTTGCGGAATTACACGCCTTAGTTCGCAACGTAACTATAGCATTTGAGAATTATGATGTGTTGGGAGCGACTCGCCCGATCGAAGGATTTGTTAACCATTTATCAAATTGGTTTTTACGACGATCCCGCCGGAGGTTCTGGAAGAGCGAATCCGATGATGATAAATACGCGGCCTATACTACTTTGTACGAAGCACTTGTTACAGTGAGCAAATTACTTGCTCCAACGATGCCGTTCATTGCAGAAGAGATATTCTCGAATTTGGTGAAGGCGGTAAATCCACAAGCATCAATATCAATCCATATGACGGATTGGCCAAAATTTGATGATAACTACATTAACCAAAACCTGATTGATAATATGGAGTTGGTGATGCGGCTGGTATCTTTAGGACATGCTGCCAGAAATCAGTCTGGAATTAAGGTGCGGCAGCCATTGCAGGAAGCAGCATTCACAACCAGTAATAAAACCGAAAGAGAAGCGATCAAAGAATATGCCGAATTGTTAAAAGAAGAACTGAATGTAAAAAATGTCCGCTCATTGAGCGCGGTGGGTGAAGCTACGGCATATGAATTAATCCCACTCCCTAAGCAATTAGGCCAAAAATACAAAAGTGAATTCCCGAAGATCCGGGAAGCAATCTTGGATTTAGATCCTGAGAAATTCGCTAAGGATTTGTTAGATGGACTAACTATCACGATAACAATTGATAAAAAAGATTATGAATTCTCCCACGAAGAAATTGAAGTCCGTATGCAAGCGAAAGAAGGGTTTGTAGTTGCGTCCGAAGGGGCCTATTTAGCGGCATTAATTACCGATCTAACTCCAGAATTAAGAAATGAGGGATTGGCAAGAGAGTTCGTTCGCAGGGTGCAGGAAGCTAGAAAACAAGCGGGTTTTGAAATTTCAGACCGAATTCGACTTTATTATACTGCTTCGAAAAATTTAACCCTGGCTGTTGAAGAATTCAGGGATTACATCATGATGGAAACTTTGGCTGTTGAGATTGTTAGTGAAAAGAGTCCAGATACACTACCAAATGCTAGTGACGAGTTTGATGGGGAGATTCTAGCGATATGGTTAGAAAAGGCCTAAAAGAGCATTAAATGGCAGATGCAATGGCTGCCTTATCGTTTAAATAGGTATATGATGCAAGAAATTNCTTCTAAAAAGGGAAATTATTTACTCGTCTTTCGTTTAGAAGAAAAAACTAGGGAAAATATGTGTAGATTTAAAGATGTTATTTTAGANCCCGGATATTATTTNTATTGTGGGAGTGCACATGGTAGTGGTGGCTTGAAAGGTAGGATCACGCGACATCTAACCGGGTCTTTTAAAAAGTTTTGGCACATTGATTTTTTAAAGGAATGTTTACGCCTGTTCGAGGTTTGGTGTCAAGTCAGTTCAGAAAAAAATGAATGCTCTTTCTACCAATTTTTACGTAACCAGATGGGTGGAGAAATACCGATAAAAGGGTTTGGGTCTAGTGACTGCAAAAATAAATGTGAATCACATTTAGTAAGGTTTCAACAAAAAACTAATTTAAATCACATATTCATTGAATTGAACAGAGAATTTGATGGAATGATCAGAATTTACGCACATGATCTTTTGTAAGATAGAATTAGAAAATAATTTCATTGGAGAAACAAAATTGAAAAAAAATCTTAAAAGTTACTTGATCTTATTCCCTATTGCTGCAGGGATTGTTGCTTTGGATCAGTGGACAAAATTACTAATCAGAAACATGCTTGCATTTGGAGAGATTTGGTCCCCCTGGGTTTGGTTAACACCATACGCGCGTGTTGTTCATTGGCATAACACCGGCGTAGCTTTTGGAATGTTCCAGAACAATAATTTCCTTTTTGCGATTTTAGTGAGCATCATTGCATTGGTGATTATCATTTATTATCCACAATTGACTGAAGGGGATTGGTTTTTAATGATTGCGTTAAGTATGCAGCTGGGAGGTGCTGTGGGGAACTTGATCGATCGATTAACCGTCGGGCATGTTACAGATTTTATTTCTGTTGGAAATTTCGCGGTATTTAATGTGGCAGACGCCAGTGTTACCGTTGGCGTTGGAATAATGATACTTGGATTGTGGATAGAGGAAAATAAGCAAAGGAAGAAAAATAAGGAGGAAGTACCTGAACCGAAAGAAATGGAATAAAGGTAAAGGGCTACCGCTTCGTGAATAGTAAAACTCATACCGTTATTTTTCTCAGCGATTCGCCGGATCGTTTGGATAAATTCCTGGCTGCGCAAATACCGAGTAAATCGAGATCCCAGATCCAACGGTTAATTAAAGAAGGAAGAGTTCTGGTGGATAATTTAACCATCACAAAAACGGGTTATTCATTAGATAGAAGAGGTATAGCTATTGAGATAACTATTCCCTCTCCAACTCCACTTGATTTGCAGCCTGAAAATATCCCATTGGATATTATTTATGAAGATGACGAAGTTTTGGTAATTAATAAACCTGCTGGGATGGTTATGCACCCAGCGGCGGGTCATACAAAGGGAACTCTTGTACATGCTGCTCTTGGTCATACCTCATTCTCGGAAGGTATTGGGGGAAAGATGAGACCTGGAATTGTTCATAGATTAGATAAAAACACTTCTGGTGTTGTCATCTTAGCAAAAAATGAAAAAACGCACTTGTGGTTGCAGAAGCAATTTAAATTGCGCAAAGTCCAAAAATATTATCTTGCCCTGGTTGATAAACACCCTCCTACTGAGTCTGGGAAAATTATCGCGCCAATATATCGTGACCGCGTGAATAGAAAGAAGATGGCAGTTGCACCGAAAGGTGAAGGAAAGGAAGCGGTAACTATCTACCGTACATTACTGAAATTAGGTAAATATAGCTTCTTGGAAATTCAATTATTGACTGGTAGAACACATCAGATTCGAGTGCACTTATCATCAATTGGGTCTCCCATAACGGGTGATACAGTTTATGGGTATTCAACTCCAACCATCACATTGGACCGTCATTTTTTGCATTCAAAAAAATTAGAAATCCAGTTACTTGGACAGCAGACACCACGTTCTTTTGAAGCTGAATTACCTGCTGATTTACAAAAAATTATCGATGATCAGAAAAAGAAGGAGCAGTAATGGCGTTTAAAAATGGAATTATAGATTTTCGATCTGACACAGTTACACATCCAACCCAATCCATGCGAAAAGCGATGGCAAACGCACCGGTTGGAGATGATGTTTACAGGGAAGATCCGACTATCAATTCCCTGGAGAAAAAATCTGCTAACTTGATGGGAAAAGAGTCGGGTCTTTTTACAGCATCGGGAACAATGGCAAATTTGATCGCAGTGCTTACTCATTGTGGGCGTGGAGATGAAGCAGTTATGGGGAATAACGGGCATACATTCCTCCATGAAGTAGGGGGGATTTCTGCGCTGGGTGGTGTTTTTCCGCAATTGATTCCCAATCAACCGGATGGTACTCTTGCATTGACTGATATTAGAAATGCAATCCGGGAAGAAGATATTCATCATCCAGAAACCAGATTATTCATCCTGGAAAATACGCAGAACAATTGTGGTGGATCACCACTAAGTAGAGAATATACGAATGCGGTTGCTGATATATTGAATCCGCAGAGTATTCGATTACATATTGACGGAGCCCGAATATTTAATGCTAGTGTGGCATTGGGAGTAGAACCATCGGTGCTTGTTGAAACAGCTGATTCAGTTATGTTCTGTCTTAGCAAGGGATTGTGTGCCCCGGTTGGGTCAATATTATGCGGATCTAATGAATTCATTCAAAAAGCCAGGAAAATAAGAAAACAATTGGGCGGTGGAATGCGACAGGCGGGCATTCTTGGAGCAGCTGGTATCGTAGCATTGGATGAAATGATTGAGAGATTAGAAGAAGATCATATGCGCGCAAAAAACCTTGCTGAGGGTATTAAAGAACTGCCGGGTATCTTTTTTGAAAAAGGATTACCACAATCAAACATGGTATTTATTAAATTATCTGAGAAAGTAGATATTTCACCAGAAAATCTAATCAAGGGGATGGCAGAAACCGATATTCTGATTGGTATGTCAGGACCAAGGAGCTTCAGATTTGTCACTCATTATTGGATAAACGATCAGGATGTTGAAAAATTTCTTGTAAAATTTAAGTGTTTGATAGAAAGATCGTAAATTGTTTTTCTGAGATTCTAATAAAGCCTTTGTTATAATCAAATTTACAATTTTATTGCTTTTTCTAGAAGGAGGAAAAATGTCCGAATTTGTAACATTAAAAATGATCGATGAGGCCGTAGCAGCCATTAAATCTATTACTAAGAAAAAACCAAAAATCGGATTGATACTTGGATCTGGGCTAGGTGATCTAGCAGAGTCTGTTTCTCCAGCTGATTACATTCACTACAAAGAAATTCCCAACTGGCCGCAATCCACGATTCAAGGCCATAAAGGTAGATTAGTGATCGGTGACCTGGGCGATCAATCGGTTCTGATCATGCAGGGGCGGGCACATTATTATGAAGGATATCCAATGGTCATGGTCGGTTTCCCGATCCGCGTTATGATTCGATTAGGGATTGAAGTATTAATTGTTACTAATGCGGCAGGGGCGGTGAACCCGGATTATGAACCGGGAGAAGTTATGCTTATTGAAGATCATATCAGTCTGATCGCAATGGCGGGATTGAACCCTCTGCGCGGACCTAATATCGATGAGTTTGGTGAGAGATTTCCAGATATGAGTCAACCATATGACCTTGAATTAATCGAATTAGCTAAAGATGCAGCAAAAGAAAAAGATATCACTCCCCAGGAGGGTGTCTATATATGTCTTGCAGGACCTTCATTTGAATCTCCTGCTGACCTGCGTTTTATGCAAGCTATTGGCGTGGATGCGGTGGGAATGTCCACTGTCCCTGAAGTTATTACAGCCCGACACGCGAATTTGAGGGTGCTTGGCTTATCTGGAATTAGCAATAAAGCAAATCTAGATGGGTCAACCGTGACCACCCATGAAGAAGTATTGGAAGCTGGAAAGATCCTAGTCCCGAAGATGGATGCGATCATTAGAGGTGTGATCAAGCGTTTGTAGGTTATTTATTTGTATCAATAATTAATGGAAGAATTAATCCGGTTCGTTGTAAACTACGAAGTGGGGATTTATATTGTATTGGGTGTTGTGTTTCTAATTAATTTAAAGCGCTTGCTCAGTTCTTGGATATCTTTAAGAAATGCGAATTTTGGACTAGAACGGGAAATCGCGCAAAAGGGGATTCGGTCTGCTTTTACTTTCATATTTCTTGTAAGCCTGTTTGGATTATCGAATTTTATCCTCGTGTCTGTTGCTTCCATTCGATATCCTGGTATTGCACAAATTGCTACTCCTACTATTGATTTATTATCCACACAAACACCGTTTGTGGGGGAAGGTATAGATCCTAATGTAACTCCCCAAGGATTACAACAAACACAGACTGCAATTGCTGTAACTGGGTGTATCCCAGATCAGCTTGAATGGATTGATCCTCAACCAGGTGATGAAATACGCGGGTCAATTGATTTGATTGGCACCGTGAATCTTCCTAATCTCGGATTTTATAAATATGAATACCGATACCAGGGAGATGAGATCTGGACTCCAATTTCCGCGGGTAATAAGCCGGTTGTGGAGGAAGCTTTAGGTGGTACATGGAATACTGAACAACTTCAACCGGGAAATTACTTTCTGAGGTTGGTTGTTTCTGATAACGCAAATAATTTGATCAAACCCTGTGAAATTGAAGTCAAAATTTTACCTCAATGAAAGAGAATTACAAAAATGGCTGAGATTTTAGTAAGACCTGCAGTTTCTCCTGATATAGAAAATCTGTCACAATTCGACCATTCTGGCCGGACTTCAAGAGTATGGCAGATGAATCAGAATGTTGGAGAAGCGGAAATCCAAACAAAGTTTACAGAAACCACATTACCCCGCGATATGAAAATTAAATATCCTAGTTCGCCAGAAACATTGCTAAACCGATGGAAGGATTATTCTTTAATTTTAGTGGGATGCATTGATCACGCTCCTGTAGGATACATAACATTGAGTACGATGTTTGCCCCTGAAATGGTTTGGGTAAAAGATTTAGTTGTACAGGAACTATGGCGTAAAAAGGGGATTGCCACTACGCTTATCCGAGCGGCTAATGATTGGGCAATCGCAAGGAAGTTTTATCGAATGACAATTGAAATGTCTTCAACAAACTATCCGGCGATCAGCCTGGTTAAAAAGCTTGGCTTTGAGTATTCGGGATTTAATGATAACTATTTTAAGAATAATGATCTGGCAATATTCTTCGCACGGTTTTTACGGTAATATTTGAAGATATGGAAGGATTCCTGTTATTTCTTAAAACTATTAGCGATGTGATCACAGCAGA
>JGI24724J26744_10002772_pt1 | contig 11495 bp, 11 predicted proteins | sample Cruoilmetagenom7_FD_26744 | JGI IMG/M metagenome (IMG submission 26744)
ACCCATTCGACCATCGCCAAGATGGCGCATGGCATTGGCGATACGGTCGTCACCTCAACGCTGATCTCGGCACTGGGCCGGATGGAGCGCGGGCAAGCGCAAGTGCTGGTCGCACCGACGATGCACGGCACGATGCATAATGCGCAACTGGTCGATAACGCCCGGCGCTTGGCGGCGCAGGGCGTGCATTTGATCCGCCCCCGTGACGCTTACGGCAAACACAACCTGCCCGACACCGAAACGCTGTGCATTGCCGTGGGCCGCGCCCTGAGCAGGTCGGCGCTCAAGGGTCGCGCGATCATGGTCACCGCCGGACCAACGCCAGTACCCATCGACGGCGTGCGCCGCATCGTCAACCGGTTCCGCGGGCGTTTGGGCGCACGCATCGCCGAGGAACTGACATGGCGCGGCGCCGCGGCTGAGTTGATCCTTGGGGACGGCGCTTGGCGACCGAAAACGCCGATGCCGATCACCGTCACCCGCACCTTTGACGAATACCGCGATACAGTTGTCGCACGAAGCCAAGCGGGCCTATGGGCGGGGATCTTTTCGGCGGGCGTTGCTGATTACCGCCCGAAACAGGCTGTCTCCGGCAAGATCACTTCGGGGCAAGCGTCATTGATGTTGGACTTGGAGCCGACTGAAAAGGTCATCGACATGGCGATGAACGCGGGTGGTGCGATGCACACCGTTGCGTTCAAGTATCTAGAAGGGGTCACCGAAGAAGAGCTGATCCGCGTCGCTGCCAAACGTCTGGACCGGGCCGGTCTGGTCGTCGCGACGCGCGGCGAGGATACACGCGGCACCGAGCAGCGCGCCCTTATGGTGCGATCGGATGGCGTGACGCCCATCGACAAGAAGGCCGCGATTGCCAGCGCGATTGCGGACCATCTGGAGGGGTTGGCGACTGCCACGCCGATGCAAGAAGCGGCCGAATGAAAGGAGCGGGCGGCAGGAATGCCGCCCCGCCTCCCTAAATCATGCGGATGACATCTTTTTCGACGGTCAGCATATAGCCTTGCCGCGCGATGTTGCGCACCAACAACTCGGTGACAAATTGATTGCCCAGCGAATCGCGTAGCCGCTTGATGCGGGTTGCGCCTGCGGCTTCCTCGCAATCGGGCTCGCGCCGGCCCGAGATCACCGATTCCAGTTGCGCTCCGGTCAGCATATCGCCATCCATCCGCGCTTCGGCCAGAACTGCCAGCGTATCGACGGCGGCTTCGGTCAGGTTGAACTCCAGATCATTGATATAGACCTTACGCTCGGCCCGGCTGATCACCAGCGACGACACCTGAATGCCCGCCTTTTGCACGACGGCCAGCTTTCGGTTCAATGCGATCAACGCCAGAACCAGCACCAAAGAGGTCATCAACATCGCGCTGGCAAAGACCATCAGCACAAAGATGACCATCCGGTAACTGATCAATACCTCGGAAAATGTGGTGCCGGATTGGCCCAGAATTTCCAACAACCGCAGCGCGGCGGCATCGGTCAGATCAGCGTTATCGGTGAAAATCTGCTGTACGCGAATATTGAACGCGTTGGTGTCCGGCAGGTTGATGAACAGCAAAATGGCCGCCAGCGCCAGAATGGCAACGATGGCGGCCAAGCCCAGTTTGATCGCGCGCGAACCGCCGCGCGTCAAATCAGTAGCGGAGATAGAATTGTCCTGCATTGCTGCGTGTCGCCCCCAAACCTTCTGGTCCGAATGTGGACAAAACATTCGACAAGGTCCAGCCATTCCTTGCCAGACGCGGCGCCAAATAGCTGGCGGCGGCGCTTCTGTTGCAGGCAACCGAGCTTGGCAGCTCGACAACACCATAGTGAAAACGCACCGGGCTGCTTTGCTGTGCGCGGTAATCAGCGTAACACGCCGCCGACGCGGGAAGCGCCAGAGCGAGCGTCGCGCCCATTGTATATATCATCGTTCGAAGTCTCATGGTCATCTCCGTTTCAGGTCGGATTTCTGCGTTGTCCTGACCATGACGACTACCCCTTCGCTATGCAATATCAGCCGGAAAATTTGAGGCGCGGGTCAATGGTTATCCAATAACCACCGCCCGACATTGCCTGACAGAGCCTCAAAGCCCAAGCTGACCGACATGGCGCCTTGAACGATCTCCGTATGGTTCAGTGCCGCATTTAGCTACCGAAAGGATTTATCATGATGAATAGTATGCCCGCCCCCGGCGCCCGGTTTCGGTTGCGATCAAAGCGACTGACAATGTTTGTCGGCGCAATTGCCATTGCCTTTGCCGGCGTTGCCGCCGGGTCGCGCCCCGCCAAAGCAGACGCCCAAGACATTCTGCGGTTCCTGGCCGGTGCCGCGATTATCGCAGCCATCGCCAACGCCGTCGATGACCGCCACACGCCCCGCTATATTGATCGCTGGGTTCTACCCGATTCCTGCCTTGAAACAGCGCGGGTCAATCGTCGCAACATTCAGGTCTATAACACACGCTGTCTTGAGCGCGGCGGCTATCACAACCTGCCCAACCACTGCGAGCGCAGCTTTCGTGTAAACGGTCATCGCCGCGGCGGATATGTTGCAGAATGCATGTGGGATGCGGGCTATAGCCGCGAGAGCGGCTGGCGCAGCCCGCGTGACGTGCAGCCGGTTCCACCGACCCCGCATTCGCCACCGAGCTTTGGCCACAACAACCGTCTGCCCCAACACTGCGAGATGACGTACCGCCAGAATGGTCAGCGTAGGAATGGCTATTGGGGCAATTGTCTGCGCGATGCCGGTTTCCGTAACCTGCCCCGTGATTGCAGGATGCGTACGCGCAGCGGCGACCGTCTCTACAACCGTCAGTGCCTGCGAAACGCGGGTTACCGCCGGGCACGCTGACCTCTTTTCCTGACGCTGTCACACTTTTCAAAGTAAGATATTTATAAGATCTGCCTGTTACGACGACGTTGATGCGAGTGGTTTGAGTAAACCGTACCTATGTAGCTCGTGACAGCGTGCCAGTGGAAAGATCCCGGCCCCCCAGCCGGGCGCGGGGCGGGCCGGTTGGCCCGCCCTACCTCCTTGCCCAGCAGGCTGACGCGTGGTTCAAGGGACGATGCCCGGCCCTCGCATCACCCCCGACTTCGCCCTTGAACTGACCGCACAGGCACAGGGCTATGCCCGTATCGCCGGTGTCGATGAGGTGGGCCGCGGCCCGCTTGCCGGCCCCGTCACTGCCGCCGCCGTAATCCTTGATCCGGCCTGCATTCCCGCCGGTATCGACGACAGCAAGCGCGTCAAGGAAGCCGACCGGCGGCGCTTGGCCGCTGAAATCAAGGCAAGCGCCATCAGTTGGGCCATCGCCCACGCCAGTGTGCAGGAAATTGACGAGATCAACATCCTGCAAGCCAGCCACCTCGCTATGAAGAGAGCGCTGCAAGCCCTTGACCCTGCGTCTGATTTTGCGCTTGTCGATGGCAACCGGATGCCCCGCGATATGACCATACCGGGGCAAACCGTGGTCAAAGGCGACGCGAAATCCCTGTCGATTGCGGCGGCTTCCATCCTTGCCAAGGTCGAACGCGACCAAATCATGCAGGAATTGGCGCATTTGCACCCGCAATTTGGCTGGGAAACCAACGCTGGCTACCCGACACCCCTCCATCTGGGGGCGCTAACGCAATTTGGCCCCACCCCACATCATCGACGCAGCTTTGCCCCGGTGCGCAAGATGTTGTGTTAAGAAAACTAAATAACAGCCTGATTCAATTAACAATTGACCTATTGGCCTCTTTGAATCATCTTAGGTCTTAACGGAGCGCCACCGACTTAAAAAAACGGCGCCCGATTGAGGCAGACATGACAACCAAGACCCGGGCTCCGAAAGCGCGTGCGCTTCCGCTGGACCAAATTCTTGCAGGCGATTGCATCGAGATAATGAACGGCTTGCCCGAGGGCAGCGTCGATCTGATCTTTGCAGACCCGCCCTATAACCTTCAGTTGAAAGGTTCCCTGCACCGGCCCGACAATAGTCAGGTCGACGCGGTGGACGATCACTGGGACCAATTCTCCAGCTTTGGTGCCTATGACCGGTTTACCCGCGATTGGCTGGCCGCTGCGCGACGCATCCTCAAGCCGAACGGCGCGATTTGGGTGATCGGCAGCTATCACAACATCTTCCGCGTGGGTGCGTCCTTGCAGGATGCGGGCTACTGGATTTTGAATGACGTCATCTGGCGCAAATCCAATCCGATGCCGAACTTTCGCGGCATGCGCCTGACCAATGCCCATGAAACAATGATCTGGGCGTCGAAATCCGAGGGCGCAAAATACACCTTTAACTACGAAGCTCTGAAGGCCCTGAACGAGGGTATCCAGATGCGCAGCGACTGGGTCTTGCCGATCTGCACGGGGCATGAGCGCCTCAAGGATGAAAAAGGCGACAAAGCCCATCCGACGCAGAAACCCGAATCCCTGCTGCACCGCGTGTTGATCGGCTCGACCAACGAGGGCGATGTTGTGCTGGATCCATTCTTTGGCACGGGCACCACGGGTGCGGTCGCCAAGATGCTGGGCCGCCGCTTTATCGGCATCGAGCGCGAGGAAGCGTATCGCAAGGTGGCCACTGCGCGTCTGGCCAAGGTCCGCAAGATCGACGCCGCGGCGCTGGAAACGACCACCTCGAAACGCGCCGAGCCGCGTGTGCCTTTTGGTCAATTGGTCGAGCGCGGCCTGCTGCGCCCCGGCGAAGTGCTGATGAATTCACGCGGCCAAGCGGCCAAAGTGCGCGTTGACGGCTCCTTGGTTTCGGCCGAACACCGTGGCTCGATCCATCAGGTCGGCGCCGCCCTAGAGGGTGCGCCCTCGTGTAACGGCTGGACATACTGGCAATTCAAACGCGAAGGCCAGTTGATCCCGATTGATATTCTCCGTCAGAAAGTCCGCTCAGATATGGGCAGAGAAGTCTGACACACCCCCAGTTTACCGCCAGCGTTCGAGCTCCCAAGGCTTGAATGCAACTTTATGCCCCGGCCTTGTGCCGGGGCCTTTTTTTGTCTGCTGCTAGGCTTGGGTCCACACGAACATATCGGTCTCAGGTGTCGATTGCACCGCGTCTTTAGCGAACCCCGCCTTACGCAGTACCCGCGCCGATGCGGGGTTATCCACGCCAACACCGCCAAGCAGATCTATGCCAGCAGTATTGGCCGCGACCAACCCCGCGACCACTTCGGACGCATAGCCCGCGCCCCATGCCGTCTCGGCCAATAGATAGCCAAGGTGGGCCTGTCGCCGTGCGCCCGCCTCTTTGGTATATGCCACGATCAGCAGACCAATCAGCGCACCGGTTTCGATGTGCCGAATGGTCAGAACGTCGCTTTCCAGAGCCCGGTTCTCGATCCAGTGCGATACGTCGCCGCCCTGTGCAAACTGCATAGACGGCGGCAGAGGGGCCAGAACCTTTGGTGTCAAAAGAGCGGCGAGCTCGCACTCCAAAACCCGCCGCTGAGTGCCATCGGCAAGTGCAGCAGCCCAGTGCTGAACCCGTAATCGTGGTGTGTTGTAGCTGACAATTTCGGGTTCACCGACAACCATCTTGGCACCCCTGTTCACAAGATTCCGCCAGACTGGGCTTTGATTTCAGCCGATCAACCCGACCAGCTTTAACTGCCCTTCTTCGCCACAGCCGCCGCTTTCATCCGCGCCAGAAGCGCCGCTTTGTCGTCGGCGGTGTTGGGCTTGTTGTAAGGGTTGCGCGGCTCTTTCTTGTTGCCCTTCGCGCTCCCGGATTTTCCGTAATCAGCCATGGCTCAAACCTCTTTCTTGTCATTAACAATATTCATTGTCGCTACGCCACTTTCGCCCAAGGGAACAGATGCGAACGGCCCGCCGTGGTGCATTTGCGCGGGGTCGGTGGGGTCAGCGGGTGGCGCATCGGCCAGTACCTGCGCGGCGAATTGTTCGGCGTTGTCCTTGGGCCGGTAGCCCAGGTGCGACGCCAGATGGTTATCAACGGGCGCACGATCATTGTTGGACACACCATAAACAATGCTGAACCCCGTTGTCGGCGTGTCAATCGCGCGGGTGACCATGTGGATCAGGTCATCATACGACAGCCACGATCCCAAAGCACGCGGGTTGTTGACCTGTGCCGCCGACAGAATGCGCATACAGACCGACTCCAGCCCGCGTTTGTCCCAGTACATGCTGGCCAGATCCTCGGCAAAACACTTGGCGAGGCCATAGAACGTATCGGGCCGGTGTGGCGCGTCAATGCCGATGAAATCCTGTTTCTTGTGCATGCCAACCGCGTGGATCGAGCTGGCATAGACCACACGGCGCACCTTGTGCTGATACGCGGCCTCCCAGACGTTGTAAGCCCCGATGAAATTCGGCCCCAGCAGGGTTTCAAACGGGCGCTCATCGCCGATCGCGCCGAAATGCACGACCATATCCGCGCCCTCGATGACGGCAGACATTTCCTCAAGGCTTTCGAGTTGCGCCTTTTTATAGCGTTCACCCGGATAAAGCGTGCCGATATCGTCGAACAGATCGGTCGAGACCAGTTCGTCACACATCTTGCTCAGAGGCTCGCGCAGATACGAGCCCAGCCGCCCAGCGGCCCCCGTCAGAACAAGTTTCTTCATGGTGAGTATCCTTCTTTGCATGCGCCAATGCGCCCTAAATCACGGCTTTTTCGATCAGCGGTTCGTTGCGGGCGATCCGGTCATAGCCGAACGGTGACAGATCAAGCGTGCGGTATTCGCCATACGCCACCAATTCCGAAACCCCGCGCCCCATGGCTGGCGATTGCTGCAACCCATGCCCCGAGAACCCGTTGAGGAAAAGGAAATTCTCGACCTTTGAATGCGGCCCCAGAACCGCGTTCTGATCGAGGGAGTTATAGGCGTAATGCCCGGCCCATTCGGTGACCAGCTTGATCGCCTCGAACTGCGGAATGCGAGTGGCGATGATCGGCCAGATGTGATCCTCCCACAGCCCGTGATCCATGGCGAAATCATCGAACGCCGCAGCAGGGTCAGGGTCGCCGCGACCGCCCGCCAGATAGGTCGTCGGCCCGTCCTGGCGCATATGCACGCCGCTGGGGTCTATGGTCAGTGGCAAATCGCGGTCCAGGGGCTGCTCGGCAGAAAACACCCATGTATACCGTTTGCGCGGCTCGACCGGCAGGGTGATGCCCGCCATCTGCGCGGTTTTCGCGCCGCGCGGGCCAGAGGCATTGATTACCACGCCCGCGCCGATCACCTCGCCTGTGGCCAAGGTCACGCTGTCCACCCGTGTACCCGACCTATTGCGGGTGATCGCCACGACTTCGTTAGCGATGTAGTCCGCGCCGCGTGCCCGCGCCGACCGGCGCCACCAGTCAAACACCGTGCCGCCGTCCCAGTAGCCTTCGTCTTTGGTGTTGATGCTGCCCAGCAGGATGTCATCCACTGCAAAGAACGGGAAGTCTGCGCGGATCTGATCGGCTGTCATGAGCCGGGTTTCCGCCCCCGCCGACAGCTGCACCTTTTGATTGCTGCGCAGAGTTTCCGCGAAATCAGGATCGTCAGCCAGATAGAGATAGCCGTAATTCTGAATCGTCAACTCGGGTACACGCGGGTCGCCCCCCATGTAGTCGCGCAGGTTTTTCACGAAATCCGCCGCGAATTGCGAGATTTGCACGTTCAGCACGTTCGAGAACTGCTGCCGCATGCAGGAATTCGTGTGTGCGGTCGAGCACGCCTGATAGCTTGGATCTTTCTCGACCACCAAGATGCGCCCGGTGAAATCCGGGTTGTCGGTCAGGAACCAGGCCGCCGACGACCCCATGATCGCACCGCCGATGATGACCACATCATAGGTTGAATGTTGCGGCCCTGTTGCCCAGCCCTGAATCGTCATCGAACAATCCTGTCACACCAAGTTTTGCACAGTGTTCGCAGAAAAGAAGCCCGGTGCAAGGCGGCGATCTACGCGTCCGATGCTTGACATTAATATGTAGATACATATTGGATGGCAACGCCAGCTTCAAACAAGGACATGCCATGCCAAGCCCCTTCGTGATGACCAATCTGACCGGAGCGACAATGGCGATAGATGCCGGTGACTATGGTTTGATCTCCGATGCGGCGATTGTGGTCGCTGACGGGTTGGTTGCCTGGGTCGGGCCACAGGCTGCGCTGCCCGCCGAATACGACGCCCTGCCAAGGCAGACGCAAGGCGGCCGGCTGGTCACGCCTGCGTTGATCGATTGCCATACGCATATCGTCTATGGCGGCAACCGCGCACGCGAGTTCGAGATGCGCCTGCAGGGGGCGAGTTACGAACAGGTTGCCCGTGCTGGTGGTGGGATCATATCGACGGTCACGGCGACCCGCGACACCGGTGTTGACGGCTTGCTGTCCGCCGCGCTGACCCGTGTTGATGCGCTGATTGCCCAAGGTGTGACGACCATCGAGGTCAAATCCGGCTATGGGCTTGATCATGACACCGAACTCAAGATGCTGCGCGTGGCGCGGATGATCCCCGATCACCGGCCGGTGCGCGTAGTGACCAGTTTTCTGGGGGCCCATGCCGTGCCCAAAGGGGTCGANGCCGACGCCTATATTGACACCGTTTGCATTCCCACCCTGATCGCCGCCCATGCCGAGGGGCTGGTTGATGCCGTGGACGGGTTCTGCGAGGGGATCGCCTTTGACACCGTGCAAATCGCCCGCGTTTTCGATCAGGCCCACGCCTTGGGTCTACCGGTCAAGTTGCACGCCGAGCAACTCAGCAATATCGGCGGCACGGCGCTGGCCGCACACTATGGCGCGATGTCGGCGGATCATGTGGAGTATGCGACTGCGGATGACGCCAAGCTGTTGGCCGACGCCGGCACTGCTGCGGTGATCTTGCCCGGCGCGTTCTATACTGTTCATGAAACTCAGGCCCCGCCGGTTCAAGCCTTTCGCGACCATGGCGTGCCGATGGCGGTGGCGACCGACTGGAACCCCGGATCGTCGCCCTTGGGGTCGCTTTTGCTAGCGATGAACATGGCCTGCACCCTGTTTCGCATGACCCCGGCCGAGGCCCTCGCAGGGACCACCCGCAATGCAGCCAAGGCGTTGGGGCTGACGGATACCGGCGTGATTGCGGCCGGGATGCGGGCTGATCTGGCGATCTGGAACGCGACTGAGCCTGCGGAGCTGGCCTACGGCATCGCCATCAATCCGCTGCACGCCCGCCTGTTCGGAGGGCGCTGATATGCTGAAGATCACCCGCGCCGACAGCCCTCTGGTTCTGGGCCAACCCCATACCGGCACCGATATTCCCGCCGATATCGCGGCGCGCCTGAACGATACGGGCCGCGCAATTGCCGATACCGACTGGCATATCCATTCGCTCTATGCCGGGCTGGCGGATGCGACGACCGTGCGCACCACCACCCACCGCTATGTGATCGACGCGAACCGCGATCCGTCTGGCGTCAGCCTTTATCCCGGTCAGAACACGACGGGCCTGTGCCCGCTGACGGATTTCGACGGACAACCAATTTACCAACCCGGCCAAGAACCTGATGCGACGGAAATCGAGCGCCGTCGCCTTGCCTATCATGCGCCCTACCATGTCGCGTTGCAGGCCGAGCTGGAGCGCGTGAAGGCGATCCACGGCTTTGCGATCCTGTATGACTGCCACTCGATCCGCTCGCACATCCCGTTCCTGTTTGACGGCGCGCTGCCCGATTTCAACATCGGCACCAACACCGGCACGACCTGTGACCCCTCGATCGAGGCCGCGACGTTCGGCACCTGTCAAGCCGCGACCGGTTACACGTCGATCCTGAACGGCCGCTTCAAAGGTGGCTGGACGACGCGCCACTATGGCCAACCGGCCAGCGGTGTTCACGCGATCCAAATGGAACTCGCGCAGTCGACCTACATGCAGGAAAGCCCGGATTGGCCCTATGACGCCCCCAAGGCCGACGCCCTGCGTATTCATCTGAAAACCATCCTCGACACCCTGACCGACTGGAGGCCCCAATGACAGATCCGCGCAAGAATACCCGTGACGTGTACCCACCCACCGGGCCGGAACTGACGGCGAAAAGCTGGATGACCGAGGCCCCCTTGCGGATGCTGATGAACAACCTGCACCCCGATGTGGCCGAGAACCCGCACGAGTTGGTTGTCTACGGCGGCATCGGTCGCGCCGCCCGCACTTGGCAGGATTTCGACAGCATCGTCGCCACGCTGACCGATCTTGAGGAGGATGAAACGCTGGTCGTGCAATCCGGCAAACCGATTGCCGTGGTCAAAACCCACGCGGATGCGCCGCGCGTCCTGATCGCCAACTCGAACCTCGTGCCGCATTGGGCGACGTGGGACCACTTTAACGAACTCGATAAAAAGGGTCTGGCGATGTACGGCCAGATGACCGCCGGATCGTGGATCTACATCGGATCACAAGGGATCGTGCAGGGCACATACGAGACCTTTGTCGAGGCAGGCCGCCAGCACTACAACGGCGATTTGACTGGCAAATGGGTGCTGACCGGCGGTCTTGGCGGCATGGGCGGCGCACAGCCCTTGGCCGCGGTCATGGCGGGCGCGTGTTGTCTGGCGGTCGAATGCAACCCCGACAGCATCGATTTTCGTCAACGCACCCGCTACGTTGATGAAAAAACCGACAGTCTCGACGAAGCGCTGGCGATGATCGACCGCTGGACCAAGGCCGGTGAGGCAAAATCCGTCGGCCTCTTGGGCAACGCCGCCGATGTGTTCCCCGAACTCTACCGCCGTGGCATCCGGCCCGATATCGTCACCGACCAGACCAGCGCTCACGACCCGCTGCATGGCTATTTGCCGCAGGGTTGGACGATGGCCGAGTGGAAAACCAAGCAGGAGACCGACCCCAAGGCCGTCGAAATGGCCGCGCGGGCGTCGATGAAGGTGCATGTCGCGGCGATGGTCGATTTCTGGAATGCGGGCGTGCCGACGGTCGATTATGGCAACAACATCCGTCAGGTTGCGCTGGAAGAGGGGCTGGAAAACGCCTTTGATTTCCCCGGTTTCGTGCCCGCCTATATCCGCCCGCTGTTCTGCCGTGGCGTCGGGCCGTTCCGCTGGGTGGCGCTGTCTGGCGACCCCGAGGATATCTATAAAACCGACCAAAAGATGAAGGAGCTGTTCCCCGAGAACACCCATCTGCACAACTGGCTGGATATGGCCCGCGACCGGATCGAATTTCAGGGCCTGCCCGCGCGCATTTGCTGGATCGGCCTTGGTGACCGGCACCGCGCCGGATTGGCGTTCAACGAAATGGTCGCCACTGGCGAATTGAAGGCCCCAATCGTGATCGGGCGCGATCACCTCGATTCCGGCTCGGTCGCGTCGCCGAACCGCGAAACGGAGTCGATGAAGGACGGCTCGGACGCGGTGTCGGACTGGCCCTTGCTGAACGCGCTGGTCAACACGGCCTCGGGCGCGACCTGGGTCAGCATTCACCACGGCGGCGGCGTCGGCATGGGCTTTAGCCAGCATTCGGGCGTCGTGATCTG
>JGI24724J26744_10002773_pt1 | contig 11492 bp, 12 predicted proteins | sample Cruoilmetagenom7_FD_26744 | JGI IMG/M metagenome (IMG submission 26744)
TACAGGAGTCTCAGTAAAAGGGAGGGTGTTTTACGATAAACATGACAATATACTCAAATCTTATGACGATGCTTCACTCACCACGCAAGCGAAACGATATGCTTTTACGAGCACTTATGATGATTATGGNACAGGCGGGAGTATTCATCCTGNCTTTGAGCTGGGAGAGAACCACCTTCTGAAAGGAGCGCTTCATCTAAAGGNTGATATTCATAGAGAACAGTCTGATGTGGATGAGGCATGGGAAAAATACAGGGCGAGAACATATTCTGTTGCTCTGGAAGATAAAATCAGTTTAAGGGATAATCTTTCTTTAACTGTGGGAGGAAGTTTTGACGGTTTTCATGTTGAGGAAAGAGATATGAAAAATCCGGGTTTCTATCTGGGCACACAGTTCGATACAGAAAATGGCAGTGAATACTGGATAGCTTTGAGCCGGAAGAGCCGTTTCCCTGCATTGCACCAGTTTTATAGCAGCTATTCCGGAAACCTGGATTTAAAAGAAGAGAAGGGTTTNAATTCTGAATTGGGGATGAGATGTTTCCGGAAGAACAACGTTAGCGCAAAGGTTGTCCTGTTTGCCAATAGAGTGGATGATTTGATTGAAAGAGAAGGGAAGCGAGAGCCTTATTTGAACATAGCGCAGGCAACCTTTGAAGGGATAGAAACAGAATTGGAAGCTACGTTGAACGAATATAACCGTGTTGTGCTGGGTTATTCATATCTTTCTGCCCGGGAGAAAATCAGTTCTGGAAAGAGAAGACTGCGTTATACGCCTGAACATGAAGCTTATTTTAAATTGAATGGAAGCAAAGGAGACCATTTGTCGTATTACCTTGGGCTTTTTTACGTAGGGAAACGTTGCTGGTATGATGACGATGTTCAGCAGGAACTTTCCGATTACTGCCTTCTGAATGCTAAAATCACACAAGAGNTTGGTATGCAATCAGAGGTTTTTATCTCGGTAGAAAACCTTCTGGATGAAGATTATGAGGAAGAGGATGGNTTCCCTCAGCAGGGAAGGACTGTATGGGTTGGGTTAAAGAGTGAGTTTTGAGGGATTTCCCCCCAAAAAAGGAATTGAAGATTTCACTTGCTTTTTGGCTATGTTGGAGATAATATTGTAACAAAAGTTGAACAGATAAGTTTTTAAGGGAGAATATGGCGGTAATTATAAGGACTCTCAATCCAACGATTGGATGAGAGCTTTTTTATGGATTTTCGTGAGAAGAAAAAGATAATGGATGTGACGGCGATTGCGGATGCCCTTGAAGGGATTTCCCGTCAGATAATTGAGAAATGCAAATCCGGCTCCGGTGTGCGGGAACTGAGTAAACTTGTTATTGTTGGTATAAGAACCAGGGGGGCTTTTCTTGCAGAGAGAATCGTGGAAAGGATAGAAAAAGCAAGTGGTGTCAAAGTGCCGCTTGGCATACTTGACATTACGCTTTACAGGGATGATCTGACAGCAGTTGCATCCCAACCCGTGGTTCACAGTACTGAAATACCGTTTGACCTGACAGGCAGAAGAGTAATTCTGGTTGATGATGTGCTCTATACGGCAAGGACAATGCGCGCTGCGATTGACCAGTTGATGGATTTNGGAAGACCTGCTCTGGTTGAAATAGCTGTGTTAATTGACAGAGGACATCGCGAACTGCCTATATGTGCGGACTATGTTGGGAGAATTGTGAAGACTTCTATTGATGAGGTTGTTGAGGTGCAGATCAATGAGGTCGATGGGAAGGAACAGATAGTGATTGTTGAAAAAGCGGGAAAATGAACTGGGATAGGAGAAACCTTTTAGGGCTTGAAGAATTAACGAAAGATGAAATAGTCTTTATTCTGGATACTGCGGACTCTTTTAAAGAGATATCAACAAGAGCTATCAGAAAAGTTCCCACATTACGAGGGAAAACGGTAGTTCTGCTTTTTCTTGAACCAAGCACAAGGACCCGGGTTTCTTTTGAGCTGGCAGCTAAAAGGCTTAGCGCGGATATGGTGAACATATCCACATCGGCAAGCAGTATGTTAAAAGGCGAAAGTCTGCAGGATACAATCAGGAATATCGAAGCGATGAAAGTCGACCTTATTGTTATCCGTCACAGTATGGCAGGTGCCCCTCACCGTCTTATGGGAAAAATTGAACCGGGAGTAATAAATGCGGGAGACGGNTGCCATGAGCATCCTACACAGGCNCTTCTGGATATGTTCACAATCAGGGAGAGGAAGAAGGAATTTAAAAATTTGAAGGTTGCAATAATAGGGGATATCTCGCATAGCCGTGTTGCGAGGTCAAATATTCTGGGATTAACTAAACTCGGGGCTGAAGTGGTGATAGCAGGTCCTCCTACTTTTATACCTCCGCATATTGGTGAGATGGGTGTGAATGTCAAATACCGCGTGGAAGAAGCTCTTGAAGGTGCAGATGTAGTGATGGTTTTGAGAATACAGCATGAAAGACAAAGCAAAAATCTCCTCCCGTCTCTTCGTGAATACAGGAAGTTGTTCGGGATTGATAGAAAACGTCTCAAATATATTTCTCCGGATGCTTTGATAATGCATCCGGGACCCGTAAACAGAGGAGTAGAACTTGACCCGGATATAGCCGATGGTTCACAGTCGGTAATTCTCGAGCAGGTAACAAACGGAGTGGCAATACGTATGGCGGTTATGTATCTCCTTTCAGGGGTGAAAAGATGACAGTCCGGGCGGGAAAGATGAGTTTTTTGATTAAAGGAGGCAGAGTACTTGATCCTGCAAACGGCATTGATGATGTCAGGGATATTCTTGTGGAAAAAGGCAAAATTTCCGCTGTCTCGCAAAAAATAAAGACGGATGCGGAAATAATCGATGCCGGAGGGAAGCTGGTTCTGCCGGGAATGATTGATATGCACGTTCATTTACGGGAACCCGGCAGGGAGGATGAAGAAACCATAGAGACAGGCACATCCGCTGCAGCACACGGAGGGTTTACAGGTATAGCCTGTATGCCGAATACCACCCCGCCGATAGATAATGCGGGTATTGTTGAATTCATATTGTCTCAGGTCAAAGAAAAAGGCTCGGTTCGGGTTTATCCTGTTGGCGCTATCACTAAAAGTCTGGCAGGGGAAGAGCTTTCAAATATAGGGGAGCTGTTTGATGCCGGGGCAGTGGCAGTAAGTGATGACGGTGAACCTGTTGCAAACGGGGATTTGATGCGCCGCGCGTTAGAATATACAAAAATGTTCAATCTGACGGTCATATCCCATAGCGAGGACAAAACACTATCTTCCGCCGGAGTGATGAATGAAGGGCGTGTAGCAACGGCTCTGGGTCTTCCGGGTATTCCTCAGGTTGCCGAAGAAGCAGCCGTGGCTCGTGACATAATGCTTGCTGAGTTAACACAGGCCAAACTGCACATTGCTCATGTAAGCACGGCAGGTTCGGTTGAACTGGTGAGACGTGCAAAGCATAAGGGGATAAAGGTTACTGCGGAAACTGCACCTCATTATTTTTCCCTTACAGAAGAAGATGTGAGAACATTTGATACCAATACCAGAGTGAATCCGCCGCTTCGTACCGTTCATGATACAGAAGCAATTAAGGAAGGGCTTAAAGACGGCACAATCGATGTTATTGCCACAGACCATGCTCCGCATACCGTTGTTGAAAAAGAGATGGAGTTTGCTTCTGCACCACCCGGAATTATAGGTCTTGAGACATGTTTTTCTCTTGTGCTGGTGGAACTTGTGAACGGAGGAGTTTTGACGATAGGCGAAGCAATTTCGAAAATGACCGTGAATCCCGCAAGCATTCTTGGTTTAGGTAAGGGGACATTAACTCCGGGAACTGATGCTGACATAACAATTATTGATCCCGACGGCGAATATACGGTAGAAAAATTCTTTTCGAAAAGCAGTAATTCTCCGTTTATCGGCAGGAAGCTTAAAGGCATTGTTGAGACAGTGATTGTCGGAGGGGAAATCGTCGTTGGAAACAGGATTAAGGATTGAAAAGTGCAGTGGCAAAGACTGCTTTCCTTGCTAAAAAGTGAAACAAGAGATTCTGACTAATGAAAAAATCGCCCCCAATATCTTTCGGGCGGGTATAGCGGTATGGGAAGAGGGAAAGTCTTCATCTCCCGGACAGTTTCTTCACATCCGTTGTTCTTCAACATTTACACCTCTGCTCAGGAGACCTCTAAGCATCCATGAGGTAAATTCTAATGAAATCAGCATACTCTACAAGGTAGTCGGGATTGGGACAGAATTACTTTCGAAAAAGGATCCCGGCGAGGAGCTTGATATTATCGGCCCTCTCGGAAAGGGTTTTAGCCTCAATCCTGTTGCAGGGTCAGTTGTAATTGTAGCAGGCGGTATGGGAATTGCTCCAACCTTTTTCCTTGCACGTTCTCTCAAAGCTTCTAAAAAACAGGTTTTGATTGGTGCAAGAACAGCAGGTCTTGTTCTCTGCGAGGAAATCCTTAAGGAAGCCGGTTGTGCTGTCAGTGTTGCAACCGACGACGGTAGTTATGGAGAAAAAGGGCAGGTTAGTACTCTCTTTAGAAAATTCATGAACGGAGAAAAACCGGATATTGTTTATGCCTGCGGTCCGGCTGCTCTTTTAAAAGAAGTTGCCGGCGCATGTGCCGATTATGGTGTTCCGTGCGAAGTCTCGCTTGAGGGCTATATGGCATGCGGGGTCGGGGCATGTCTCGGATGCGCTGTGAAGATGAAAGGCGAGAATGGGAGTTTAGTATATAAACGTGTATGCAGGGACGGACCTGTGTTCGATGCGAACATGGTTTTATGGGAAGACCTTGGACTTTAGGCCCTGGACATTGGACTCTTGACTATCAACGGAAAACCTGATCTTACTGTAAATGTTGCCGGGATACAAATGAGCAATCCTCTGATGGTTGCTTCCGGGACTTTCGGCTGCGGGGAAGAATACAGCAGCCTGGTTGATATGAGCGGGCTTGGAGCAGTTGTTTCGAAAACCGTTACTCCAAACGTACGTCAGGGTAATCCTTCACCAAGGATTGTTGAAACTTCGGGAGGATTGTTAAATGCGATCGGTCTGCATAATGTGGGCGCCGGAGCTTTTATACTGGATAAACTCCCCAAATTGCTCGACGCAGGCATCCCGGTCATCGTCAGCATAGGAGGCAGGAATGCACAGGACTTTATTGAGGTAGCTGGACTTCTCGCTGATGCTGAAGGTGTTTCAGGAATCGAGCTGAATTTGTCATGTCCGAATGTAGGAGACAAAATTTTTGCACAGGATCCTGCTGAAACGGGAATCCTTGTTGCGGCTGTACGAAAGAAATGTTCGTATCCTCTTATTGCAAAACTGTCACCTCAGGTAACGGATATTACGGAAATTGCAGGAGTTTGTGAGAAAGAAGGTGCCGATGCCATTTCTCTTATAAACTCCTTTCCCGGAATCGCTATAAATGCGGATACGAGAAAGCCTGTGCTTGGTAATATAACAGGTGGTCTTACGGGACCCGCAATTAAGCCGTTAGCTCTAAAGATTGTATGGGATGTTTGTAAAGTTGTTAAAATACCTGTGATTGGGATGGGAGGAATTATGCAGGCTTCCGACGCAATTGAGTTTATGCTGGCGGGAGCTAGTGCTTTTGCTGTCGGGACAGCCCTTTTTTGTAATCCTGCTGCTCCGGATGAAATTATCCGGGGGATAGAAGAATATCTTTTGAAGAACAGTTTCGAATCAGTGTCTCAAATTGTGGGGAATCTGGATGGAAACTAAAAAGTTGATTGTCGCTCTTGATGTAGACAGCCTGGAAGAAGCTCGCAAAATTGCCACGGAACTCAGGGAATATGTAGACATTTACAAGATTGGCAGCAGGCTTTTTACGATAGGCGGGCCTGAATCGGTGAAAATAGTAAAGGAAACAGGGGCTGGAGTTTTTCTTGATCTGAAACTGCACGACATACCAAATACTGTCGGCGAAACGTCCGAAGCAATTGCCGGGCTCAATGTTGACATGTATGATGTCCATACTCTCGGCGGGTTAGAGATGATGAAAGCAGCTAAGGAAGGAAGCGGGGTAAGACCCGGATGTCCGCTCGTGTTTGGAGTAACAGTACTGACACATCTTAATGAGAGTATAATCAAGGAAGAACTTGGGATATGCAGAATGCTTGAAGAAGAAGTGCTGTGCCTGTCACGGCTTGCAGTTGAAGCCGGGCTTGACGGGATCATTTGTTCCCCGAGAGAAATCTCCGGGGTCAGGAAAATATGCGGGGATAAGTTAATCATTACCCCCGGTGTAAGACCGGAATGGGCTATGCTTCATGACCAGAGGAGATCTCTTACCCCGAAGCAGGCAATGGAAGCCGGCGCTGACTATATTGTGGTAGGCAGACCGATAATTGAAGCTCAAGACCGGAGGGAGGCAGCGGAGAAAATACTGGAAGAAATGAAATCGTAGCTGTCACTGTGAGCCTGTTATTTTTCCTGGCGGGCGCGATGTCCCCGGGTTGAGATGGTTTGTTAACATACATTAAATACAGGAATTCGGATGAGTAATGAAACACTTCTTATTTTGAAGAAAACAGGAGCTTTTCTTAAAGGACATTTTAAGTTAAGTTCAGGCTTGCATAGTTCAGGTTACATACAATGTGCGCTTGCTCTTCAGCATCCGGAATTTGCTGAGAAAATAGGGAAATCACTTGCAGAACTATTCAGGGATGAAAAAGTTGATGTCGTAATTGCCCCTGCAATCGGAGGTATTGTTCTCTGCCAGGAAGTAGCGAAAGCATTGAGAGTCAGAGCCATATTTACTGAGCGGGTGCCTTCAGGAGAAATGCTCCTCCGTCGCGGTTTTGAGATCGGAGCTGACGAAAGAGTGCTTGTAGTGGAAGATGTGATTACCACAGGCAGGTCAACCGGAGAAGTGATAGAACTTGTCAGAAAATCGGGAGGAATTGTTGCAGGATGCGGGTGCATTGTCAACAGGGTTTCCGGAGAAGCAGCTGCAGACCGGGATACAAAAGCTCTTGTTACTCTTGGAATGGAGATTTATGATCCGGGGAATTGTTCCCTGTGTGAAAAAGGAATTCCCGTTATGAAACCGGGGAGCAGAAACAAATAAGGTTTTGAAATCGGGATCCTTTGAGATAAAATACGGTTAGTGGAGAGAAAGAGCTATCAATCTAACCGAAGCGNGTTGTTTTACTTAGTGGTTGAGGAGAAAGTTTATGTATAGTATGACAGGATACGGGCAGGCAAAAGGCATGTCTCCATACGGCAGTTTCCGTATAGAGATCTCATCCGTTAACCATAAATTCTGTGAGGTTTCAATGCGGTTGCCGTATGAATTTGCCTCTCTTGAGGGAAAGATAAGAAACTATATCAAAGGCAGAGTGAAACGCGGAAAGTTGAATGTGTTTTTCAGATGGGAAAAGAAGGAGCAGAGTAAAAGGGTTGAGATAGACAGTGAACTTGCAGAAGATTATCTCAAGAAACTGAGAAAAGCGGGAAAAATATTGCGGTTGAAAGATGAGGCGGGAGTTGCTATGCTTGTAACGCTTCCTGAGATTGTGAAAGTTGAAGTAGCTGGAATTGAATCCGGTAAGATGTGGCAATTTATCAGGAAGGGAGTTGCAGAAGCGTCTGACTCACTCCTTGAAATGCGAAGGAGAGAGGGAGAGACAATGAATAAACAGTTCAAAAAATCACTATCAGTTCTTGAGAGGAAACTTGCCGCAATTGAGAAGGATAAAGATAAAGTCGGTGTCAGGTATGCGAAACTACTCAAAAAGAGGGCGAAGAAACTTGGTCTTAAACTTGATGACGGACGTTTTGCTTCTGAGGTTGCTGCTGTCATTCAGCGTATGGATATCGGAGAAGAAATAGTGCGGTTATCAGGACATCTTCAGCAGTTTGTAGCAACAATTAGAGAGAGTAAGAAGGAGATAGGCCAGAAGCTGGATTTCATTATTCAGGAAATGATGCGTGAAGTCAATACCATCGGGGCAAAAGCTAATGATCTCCGGATTTCCGGTAAGGTTATAGATATTAAAACTGAACTTCACAAAATGCGTGAACAGGTGCAGAATGTTGAGTAAAGGGAAATTGATAGTGATTTCGGCTCCGTCAGGAGGAGGGAAGACTACTCTCAGAGAGAAGTTGATGGAGCTTTTGCCCGGGCTCAGCTATTCCGTATCCGTGACTACCCGTATCCCGAGAGATTCAGAAATCAATGGAAAAGATTATTGTTTTATTCCAGAAGATGTTTTCAGGGAAAGGGTGAAGAATAATGAATTTATCGAATGGGCAGAAGTTCATGGTAACTTGTACGGGACCCCGGGGGAGTTTATTGAAAAGAATCTGCAGGAAGGAAAGGACACGCTGCTTGACATTGATGTTCAAGGAGCTTTAAAAATAAAGGAGCGGTTTCCCCGTGCACTTCTTATTTTTATTTGTCCTCCTTCTATGGAAGTTCTTGAGAGACGGCTGCAGAGCAGGGGAACAGATAGCCCGGAAGAAATCAGGGAACGCCTCATTACGGCAACAGAGGAACTCTCTTGTTCTAAAAGTTATGACTGTGTTATTGTTAATAGAACCCTGGAAGATACGCTGGCGGAACTCTGCAAAACAATAGAAAATTACATAGGACATGAGAAAGGAGTGGATAAGAATGGGCGATGTTCCGATTGAAGACGTAAAGGAACAAATAGGCAACTGTTACCAGGCTGTTATTGTGGCTGCGAGACGGACCAGACAGCTTGCTACAGGCGCTGCACCTCTGGTTAAGGTCAAGTGTGCAAAATTAAGCACGCTGGCACTATGGGAAATTGTGAAGGGCAAAGTGAAACTTAAGAAACTGGATGAAAAAGAGTGAAAGGGAAAAAAATACTGCTTGGAGTTACAGGGAGTATAGCTGCATATAAAGCTGCTGAGATTGTCAGGCTTTTTGTCAAAGCAGGAGCTGAGGTGAAAGTTGTAATGACAGAGTCTGCCGCAAAATTTATTTCTCCTCTTACTCTAAGAACTCTTTCGGGGAACCGGGTTTATGATTCTGTTTTCGGTGAGGTTTCCTCATTTGAAGGAAGACATATTTCCCTGGCTGCGGAGTCGGATATCTTGCTTATTGCTCCGGCGACAGCCAATACTATCGGAAAATTGTCTCACGGTCTGGCAGACGATTTGCTTGCAACGATTGCACTCGCAATTAAGAAGCCGATTGTAATAGCNCCTGCGATGAATGANGCAATGTATGAAAACCCGGTCATGCAGGATAATGTGAGGCTGCTCATGGATAGAGGTGTAAAGTTTATTGAACCTGCGGTGGGAAAACTTGCATCAGGNAAAACAGGGAAAGGAAGACTTGCATCGCCGGAGCTTATTTTTGATGAAGTTGAGGCAATGCTTTCGTGCAAGGATTTTAAGGGGCAGACCGTGATTGTCAGTGCCGGTCCGACAAGGGAACCTATAGACCCCATCCGTTTTATAAGTAACCCGTCTACGGGAAACATGGGATATGCTGTGGCAAAGGCTTGTCGCGANAGGGGAGCAGAGGTTATACTTGTAACAGGGCCGACTTCTATTCAGCCCCCGTCCGGTGTTGAAATTGTGAATGTTGAAACAGCGGATGAAATGCGCGCGGCAATATTACGGCATTTTGACAAAAGCACTGTAGTAATCATGTCAGCTGCTGTAGCAAATTACCGCCCTAAAACAAAAATGCCTGAGAAAGTTGAGAAAGGGAGAGAAGGCTTTACACTCAGTCTCCTGAAGAATCCGGATATTTTGAAAGAGCTTGGTAGTGGAAAAGGAGAGAAAATCCTTGTTGGATTTTCTCTGGATACCGAAAATCCGGTAGAGAAAGCTAAGAATAAACTGGCAGAGAAAAATCTGGACCTTATAGTTGTAAGTGATATTTCAGCAGGGTTTGGGGCAATTGAGACAAAGATGAAGGTAATCGGCAGGGAAGGGAAGGTAGAAGAACTGCCAAGACTTCGAAAAGAACAAATAGCACATTTGATATTAGATAGACTGAAAAAGCTCCTCAAAAACAACTGATGTTATCTATCAAAAATGTTATCCTGTACTTGATAATGTCTTTTTGTACTGCAACAATGTTATCCCGCACTTGATGCGGAATCCATGCCTTTAGCATCCCGCTGCAGTTTACCCCTATAAAACCGAACAGTTCTCGTACAATACTGTGAAAGAAGTCAGGGAGAATTAATGGTATCTATGATTTTCTGTACTTCTTGCTGAGACATATTGACTGAGATTGGTATTGCGATTGCTTTATCCAGTATTTCCTTTGTTTTTCCCCATGCTGCGCCTTCTGGTTTGAGTATATTTTTCATATGTTCCCATCTCCCGGCATAGTGCCAGTCCAGAGCTGACGGAAGTATTTTTGTTCCTATACCATTGTCAGAGAGCTTTTTTTCAAGCTGCCTGACATCCTCCGGGAAGAATATCAGGGTATCTCCCCCATCGCCTTCTTCATCGGGCAAATCTCTGAACTCTATGTTTTTGAGAGCATTTTTTATCTGACCCTTGTTTTTTCTTTGCTGTGACAGGACGTAGTCAAGCCTTCCAAGCTGGACAATACCTATTGCTGCCTGCAGCTCATTCATTCTGTAATTAAAACCTGGCACTGTCCTGGAATCTTCCCCGCGGGGAACGTCTCCGCGGTGTTCGTGGCCGTGGTCATGGTACCACGAAGCTTTCAGATGAAGAGAGTCATCGTCTGTTACTATCATACCGCCTTCACCTGTGGTTATGGTTTTGACATAGTCAAAACTGTAGCACCCGATCGTGCCTATTGTTCCTGTCTTTTTGCTTCTGTAGCTGCTGCCGCATGCCTGACATGAATCTTCGATTACGGGCATAGTATGGGTTCTCGCAATATGCATAATTTCATCCATCCTGGCAGGGACACCAAGCATATGCACCGGAATCACAGCTTTTGTTCTATCCGTAATCTTGGCGTAGAAATCTTCCGGATCAAGGTTCAGTGACTTATCAACCTCAGCAATGACAGGAGTTGCTCCGGATTCGATAATAGCCTCAATTGTTGCAACGAATGTGAAAGCCTGTGTTATAACTTCATCTCCCGGACCTATGCCGAGTGCTGCAAGAGCCACGCGTACGGCTGCTGACCCGGAGGAGACAGCTAATGCATATTTCGTTCCCATGTACCGGGAAAATTGTTTTTCAAAATCCGCAACCTTAAAAACATTTTTCCTTTTCTCGGGAAAGCCATACCTGAGAAGAACTGCTCCGCGGTCAATAACTTCAGCTAATGCTTCTTTCTCTTCCCTGCCAATAAGTTCAAAACCGCCCATTTTTTGTCCTCCTTTATTCTTCGTATTTCGTCGTTCGTATTTCGTTAAAACTTTTGTTTTTTTTACGAGATACGATTCACGAGATACGGCTTTTAAGAGATACGGTTTTTAAAATGCTTCTTTATAGATTGAAATTGCATCTTCTCCGGTTAATTTTCTCGGATTATTCTCCAG
>JGI24724J26744_10002781_pt1 | contig 11478 bp, 12 predicted proteins | sample Cruoilmetagenom7_FD_26744 | JGI IMG/M metagenome (IMG submission 26744)
TACTCTTCTGTGTTTACTTGAAGTGCCTGAAGAATTTCCTTTCATGAGACGTCATAAAATGATAGAATCGAGCGAACTATAGATGTTGGTGGTGTTGCCAGCGGGATAACTAAGAACCTGATAAAGTTTAGAAGAATTCGTATAGGATTTACTCGTATTTGGAGGTGTCTTATGAATCAAAGAGGTTTTACTTGGAAAAAGCTGTCAGTGTGCTTTGTACTTACCGCTTTTTTGCTCGTTTCCTGCGGGGGCGGAAAGATAACGGAGTATTCAGCAAAGCAGGTGTATCAGGACTCCAGAGGGAAGGAAGGGACACACAACATCTTTGTCTCGCATGACAAAATTCGCATGGAGATGCGCTCTCCCGAAGGAGAAGATTCAATGGTAATGATTTGCCGTAAAGACAAAGGGGTGGCCTGGATTTTGTTTCCGGAGAAAAAAGCCTATAGCGAAAGCAAGTTGGATGAAGCCACTCTACAGAAAACCTTCGGGGCAATTCAAGATGATGTGAAAAAAGAGGAATTGGGAAGAGAAACGGTCAACGGTTTCAAATGCCGCAAAATGCGTGTGGAAACTACCTCCGGCATCATGGGCAGGAAATCCGTTTCCACTGTCTGGATTTCAGACCGTCTGGATTTTCCAATCAAGTCTCAGGGCAAAGATGGCGGAGTGGTGGAACTGCGTGAGATCAGAGCCGGCCGCCAGCCGTCCAATCTATTTGAAATCCCTGCAGGCTATACCAAGAGAAAAATACCCTTCTTTGGTCTGGGGTAGATGCCAACGGATAGTAAATAGGAATCCAGAAAAAGTCGCAAAGCTTGTCCCTGTGAAGGCGGGGATGCCGAAATTCTGGATTCTGCATCAAGTGCGGAATGACACATGCTACAAGTCTGGAATGGCACTTGTAGTTTGACAAATCAGACCTGTTTCTCTGCCAGCATTCCCACTACGTTATTATGTTCTGAATCTATTCTCCGAGGTGCCGGATGACACCGTATTTCCTGAGTACCACAAGATCTGCCTTCCTGGCTGGCTGATCCTCTTTTATTTTGTAATCAATGTCCATCACTTCGATAAACTCTGCCGTATAGTCCTTTAATACGCCCGGATATTCAAATATTTCACCGGCTCTGACCAACTCAAGTACAACCCTCTTGCCAATATGTCTTTCCAATAAAGGCTCGAAGGAAGTTTCCGCAGACTTCACCAATTCTTGTTTTGTCTTTGAGATGTATTTATCCTGTGAAGTCAGTATTGCACCACCGGGAGCCGATTTTTTTGCCTGACCAATCAACAGGTTCACCACATCCATAATCGAATCTCTTATTATGTTGAAGAAATTCCGCACTTTTCTTTTAAACCTTCTCAACACATTAGGATGATATGTCCTTCTTAATTCTTTCTCTCTTTCTCTTTCATCACGTTCATCCAGCTGGTCATGATAGCGAGTCAAAGCCTGAATGTTAGGATATTCATGTTTATACATAATATAGCTCATCTCATCGTGTCCACTCTTATCTTTGTATTTGGCTGGATAAATTAATTCAAGACCCGTAGTTTCCACTCGCAGTTTACCCCAGATTGTCTTGCCGGTTGTCTCTTCCAGAGTTACCGCGTTCCGTGAAAAATCCCTGAGGCATTTATCCTGGCTTTTTCCTTTGAGAAAAGCGGCAATAACCGTAAATATGGCAATGGAAACTATGGTTATAGCAAATGTATCAGGCATAACAAACCTCTCTTTTTTTTGGAAATNTTCAGCAACTTACCTGCACTACCAATGTCATTTAATCACATTTCCGGCACGGATACAAACTAAATGTGAGCAACGTGAAGAATTTGCCTATCAGATGCAATCAGGATATTGTATAATAAAAATTATGCTGCTGAAGCAANCCCTGAGTCCTGAAAGATGATAGNAGAGAGAATGAAAAAATACAATGGTGGGTTTACGCTGATAGAGCTTCTGGTGGTTATCGCGATAATAGCGATTTTGGCTGCTATGCTTCTTCCTGCGTTAGCTCAAGCGAGGGAAAAAGCAAGACAGGCACGTTGTATGAGCAATGTCAAACAGATAGGGCTGAGCATGGCATTGTACACCCAGGATTATGATGAATTCTTACCTCAGCTCCTGACCATAGATGCAGGCGGTGTTGCCAGCGGGATAATCATCGAAAAGCTGTGGGCTTCCGACCTGGAACCATATCTGGGTATATACACGGGCGGTGTTCAGGAAAACGGNGGATGGTACTATGCAGGTATCTATACCTGTCCTTCAGACAGGTTGATAGGCACCGGTGCGACAACTAACAAGCTTTCTTACGGGATGAGCGCGGGATTCACTACAGAAGACGTGCTGACATTCTCGCATCCTGTTGCGCCCACAGGATATATAAGGATTTCACAAATCGAATCTCCTTCGGCGACAATGTTGGCCGGAGATTGCCAGATAGGGTTCCCATTCATCGGCTGGTACGATATTGGAGTGAATGTCGGAGACACGCGGGCACTTCCTGCAACACGTCATAGTGCGGGAACAAATTTTTTGTTCTGCGACTATCACGTAACGTGGAAAAAGCTTCCCTATAATATAATCTGGGATCCTGCGGGAATTATAGCAGAATGATGAGGAGAAAAATACCCTTCTTTGGTCTGGAATGACATTTCTGCAGTCCGGAAGGGCATTTTTGCAGTAATGAGTTTCCCTCCCTACTTTTTCAGTTAAAGTTCCGGATTCAGATAAACAGTATCATTCCTAAAGATGCAATTACTCCCATAGCAGCGCCCAGGTAGAATGGTGCGGGAGCTCCGAAAACGTTCCACAGGACTCCGGCAAGCAGGGAAGCGGGGAGAAGCCCGATTCCGACTAAGGTTGCATGAAGCCCAATAAAGGTTGCCCGGTTTTCCACGGGAGCAAGATCTGAAATGAATGCTTTTTCCACTCCTTTGGTGAACCCGAGATGAAGTCCGTAGATTCCCATAAGCGGCCACATTAGAGAGGGTTTGTTTATCAGAGCCAGAAAAAGGTACACAGCTCCATAGACGAAGTATCCCGACACAATCAGGGGCTTTCTGCCGACTTTATCGGATATTACCCCTGCAGGATATGAAAAGACGGAGTAGATAATGTTGAATACGAGATATAAGAGTATAACGTTTTGCGGGCTGAACCCGAGGTCTTTTGCTCTGAGCAGGATGAACATGTTACTTGAATTTCCGATAGTGAATACCAGCGTGATTATCAGGAATGCTTTCAATCTCCTGTCAAGTTGCTTCCATCCTTTTAAGAAGTTATGAGGGGCAGGGNGAACGGCGGANGGGGAAGNNTTTTCCCTGGCAAACGAGAGAACAGTTATGCCAAGAACTGCCGGTATCAGGGAGAGCATGAAAATCGTCTTATAGTTTCCTTTGGTGGATATCAGGAAAAAATACGCCAGCATTACTCCGATGCAGGCTCCTGCCGTATCCATTGCCCTGTGAAGACCGTAAGCTTTGCCTCGCATCTTCTCATCGGTTGAATCAGCTATGAGAGCATCTCTCGGGGCAGTCCTTATTCCTTTTCCGAACCTATCTGCGATTCTTCCAAGGAGGACTCCTGCCCAGGAAACCGAAAGCGAAAGCATCAATTTCCCCAGGGATGAAAGGCTGTATCCGCAGATTGTAAGAGGTTTTCTCTTCCTGGCTTTGTCAGAGAGCCGTCCGCTGAAGACTTTGAGAAGCGATCCGCTGCTTTCGGCAATGCCTTCNATCAATCCTATGATGGCAGGAGTTGCTCCGATGGCGGTTGTGAGATAGAGAGGTATCAGAGGGTAAATCATCTCCGAAGAGATATCTGTGAGAAAACTTGTGATACCGAGCAGGATTACATTAAACATTGTCTGATTATATCATAAAAATCGGATAGGTGCGGTCGGTTTCGTCAATTCTGTTGATTTTATCCCCGGTAGTCAATATAATTTGTATAAGGGGAGGATAAGAAAAGTTTTGATAAGACCGGTATGTTGAAAAAGGGGGAATGAAATGGCTAAGGTATTGATTGTGTATTATTCAAGGACAGGCAGTACGGAAGAAATGGCGGAGCTTATCAGGGAGGGAGTTGAATCAGAAGGGGTGAAGGCAGAGTGCAAGAAGGTGGAGGAAGTATCTGCCGGAGAGTTTCTTGAGTACGGAGGGATTATCATAGGTTCTCCTACTTACTATGGTTCAATGTCATATGAAGTCAAAAAACTCCTTGATGAGAGTGTGGAGTTTCATGGGAAGCTCCGGGGGAAGGTAGGAGCTGCGTTTACGTCTGCGGCTAACATAGGCGGCGGGAACGAGACTACGATTATGGATATATTGAAAGCTTTCCTTATTCACGGAATGGTTGTTGAAGGTGATTCAGATGGTGACCATTACGGTCCGGTTGCTATCGGTTCGCCCGATGACCGTTCAAAACCGCAGTGTAAGAGACTCGGACAGAAGGTTGCAAAACTTGTAAAGAAATTGAAGCTGTGAAAATTTTTTTCCACATCACGCTTTTNCTTGTAATATTAATCTCACCGCCTGCGTTTGCAGGAGAGAAAGAAGACTTCTCNCTGGCAGAAGGTGCCTACTCTGACGGACTTTACGAAATAGCGGAGAAACAGCTTGAGAAGTTTCTGGTCAAGTATCCCCGGAGCAGGGAAGTGCCTATGGTATATTTTTTCCTTGCGGAATGCGAGTTCAAACAGGGCAATTTTTCAACAGCGAGAGAGGAATATGCCCTTTCCAGAAAGTCCGGGAAGACAAGAGAAAAAGCTGAGTACCGGATTGGGCAGTGTTTCCTCGGGGAAGATAATCTTGATGAAGCTTTTTCGTCTCTCGGAAAGTTCCTGCACGATTATCCGGAAAGTGAGTTTGCGCCTGCAGCTATCTACTGGCTTGCCGGGGTGCTTGCCAGGCAGGATAAAACTGATAAGGCGTGTGAAGCGTATGCACGGTTACAGGAAAAATATCCTGGTTCTCCCTATGTTGAGTATGCGCTCCTGTCAAAGGGAATGTGTCTCATCAGAATGAATATGCTGGATGCTGCAGTATCTTCGTTTAAAACTATCATCACAAAGTTTGGTGATAGTGCACTTGTCCCTTCTGCGCAATTCTGGCTTGGGCAAGCGTATATTTCCGGAGGGAAACTGAAAGAAGCTCTCTTCTGCTTCAAGAAAATTCTGAAGGTGTTCCCTCAAGACAAGTATTCTGATGATGCAGGGTATGCTATTGGAGTTGTATTGTTTGAACTCGGGCGTAATGAGGAGGCACTTCAGAGTTTCGGGCAGCTGCTTGATTCCTTTCCGGAAAGCCAGTATGTTGATGAAGCCGGATACGCTATTGCTTACATACATCAGGTTTCCGGCAAATGCGATGAGGCAGTTGTTCTTTATCAAGAACTGCTGGATGCGTTCCCTGCAAGTAATGTCAAACCTCCTGCGCTGTATAATCTCGGGCTGTGTTTTATGGCTCTTAATAAAAAAGAGGAAGCCGCTTTGAGTGTCAAAAATCTGCTGGATAATTATCCGCAGAGTGAGTGGGCAGGAAGAACGCGGACTGCGGTTCTTTCCCGGGCAGGGAATGATTTTTTCTCCCGCGGAGAGTTTGCCCGGGCATTTGAGAAATACAGGGAACTGTTNGACGGAGAATTCGGGGNAGAGTGGAAAGAGACAGGTCTTTTTTATGCCGGAGCCAGCCTTTTCGGAGAAGGCAAATATAAAGAGGCAATTGATTCATTTGAACTGTTCATTGCCAGGTTCCCGGACAGTAGACTGGTATCTGATGCGAACAGTTGTATCGGGCAGTCATTGTTCAACCTGAAAAGATATAAAGAAGCGAAAAAATGTTTTGGCAGTGTGGAGGATAAAGAGTTATCATATATGAAAATCGGGGATTGTCTGTCTATGGAAGGATTGGTTCAGGACGCAATAGCAAGTTATGATAAGGTCAGGGGAAGGTTTTCACATGAGGCAAAATTCCAGACTGGCAGGCTGTTTTATAAGGAAGGTGAGTTTCAGAAGGCTTCTGCCGTTTTCAAGCCTCTTATTGAGGCGAAGATTTCGCTTTCTGATGATGCGCAGTACTGGTTTGCGGCGTGCATGTATCAGATGAAGAAGATAGAGGAAGCAGAGAAGTGTTTTGAAGACTTCATTGAAAAGTTTCCCGGGAGTGAACTTTTGTCCGGAGCCTTCTTCAATCTGGGCAATGTCCAATATGACAGGGAGGCGTATCAGGAAGCTGCGGATACGTACCGGAATCTTGAGAAGCTTTTCCCTGATAGTGTCGAAGCACGCGAATCCGGCTTTAAGATAGGGGTGTGTCAGCTTCAGCTTGGGAATGCGGATGATGCTGAGACCTTATTCGTGGAATATATCTCATGTTTGCCGCGGGGCAGGTGGGCTCTTGAAGCAAAACTCTGGCTTGGAAGGTGTTTATATGAGAAGAAAGAGTTCGATAAAGCGGAAGAGATGATATTGCCGTTGACCGAATGTCCCGAAGATGAGTTGAAAGCCGGTGCTCATTACTGGCTTGGGAGATGTTTTGAGGAGAAGGAAGAGTATGACTCTGCTATCAGGGAATTCAATAAGATCATAAAAGAATTCCCGGAAGATTACAGGACTGTAGAAGTGAAATTGCGGGTTGCTGACCTGTTTGCTATGCAGGGGGAAGAAGATAAAGCTCTGAACGTATACCGTGAAATCATCAGTGAACCTGAGAATGAGTTTTCCAGGGAAGCACGTTTTCATATGGGAAGAACTCTGCAGAAGTCGGGGAAGTATAGAGAAGCAATACTGGCGTTTGAGAAAACAGGGGAAACCGGAGATGAAAGTCAGGATGCAGAATTACAGTTCAGGATAGCTTCCTGTTTTTATAAACTCGGGGAATTCGAAGAGGCAATCCTTGGTTANCTGAAAGTTGTCTATCTTTATCCTGACTGTTTTAGTTTTGTAATCAGAGCTACGGAATCTGCAGCAGTCTGTTTTGAGCAACTCAATAAGGTTGAAGAAGCTGTAAGTCTTTACAAGAAGATACTGCAAGCTGACCCGCGCGGGGTAAAAGGGGAACTGGCACGCGAGAAAATAGAAAAACTAATCGGAGGGGGAGAAAAATGATTAACTTATTTCAGATGGGGCAAGAACTCGCTTTTCACGGGCAGGTTCTCATATATCTCATACTGCTTTGTTCCGTTACGGCATTTGCGATAATGATAAACCGTTTTATAAGTTTTTGCAAAGCCGGAATCAACAGGGAAAAGTTTATGGGTAAGCTGTCGCCGATTCTGAAAAGGGGCAAGATTGTAGAAGCTATCTCCCTGTGCGATAAGTATCCTTCTGCAGTTGCGAGGATTGTCAAAGCGGGTATATTGAAACATGACAGGGGCAGGGGGGCAATCCGGGAGGCGATGGAAGAAAGAACCAGGCTTGAACTTCCACAGCTTGAGAAATATCTCCCGGTTCTCTCAACCGTTGCTTACATAGCTCCTTTGCTCGGGTTTCTTGGAACTGTGCTGGGTATGATTGAAGTTTTTGCGCAGTTGCAGAGTGAAGCCGGATTTATCGGTCCGGGAGGTTTGGCGGGCGGTATCGGGGAGGCGTTGTTTACGACTGCGGCGGGTCTTATTGTTGCAATACCTGTTATCCTGGCTAACAATTATTTCCTGAGCAGAGTGGATGAGGTAAAGCGGGATTCTGAAAGGGCTGTATCTGAACTTGTTAATATTCTCCCGGAGTAATCAAATGAAAAGAATAAATATGAGTGTGGTTCTTATTCCGTCCATTGACATTTTCGTTCTGATTGCAACTTTCCTGGCTCTTTCCGGAAATTTTCTTTATCGTTCTGTCGTGAAGGTGAAACTGCCTTCGCAAATTACCAGAGATATTGTGGCGAGAGATAACCCGACGGTTACACTTACGCCCGGCGGAGCGGTTTTCTTGAACGGGAGGAAAGTAACTAAAGAAGGACTTTCGGTTCTTCTCCGGTTAACAGCAACACTTGCAGACAGGAAAGGGAAGGAATCTTTACTTATTATAAGGGCAGATGAAAATGTCCCGTATAAAGATATTGTTGAAGTAATAGGTATCGCGCGGGATAGCGGGATGGAGCAGATTGCTATAGCAACGGGGAGATGAAAGTGCGGTCATGAAGATTTCTATACTTATATCTGTCATACTGCATATTGTGGTTCTTTTAACCTACCCTGCTATTGATTTTGGACGGAAGGGAAGTGCTCCTGACGGTATGGTCGTTTCGTTTGTTGATATCCCTGAAGAAAGTTATTCGGCTATCAAGGAGAAATTGCCTGACGGAGGAGTACGGCTGAATATCTTGAGTAAGAAAGGTGTCTGGGAAGTTCCCTGGCCTGTGATTGATATTGAGCTTTTGCCGGAACCTGAAGATACAGGTGTGCTTTTGAAAAAGGGCGACGGAGGACTTCCGGAGATGGATGCTTACGAAAAGGAAACTCTGCTGTTGACTGAGGATCTGGATAACCGTGACATTGAATAATCTCACTTCCATAGTAGGATTGCAGCTCCTGATTTTCTGCTGTATATTACTGTTCCTCTGGCTTCGTACGGAAGGCAGGAAATGTGCCGTTCCACCGCCGGGCACGGAAAATACCTGGTGCTGTACCATATGTACGCATATCTATACTGATGTTGAAGATGACCTGTCCACCTGTCCCCGTTGCAGCAGCATAAATAAGAAAGGGGAGTAATGATTCCGCTGAGGGACAGTGTCCCTGCAGAAGTGTTCCCGTTTGTTACCATTCTGATTATTGTCATGAATCTGGCTGTCTTCGCATATCAGTTTTCTCTGGAACCTGAAGCCCGGGAAGAGTTTATTATGCGTGCAGGGGCTGTTCCTTACGAAATTTCACACGGGGAGGATAAACCTCCGTTATTCTTCGGGTACCCTATCCAGATGACGCTGGTTTCCTCGATGTTTCTTCATGGCGGATTCCTTCATATCCTCGGTAATATGCTTTATCTCTGGATTTTTGGTGACAATATTGAAAGCAAGGTTGGTCATCTGCGGTTTCTTTTTTTCTATCTTATATGCGGTGCGATTGCGAGCATTGTCCATATACTAACCGGTCCTGAATCAACCGTTCCCATGGTAGGTGCGAGCGGTGCTATATCGGGTGTACTCGGAGCTTATCTCCTCCTTTTCCCAAGAGCCAGGATCCTTACGCTTCTCACGCTGGGGTTTTTCATACGGCTTGTGGAAATGCCTGCTGTTGTTGTCCTGAGCCTGTGGATTATCCTGCAGATGGTGAATGCCTATTTTTTTCACCAGTCAAACGTTGCTTGGTTTGCTCACATAGGGGGATTTTTTGCAGGGATTATCCTGATACCGCTTTTTAGAAAGGATTGAAATGGAAAAGACTGTAATAGAGAAAAAAGTCTCCGTGATTCTTGAAGAGCTGCCTCCTTCGGTTGAACTTGTCGGTGCGGTCAAGATGAGGACAGTTGAAGAAGTGTTTGCAGGAATACGCGGCGGGTTGAATATAATCGGCCATAACTATATTCAGCAAGCAGAGGCGATGTTCCCTGTTGTCGGGAACAAGGTCAAATGGCATCTGATAGGACATCTTCAGAAGAATAAAGCGAAGAAGGCAGTCAGCATATTTGATATGATTGAGACTCTTGATTCTTTCTCCCTTGCAGAAGCGCTCGAACGGCATTGCGAGAATCTTGGAAAAGTTATGCCTGTCCTTATTGAGGTAAACAGCGGGGAGGAATCTAATAAGACGGGTGTCATGCCTGAGGATGTTGAATCTCTTGTTCGCAGGGTCTTGCAATTGTCTCATATCCGTGTCAAAGGATTGATGACGATGGGGCCGCGTTTCGGGTCTCCTGAAAGCGCAAGACCATACTTCAGGTTGACAAGGGAGATTTTTGGACGTCTGTCGAAAGAGAACATGCCGAACGTGGAGATGCATTATCTTTCAATGGGGATGAGCAATACCTACAAAATTGCAATCGAGGAAGGAGCTAACCTGGTTCGTATCGGGACAGGACTATTCGGTGAGAGAAAACAGGGAGCGTGAGTATGCGTCATATGCCGGTATGCTGAAGAGGACGAAACGGACAATTTCAGTCTCAGGTCATTGATATTTTCCGTATTCCTTTGCTGCTTTTACGAAAGCAGTAATGTTTTCTAAAGGAACTTCCGGTTCAATAGCATGGGTAGGACTAATAACCAGACCTCCGCCTGCTCCTACGGTTTCTATCCTCTCTTTAACCACTCTCCTTACTTCCTCGGGTGTTCCAAAAGGTAAAGTTGTCTGAATCCCAATTGTTCCCCAGAAAGCAAGTTTATCCCCGTATAATTTTTTTATTTTTGCAGGATCCATACATTCCGGTTGTACCGGATTAAGCACGTCTACTCCAATCTCAATCAAGTCCGGAATAACCGGTTCGATAAAACCATCACTGTGATAACAGATAATAATATGAGGGTTAATATCCTTAGCGCTTTTGATGATTTTTTCAAATCTTGGCTTTATCCATTTACGCCAGGTATCCGGAGACATCATCATTCTGTCCTGCATCCCGATATCATCCCCGGTCCAAATAATATCTGTTTTTAATTCTGCGCCTTTTTTTGCTGAGAAAATCCAGAGTTCTGTTAATCGGTCTAATAAACAGGCAGCCATATCTTGATTAACGAAAAAGTCAACTAACAGTTCATCGTTTCCTCGCAATCCCCAGGCTTTTTCAAAGATATTGATATTGTTCCAGACTACTGCCAATCCATTTTCTTTCGCATCTTTTATTTCTTCCTTTAATCCTTCATAACGATAATCTTCTGTAATATCAGGTAAGGGATAGCTTTGAATCTCTCGAAGTGTAGTTGCTTTTTTGAGGGGATGGAGAAGGAGGTCAAAAGCAGAGTTTGAGCCCGGGACAGATGCATTTCCCCATTCACTAATAGCAGCTGAGGATGGGAGGTCATTATAGAAAGAAGCATATCTTTCCCCGGGGTCTATTTTGGTAGGATTAGGATTAAACCAAACTACACTTTTCTCTACTCCAAAATATTCATTAGGATCATCTGAACCTGTTCTTTCCTTGAAAAGCCTCAGTGCCTCCCGATTAAAACCACAATAGGTTAAGTCTATTGGAACCCTATCGGGAACCTCGCGGCTAAGTGCAACCAGAAACCTTTCTCTTGAGTTCATTTTATCCGGATTCTATCCTAGGCAGACATTTGTTTCAAGAAGTGTTTTTCATTTATTCACTACACTATTTTGTGATGTCGATAACCTTCAGCTTGTCTATAAAGGGTTTGGCTTTCGGGCTGAGCTCCTGAAGAGGAAATACGGGACGACCGGAGCCTATACCAAGAGTCGAAACTCCATACATGATTCCAGAAATCCAATTATTGTCGCTCAGGAGTAGAGTTTCTCTGATTGATGAGATTCGTTCCTGAGCTCTGGATAATAATTTAACGTTTCCCTCCTGTGCTGCA
>JGI24724J26744_10002785_pt1 | contig 11460 bp, 12 predicted proteins | sample Cruoilmetagenom7_FD_26744 | JGI IMG/M metagenome (IMG submission 26744)
CCTATCTACTAAGGTCGAAATTCCACCGTTCCTATTTAGCCAACCTAAAGAAGACAGCGCAAGAATTATCCTTAGTGACGACTACGAAGGTATAATCACTAGAGATTACGGTTTTATTATTGCTATTGTTGAGGTACTTGAAGTAGGACTTGGTATCATCATTCCTGGAAATGCTAGCACCTTTCATAAAGTAGAATTCTCCATATTAACTTTTAAACCTAAACTCGGAGAGGTTGTTGAGGGAGAGGTTGTTGAGCTAGTAGATTTTGGCTCATTCATACGCTTAGGACCGTTAGATGGCTTAGTTCACGTCTCCCAGATATGCGATGATTATATCTCATTTGAACAGGTCGGTAATCGATTTATTGGTAAAGAAACGGGAAAGATTCTTGAAGTTAACAACGATGTGAGGGCAAAAATAATTGCAGTCTCACTAGGTACTGGGCGGAGCGGTAAGCTCGGTTTGACGATGCGTCAAAAGTTTTTAGGGAAACCAGAATGGATTGAAACGGATATCGAAAAAGAGTATGTTGAAAAAGAAGTTAAGAAAAAGGACCAACAGGAACAGGAAACCAGTGAAGAATAATTTTATTATTTAAAAGAAGTAGGCGAAAATATTTTTGAAAGAAAGAGCTTGTAAAAATTGCCATCTAATTACTAAAAAAGAACAAATTTGTCCAAAATGCAAAACCCATAGTCTTAGCGAAGATTATACCGGGGAAGTCATAATTATTAATCCTTCGGGATCTAGATTTGCGGAATATTTAAAGATCCATTTTCCTGGGAAATACGCATTAAGAGTACGGTAAAAAAATACATATCCTCAAAGATAAAGTCGTATCATATCTTTCTTATTAATTTATTTATAAAAATTAAAATTCATTCATTAACGATACAAACTTCTTTACAACTTTTTTTATCCTTTTTTCAACATCTACCATAACGATACCTTCGGGTATCTGGCGTTTTGAATTAGTTATGGGTGGTTGGCCGTAAAATACTAAATTTTTAACCGTTTTGTTAAGAGGGATGCTTAAAACCAACGGTAAGACTAATAAATCTTCTTCGCCTTTAATAACTTTAAATAATGTTCTTTTATTAGATGTTATAATCTCATCTAAAAGAGTAAAACTTTCTTTTTTAATGCCTCCTTCTGGGTTTTCAAATTCAATGACTTCTTCAAAATAATCCTCAATCTTTATAATAATTTGATTTCTTTGAGTTTTTTCGTCAATTATGCAAAGTTTAACGAAAAGTTTAAGAAAATTATTCGCGAGAAAATCCTTTGTTACGATATCTCCAACTAAATAAACTCTGACTTCAAAATTAGCGTTTTTATAATTTCTAATACATTCTTCTACTTCAGAGATAGTTTCTTCTCTCGTTCCTGCAATTAATTTACCCAAAGGTTGAGAAAACTTATGCCTTTCGGATGTCGGGATTCTTAAATTTTTATCCATCTTAAATCACTCCATTTTCATATTTTTTTCTTCATTATAGAGATTAACAGTTAAAATAATCAAAAATACCCACAAAAATATGCAACCAACAAAGATGCTAACATATATTCCTGCGACTACATTTTTTAGAAACATATACAATGCCATCGTAATAATAATTAATGCCACTTCAATGAATATCATAATTCTTGTTTTCAACAAGTAATTTTTAGATTTCAACATATTTTTCTTGCAAAAAACCAAAATTTTATTTTTTATTATTTCTTTAATTTTTTATAACTCAGAATTATCTTTAAATTAACTGATTATCTGAGAGAAAGAGTATTAAAAAGGTTCGAAATGTCGTTTAATATTGAAATTTTGGAAGAAAAAATAAACCCATTAATCGATCGAACGGAACTAAAATTCAGAATCGATCATTTTAATGCCAGTACACCTAATAGGTTAGATGTGAAGAAGAAAATTGCNGCATTGAAAAACGCAAATGAAAAATATACAATAATTCGTAAAATTAAAACTCATTTTGGTAGCTCATACGATGTAGGAGTAGCAAATATTTACAAGAACGCTAAAGAACTTCAATTCTATGAACCTTTCCATATTCAAGTGCGAAATTTACCCAAAGACACGCGAGAAGAAATTTTTAAATTAAAGAAAAGAAAAGAACCTTACAATCACTTATTTGAATACGAATAAAATTATTAAATTAATGAAAAAATAAATTGAAGAATTTATGTCAAATGCATCCAAATTTTATAAAATTGAAGATGGTAAATTAGTTAGGACACATAGAGTCTGTCCTAAGTGTGCCCCCTCGGTATTTCTCGCGGACCACTACGATAGATGGTCGTGCGGAAAATGTGGATACACTGTATTCAAAAGAAAAGGTAAAAAAGGAGCTGCTACAGTTGCAAGACATAGTAGGGGTAGGACCCCTCGAAAACGCACTAAGTCAACTTAAACTCTAATAATAAACTCCAAACTATCTTTTTCAGTACCTCCTTTTAATACACCATTTTAACATTGCAATATTTATATAGGTGATCCTGATGAAATTAAAAAAAGTTTTGGGTATTGAATCTACGGCTCACACTTGGAGTGTGGGTATTATAGGTTTTGATGGAACGGTATTTAGTCTTGTTAACGATATGTATATTCCAGAAAAAGGTGGTCTTCATCCAGCTTTAGTAAAAGAGCAGCATCTTAATAATTTTATGAATGTTATAAATCAAGCGTTATTAGAGGCAAGTATTTCAATACATGATATTGATTTAATCGCGTTTAGTAAGAGCCCTGGTTTAGGACCTATATTAAAAATTGGTGCTCAAGCTGCTAGAATGTTAACTCAACTGTTAGAGATTCCAATAGTAGCAGTTAATCACTGCATTGCTCATATAGAGATTGGACGGCAAATGTGTAAAATTGAGGATCCATTAACTTTATATGTATCAGGTGGGAATACGATTGTTAGTGCGTATGAATCTGGAAAATATCAGATTTTTGGAGAGACTCTTGATATCCCTATTGGTAATTTAATAGATTCATTTGCCCGAGATGTTGGATTACCCCATCCAGGAGGTCCAAAAATTGAAAAATTAGCGTTTAAATCAAAAAAATATTTATCTTTGCCTTACATTGTGAAAGGTATGGATTTATCTTTTTCAGGACTTTATACGGCCGCTAAGAGGTTATTAGAGTCNAAAGATTATAATAAAAAGTATAATTTAAACAATGTTGCTTATTCATTGCAAGAAACTGCTTTTGCTATGCTAACTGAAGTTACCGAAAGGGCTTTAGCTCACACGGAAAAAAAAGAAGTTTTATTAACTGGTGGTGTTGCTGCTAATAAAAGGTTGCAAGAAATGATTAAATATATAAGTGTAGAACATGACGCTAGGTTTGAAGTTGTTCCTTTAAAATACGCGGGAGATAATGGCGCAATGATAGGATGGACTGGCCTTCTAAGGTATGAAGCTGAAGGTGGTCATAAAGTTTTGGAAACGCAAATAAACCCTAAAGAGCGCATGGATCAAATCACAATTCCTTGGAGAGATTAGGTGGTTTAAGAGATTGATGTATGAGATTGTTATAGAAAAACTTTTTTACAAGGGTGCTGAAGCAAGTCTTTTCTACGGTCATTGGTTTGGTAAAGAAGTCATTTTTAAACTCCGTATCCCTAAAAATTATCGTATAGAGCAGCTCGATAAAAAAATACGCTTTATTCGAACCCTTAACGAGGCTCGAGCTCTGATAAGAGTTAAAAACTATGGTGTAAATGTTCCTCAAGTTTACGAAATTGACACTGAGAACTCTACAATCGTAATGAAGTATATTAAAGGAGAAAAATTAAAAGATTTAATGAATTCAATAGAAAACGATAAAAAACAGCATATTTTTAATGAGATCGGTAAATTTGTTGCTATTTTACACAAAAATGGCCATATTCATGGTGATATTACCACAAGCAATATCATTATTACTCCAATTCAAGAAATTTTCATTATTGATTTTGGACTCCACAATTACTCCGATTCTATTGAAGATAAAAGTATTGATCTCCATCTTTTCAAAAGAGTTTTACTTTCTTCTCATGGTACTGATTATAAGATTTGTTTTGATGCCTTTTTAGACGGTTATTGCACAGAATATGGGAAAGAAAAAGTAAATGAAAGCAAGGAAATTATAAGAAACATGACTACAATAGAAGCAAGAGGTCGCTACATCAAAAAGGAAGATAGAAGATAATATAAAATTTTTTCATACTACCTTAAATTATTAATATTAATTGTTCAGTATAAAGATAAACACATCAAAATTATTTACATCTGATATAGAGCTCTTTAAAAACTTTCATATTCGGAGAGATAATTTTATATACAAGTTTAACTTATAATTTATTATCAAAAAGTTGGAATTTATTAAGGGTTAATAATACTTTAGCATTTGTTATTCTATATAATACCTCCTTTTGAATTTGAAATTAAAAATTAATAAGATTGGGGTAATTTAAATTGCCAAATAATAAAAAAGAGAAGAAACCAAAAATGCAAAACATAACTATCAACATACCTGAGATATACGACGAAAATATTCAGAAACTAATCAAGATGAAAATAACCGCAAGTAGATCAGAGGCTATAAGGATTGCAATTCGAGAGTTCTTACACACCGAATACGATAACCTGAAATTACTAGGATATTTTGACCAGTAGAATTAAAATAAAAATCAATATTATTATCTTCGCTTACGAATTTTTCGTGCTTCTCTTTCAACTTCTCTTAAAACAACAATATCGGCAACTTGTACAGGCCCCTTAACATTTCTCGTAAGAATTCGATTTTTATCGGGACCTTCAAGAATTCTAACTTTAATTTGATTGATCTCACCGGTCAAACCAGTTCTACCAACAATTTGAAGAACCTCGGCAGGAATAGAGGCATCATACGCAGTTTTACCTTTTTTTTCAATCTTTACCAAGGAATTTCACCGTATTATTTTTTTAATTCTTCTAACTTTTTTAATATATCTTCTAAAACTTTTTCGTGTCCAGTTCCTATAGTTTCAATTGCTATTGCAGATGACGAGACGTTAATTCGAGCGGCGTTTCCCAATTCTTTTTTTGTTGCAACATAACAATAGGGAATAGATTTTTCTTCGCAGAGCAATGGCACATGAAACAATATTTCAGGTGGACTTACATCTTCCGCCATAATAACAAGCTTCGCTAAACTTCTTTCAATAGATTTAGTAACTTCATTCATTCCCTTTCTTATTTTTGAATCCCGATTCCCTGCGATTGTATTTAATGCATCTTTGATGTCATTTTTTAACGCATTAGGGACTTTAAATTTTATATAACTCATTTTTTCTCTTTCCAATATATATTTCTAATATATTATCATAAATCATCGATTTTTAATGTGATATTAAATATTAGCTCTAAAATAAAATTTTGGATTTATGCTAAAAATAAAAAAAAAATTGTCAAAGCCTATAAACGTATAAGGCTTACATCGAAAATATGAACTATCTTTAGAATTGAATATGAAAACATCCAAAAAGTGAAATCCAACATCATGGATAAGATCGTTATTTTTAGAATATGCATGTAATAAAGGTAAAATTTTTTTAGAATACTACTTTTAATAATCTATTATGATAATACCGATCAGATGTTTCTCTTGTGGGAAATTAATAGCCCATATTTATAAACCTTTTCTAGAACTAATAGAAAAAGGCGAACCCGCAGAAGAAGCTTTTAAAGAGTTGGGTATCGAAAGATTCTGTTGCCGCAGAATGATTATCTCGCATGTAGACTTGATAGACGAGCTATTAAAGTTCCCAAGGCTACAATAAGCTAAAAATCTTATCTTAAATATAGTTTTTCAGAATTAGAGTTAAAAGAGTAATATTTTTACTCTTTCCCATAAACCTTTGTCCATCTTACTTTACGTGGGTTTCTTTTTTGCACTAACATAGCGACTCTACATTTGTGTGTACAGAAATTTAGAATAGTTCCATCTTTCTTAATGTATATATGTCCCCTTCCTATTAAGACATCCCCTTGGCAAAAGGAGCATTTCTTTACTTTAACCATTGAATATTCATCTCGCTCTGTTAATTAGATTATTCTTCTTTTTTCACTTTAAAGAGTTCAGTTTCCCCATATTTTACAACTTTAAGATTAAGTAGCGTCATATCAAAAGAGACCTCGTTTCCACGCACACTTTTTCTTCTTTTTTCTCCTTTTCTCTTTGGTTTATAACCAATAGCTCTTTTTGAAACTAAAATTCTCTTTTTTACGGGACCATGAACATCTTTTCTCATAGGAAACCCGCTTGCGTCGGAACCACCAGTGATCTGAAACTCGTAGTTAGGAAAACCAATTAGACCTCCTTTAATTATCTCTCCGATCTTCATCCCCTCAAAGCGGAATTTCTTTTCATCTATCTCAATTAATTTAGATAATCCCTTTCCCGGGCCTTCACTTCCCCCAGAAATATTTAGCTTATATACTCTTTTCTCTGAACTCATAATTATCGAACTAACCAAAAGGAAATTACTAAAAAGAATGTCCTAAAATTTAAATATTTTATTGATTTTTGAGGTTTTAGAATTTTTCAGAATAATTTATTAAAAATAAAATTTATTTTATAGATCAATACCTATTAAAAATATAGAAATAACTCGGGTTTTATTAAAATTTGCAAATTTTTGAAGCTCTTGAAATAAGGGAATTTCCTTATTTCATGACTGTTGATGTCGAAGAAGGAGAAACTGTTGGAGATGTGCTTAACGATCTTAATAGTCGTAAAGCTTATTTGCTTATAGATCACGATACTAAGAGGATTTGGACATATAATGGGGCCAATAGCTCTTTTAAACTTCAAATCTTTGGAGGAATTTTAGCGGGAATGTTCCGTAAACAATTAAAATTATTCTACAGAGTATATTCCTTAAATATGTATTCTAAAGATGATCCTAAGTTTCAAGAAGTAATGACTAAACCCATTGGAGCTGGAAGAGCAAAATCTATAGATAAAAAGGATTTCTCTGATTCAAGAATGCAAAGTACAACGGGAGATCTGATCATTCACAATCCCAGATTAAGTAAAGCTATNGAAAATATAAATTCTTGTTCTATACCAGACGATCTTAATAGAATCTTTATAATTATTGGCGGCATTATTTATTCCGAAGAAGAAGTTCTGGAAGCTATGCTCATTGAGGAAAAAAGTTCCGTAAACCTTGTAAAACTTGGAAGACTGAACAATGGTTTCAATTTCTTCGATGGTAATTATTCAACGCGAATAATAGTAAAAGAAAGGGCAATTCAAGGAATTGAGCTCTTTGTCCGTAATAACGATGAAGTCCCCTCTTTACGAATTAAATCACCCTTGATCCACGAAGATAAAATAAGTAAAGAAGGAGACATGGAAAAATTGATTACTTCCTTTGAAATCCCTGACTCGCTACCAGATATCGAAGCAACTGAAGGAGATAACCAAAACAAAAATACTTGAAAAAGCTACAATGATTCTTTTAATAAATCCTAAAGCCAAAAAACCCTACTGAGAAATACAAAACCGATTTCTTTAAAATACATAACAATATTAATATTTATAATTATCTACTCTCTCATTTTTTTCAATTTCATTGAAGACAATTTTAATAATAAAGAATTTACTCTAATTAAATGTAGTAAAGTATTATTTTATAATATCTAAAAAATATAAAATTTTAAATAGATAATAATTGCGTTGTTTTATATGGCTAAAACTGACTATTTTATAGGAGAAGCACTTCTCGGTTCTGGGAGCTCCTTAGCTCATATCGATCTAATCATTGGCTCCAAAGACGGACCCGTGGGAATATCCTTTGCTAATGCCCTTAGTAACCCTTCAATAGGTCATGGAGGGCTTCTAGCGTGTATTAGGCCGAATTTATTAACTAAACCTGTTACTATGGTAATTCCAAAAGTAACTGTCTCAAAAATGGAAGAAGCTAATAAAATTTTTGGGCCAGCTCAAGCCGCTGTTGGTAAAGCAATAGCGGATGCTGTCGAAGAAAACCTCATTCCGATGAATAAAATTGATGAATGGCTATTAATTATAAGCGTTTTTATTCATCCTGAAGCAAAAGATTATAGGAAAATATATCAGTATAACTATGGTGCTACAAAACTAGCTATTAAAAGGGCTTTAAAAAATTATCCTCCAATTGAGAAAATTTTCTACGATAAGGATCGCGCGAAACATCCTATTGCTGGAATCAGAGTACCGAGGCTTTGGAGACCGCCCTATATACAAGTTGCTTTAGATGCGCCAAGTTTGGAACATCAATTGAAAGTTGTTAAGCAACTCCCAAAAAGCGATAGAATCATAATAGAAATTGGAACCCCGTTTCTTAAGAAATATGGAATGGAGGCAATTGAAAAGATACGAGAGGCTGCTCCGGAGAAATTCATTGTCGCTGATTTAAAAACGCTTGATGTCGGTAAATTAGAAGTGGATTTTGCTTTTGATGCTACTGCCGATGCCGTAGTAGCAAGTGGCTTGGCATCTCCTAAATCAATTGATAAGTTTTTATTAGAAGCAAAACGTCTTGGAATTTACGGGTTCGTTGATACAATGGAAGTGGTTGATCCCATCGGGAAATTAAAACAATTGAAACAAATACCAGATGTTGTCATTCTTCATAGAGCGATAGATGTAGAAAGCGCCATAGAAGGTTCAGATGACGCACAAAAACAAAAATGGCAATTCGTTCCTAAAATAAAAGAACTATATGCTGATAAAAAATTAGCATCTGGAAAAGATCGCGTGTTAGTAGCTGTTGCTGGGGGACTCGAGCCATCTACAGCCGAGTATGCTTTAAAAATGAAAGCAGATATCTTAATAGTTGGCAGATATATTACTTCCAGCAAGGATATTAAAAACTCCATGCGTCAATTCATCAACATCTTGCCGGGATACTCTGATATAGACTTAAAGCGTATACATGTAGACGATGACGATAATAATAGCTTAAAATCTAAATAATTCTTAATTTTTTACCATCTCTTTTTATTTCCTATAATAAAATTTAGACATCTATTAACCATTAAAATTAAAAAAGAAAGATAAAAAATAAATCTTGTATTTGTTTATCCCGTTTGGGATTCTGGTTAAGCTCCTCTTATTTTATGGGTCTACTGTTGGCCTGAAAAATAGGACCGATAAATTGGGAGTATAATATACTGTAGAGCGTTTGATTGGAAACCACGCTTATCATTTCTCCTTCTTTATCCGTTGCAGGACCAAGGATGACTTCTTCAGCGTCTCTAGTTAGCGCAAAGAATTCGCCAGCTCCGCTTAATTGTCGGAATTGGATATTGCCTAGTGCAATCATCTTCTTTATGATATCTCCGTAAGTTGCCATATCAAATCTCGAGGTTAACATGAATCTTACCGCCTTTTTCTGATAAGCGTATTCACTTATAACTTGTAAAATCTCTGGAAGCACGTANGGCATTACGATAATAATTGAAGATTTTACCCTATAAATAGCATCCTTCATAGCTGCAATTAGAGCCTCTCGTCCTACCACCTGCCACGTCGTAATGTCTACTATTTCTGGAATTGAACTTGAAGCGTCGTGTATATCACTAAGCTTCCCTTCGTTCTTTTCGGCTAACTCTGTGGCGTCGTCAATGGAGTTCATAAAGTGGAGAGTGAAATCGGCGATTGCATCTTTGATGTTTTGTGTTGTGTCTCGAGTAGTGTTCGATAAACTATTCTGTAAAGTTTTCGCATTTTCTTCGTATTTGGACTTATGATCAATTAACATTTCGCTTAAGTTTCTATCTAAGTCTGCTGATTCGTCGCCCCACAAGTTAATTTCAGCGGTAATTTTGTCAGAACTATCTCTTTTTCCACCAGTGAATTTATCATCAAGATCTCTAATCCAATCATCTTTAATTCTTTTAATATCGGTGTTATAAGCAGTATAGTGCCTTAGTGATTCTTCTTTATGTCTATTAATTGCTTCGTCGTATTGTCTAAGGTGAGTTTTAAGCGAGTTTTCTAACATATCTTTAAGCTTAACAGTGGTATCGGAGCAATCTTTTACACCACTTTGTAAAGTGTTATCGATCTCTCCGGACATATCACTCGCAAGCGTTTCTAATTGTACATTTATGGTCTCTTGTGCTTTATGATCTAAATCGTTAGTTTCGCTAATGACATTGTCGTTTTCTAAAGTGATAATATCTGTGATGTCTGTTTTCATATTATCTGAAGTACTTCGTGTATCTTTTATATATGTCTCACTTGTATTTGTAAAATCGTCTTTCATAGGTTCAGTATAATTGAGAATATTTTGAATCGTAGTTTCATGTCTTGCTTTATACTTTTTCTTTTTACCCATCCAAAAAAATCCCTTTTTACCCATTTCAGCCGAAAAATCTGTAAACCTATTAGCGTGTTCTAAAAGATTATCAATTAAGGTTAGCGTCATACTTTTAAAATCATTGGTTTGACCAGTTAACGTTCTATGTCTTTCGTCGACTGTTGCTTTTAAATTAGTTTGAAGGGTGTCGGTGGCGTTCTTTAGGTGGATTAAGTGTTCTTTTAATAGATTTGAAATCCTTTCTTTAAGGTCTACGACTATCTTATCCATTCTTTCCAAATACTTTTCAAGAATTTGTTCCATTCTAGGTTTAAGATCGTTTGCGATAGTTTGATGACGATCCACATGATCATCTAAATCCCTTTTCAGTTCTCTTTCTAAATCTTCTACTCTTTTTGAAAAATCAGATAATAAATCTGAAATTAATCCTGTTAATCCATCCTTTGTTTTATTTACCGTAGATTCGTTTTCTTCCACTCTAGTATCTGAGATCTTTTTGATATCTGAGTTTAGTGTACCCATAATAGAATGAAGATTTTCTTCCAAAGTTTTAGATGTGTCAGTAAACCGGTTTCTTGAACTGTTAATTCTGTCTCTTTTATTGTTGTTTTTGTTGTCTGAATCTTCAAAAAAAGCTTTTATTTGGTCGTCAACAGCAGTTACTACTTCATTAATGCTTTTATCTTGGATAGCTTGCAATCTTTCAAATCGATCTGATTGATCCGCTAAAATTCCGTCTTTTATTTTAGCAATTTCGTCCCTAAACATCTTAGACTCGCCGATGTATAGTTCGAAGTATGGTTCTAAAGGAATAAACCTGTCAATAATTCCGGTTACCTTTTTGAGAAAACCCTTTTCAACTAACCAATTAGTAATCTCAATAACGCTTTCATATGTCAATTCAGGGTTTTTTTCCGTTAAAGTCAAATATACTTCTGACGAAGTTGCCCTTGGGACTCTTAGATAAACGATATATACATTAATTTGGTCTTCAGAGAAACCATATCTCGTGAAAATTTCCTTCGTAAATTCTTTTAAGCTCATAAGCTTTTCTCCATTTCTAAAATTAAAATCTAATANAATTNATATTAATTNAANTAAANTNAATNT
>JGI24724J26744_10002788_pt1 | contig 11450 bp, 11 predicted proteins | sample Cruoilmetagenom7_FD_26744 | JGI IMG/M metagenome (IMG submission 26744)
CATAAAACATCTCAGTGACCTGTCCCTACCCATTGTCCTTCATCAGCTTGTACTCAACACTGTCGACAAGCGCCTGCCAGCTTGCCTCAATCATGTTCTCCGAAACACCTACTGTCCGCCAGGTATCTTTGTGGTCCTGCGATTCTATCAGTACCCTTACCTTTGCCGCAGTTCCCGCTTTGGCATCCAGCACTCTTACTTTAAAATCCGTNAGACGCATTTCATTTATATCCGGATAAAAACGCCCCAGAGCTTTCCTCAAAGCGTTATCAAGAGCGTTAACGGGACCATCCCCTTCCGNAGCCGTGAGTTCTTCCACCCCTTTTACTTCTACCTTTATCGTAGCTTCTGAAACGAGCTTCTTCCCTCTTCGCTCAACACTGACCCTGAAACCATGCAGGTCAAAGAAGCTCTTATGANTGCCAATAACCTTCCTCATAAGAAGTTGAAGAGAAGCCCCGGCAGCTTCAAACTGATATCCCTGATGTTCAAGCTCCTTGACTCTCCTGACAATTTCCTTTGCCTTATCAGAATCTTTGTCAAGCTGGAAACGGTACTCCTTAGCTTTGAGAAGNATATTCGCCTTCCCGGAAAGTTCCGAAACNAGCACTCTTCTCTCGTTCCCGACAAGTTCCGGCTCTATATGCTCAAAACTCTTCGTATTTTTCTTCACTGCATCAACATGCATCCCGCCTTTGTGCGCAAATGCGCTGTTCCCGACAAAAGGCTGTTCGCTTTTGGGAATGACATTAGCAAGTTCACTCACATATCTGGACACTTCCACAAGCTTCCTTGCCTGCTCGTCACTCACACAGTCAATACCCATTTTCCATTTNAGAATCGGAATGATGCAGCACAAATCCGGGTTGCCGCATCTTTCCCCATACCCGTTAATTGTCCCCTGCACCTGTCTTGCTCCATTCACCACAGCCACAATTGAATTCGCAACAGACAAACCTGAATCGTTATGTGTATGTATTCCGAGCGGGACTTTTATCTCTCGTCCCACCTTCTCAACAACCTCTCCGATCCAATCCGGAAGACTCCCCCCATTCGTGTCGCAGAGGATTATCCAGTCAGCTCCGGCTTTTTCAGCAGCCTTGAGGGTTTTCATTGCATAATCAGAATCATCCCTGAAGCCATCAAAAAAATGTTCCGCGTCGTATATAACTTCCCGCCCCTTAGACTTCACATATTCTACAGTACTGCCCACCATATCAAGATTCTTCTCAGGCGTGACTTTCAATATGTCCTCAACATGCAGTAACCAGCTCTTGCCAAAAATAGTCACCACATCCGTCTCTGCGGCAAGAAGTGCTTTCAACCCGGGGTCTGTNTTAACTGTTTNNTTGCTCCGCACCGTACTCCCGAATGTGCATACCTTTGCAGTTTTCAGCCCGAGCTTGCCTACAGCTTTGAAATACTCAATATCCTTCGGGTTGGAACCGGGATTGCCTCCCTCGATAAAATGAACACCGAGCTCATCAAGCTTTTGCGTTATTGCTATTTTTTCCTTTACGGAGAAAGAAATCCCCTCCCCCTGAGCCCCATCACGAAGGGTAGTATCATACACTGCAACTTTATAATTGCGTTTATCTGAAGTCATTTCTTCTTCTTTATTCTTGCCTTCCTCTGTTTCCCCAACCCAAACTTTTTATGTAATGCCCTTACCGCCTTATCAGCCATCTTCTTATTTATGACACAGGATATCTTTATTTCCGACGTGCTTATCATCTCAATATTAATATTTTCATCGGCAAGCGTAGAAAACATCTTTGCAGCAATCCCGGAATGGCTCCGCATACCAAGACCGACCACCGATACTTTCGCAACGTTTTCGTCCGAACTCACTCCCGCCGCACCAATATCCTTTGCAACCTTCTCAGTTACTTTAACTGCTCTCTTGAGCTCATCTCCCATAACAGTGAACGATATATCGGACTTTCCACCTTCACCAACATTTTGAACAATCATATCAATGTTGAGATTTTCGCCCGCCAACCGCTTGAAAATAACGGCTGCAATGCCGGGACGGTCCGGAACCCCAAGCAGACTGACTTTTGCCTCCTTCTTATTCGCTGCCACTCCCCGAACCACAATTTTCTCCATGGACCTTGCCTCCTCCTTAATCATCGTCCCTCCGTCTCTTGAGAAGCTTGACCTCACATGCACAGGAACATTAAACCTTTTTGCAAGTTCTACGGCGCGTGGCTGCATAACCTGCGCACCAAGACTTGCCATCTCGAGCATCTCATCATATGAAATGATCGGAAGTTTGCGGGCATCTCCCACAACTCTCGGGTCAGCTGTATAAACTCCCTCAACATCAGTATAAATTTCAACTACCTCGGCTTTCAAAACCGCACCGAGCGCTATTGCAGTAAGGTCAGAACCGCCTCTCCCGAGAGTCGTAATCTCAGCATCCTGCGTTGTTCCCTGGAACCCCGCAACAACGACAATTCTGCCCGAAGCCAGTTCGCTTTTGATCTTCCCGGGCTCTATTTTCATAATCCTCGCCTGAGTATGAATACCGTCGGTGACAATTCCGATTTGCGGTCCTGTGAAAGATATCGCTTCATACCCGAGGGAATGAACAGCCATTGCAAGAAGTGCAACGGAAACCTGCTCACCGGTGGAGATGAGCACATCTACCTCACGTTCTGAAGGAGAATCCGTAACTTCATACGCAAGCTTTATCAATCCCTCCGTAGTGTCACCAACAGCAGATACCACAGCAACAGTATCATACCCGGTCTTCCTCGCCTCAATAACCCGCTTTGCCACGGCCTTTATCTTTTCGGGGTTGGCAACGGAAGTCCCGCCATATTTTTGGACAATTAGAGCCATTTTATCTCCAGCATGTACTGCAATTTAAAATTTTGTCTCGCTTTATTCTGCATTCCACTTCCCAAATTCCGCACTCAGGAAGTGCCCCATTAATTCATGTCCTGCAGAAATTACAATACCGCTCTGTTTTGCGGACATTTCATCAAACGGCAATCCTGACATCCTATTCATACCTTTGCCGTAGATAGCAAAAGGAACCATATCCTCCACATGCGTTTTCACGTCAATGGGCGTTGCATGGTCAGGTAATACACAGACCCTGTAATCTTTCTGCTTTCTGATATATGATAAAATAGGGCCGACAACTTTTTCATCAAAATCCTCAATAGCCGAAATCTTTGCGCGCACATCCCCTATATGCCCCGCTTCATCGGGTGCTTCAACATGAACCAGGACAAAATCATATTCCTTCAACGAACTAATAGCATATTCAGCTTTGGCATTGTAATCTGTATCAAAATAACCTGTCGCTCCGGGAACATCCACTACCGAAAGCCCGCATGAAACACCAATACCTTTAACAACATCGACAGCTGAAATCACTGCACCGCTTATACCGAAATCCGGCAGGCTGGGTTCCTTCCCCTGCCCCCATAGCCATGCCATATTTGCCGGATTTTCTCCGAGCTCTCTCCTTACCACATTTATTTCATGTTCATCAAGCAGTCTTTTTGATTCATACGTCAATTTCCTGAAAATATCATTCCCTGTTCCTGACGGCAGGATTTTCTCAAGCGGCTGATTTACCACATCATGCGGAGCTTTACACTTCAATAGCCGCGGGTNAAATTCGGAAAAGATACTTTCTGACAAATCAACAACAGCCAGATGCCTGTAACTTACTCCCGGATAAAATTTTATTCCGTCCCATTTCAGATTCTTGTTCAGAAACGCTATCAATACTTCCGCTTCTTTTGTAGATATATGCCCCGCACTGTAGTCAACAAGAGAACCCTCGTCAGCAGTCACAAGATTACACCGGAATGCAATCTGTTCTTTCTCAAGGTGCACTCCCATACTCGCTGCTTCAAGCGGCCCGCGACCGGTATAATACTTTCGAGGGTCGTAGCCAAGTATCGACAGGATTGCAACATCGCTGCTTTTTCCTATTTTTCTCGAAACCGTTTTAATCAACCCGAGCACGCCTTGAGCTGCAATTTCATCCATGTTAGGAGTTTTCGACACCTGGAGGGGAGTCTTTCCGCCAAGCAGATCCAGCGGCCTGTCAGCCATTCCATCGCCGATAAGCAATACATATTTCATATAAAACGTCTCCGAATTTTGTTACCGTTTAATGCTACCAACAATCTTATCCTAAGGCAAGAAAAATTTATTTCAAGAAAGCCTCACTCCAGCTCGATGAATCGGGTAACTACATAACATAAAGCAACTACATAAAACATCTCCGGGTTCAATGAATTGAACCCCTACATAAAACGGTTGGCAAGCTTGCTTGATTCCGGAAGCTGTGCCGGTATATACATCGGTTACGACCAGACGAGCGGGAAAGTTTGTTTCTGAAATCGGGATTTTTGATTACAGGCATATTAAAAATTCTCTTTTCTGGGGGTATAATTCGGTGACCGTAAATAAACAGACCGCTTTTATTGCATCGCCTGAAAAGGCACTGCTTGATTTTGTTTGCCTGAAAGGAGTAAAGATCTCATCTGAATACCTTGAGGAACTGAGACTACAGAACCCTGGAAAAATTAACCTTGATAAACTATTGGAGCACGGTAAAAGGACAAGAGTTTTAAGGTTTCTGCGGAGTTTCGGTTTTCCTCAAGAATTGCGAACCGGCTGTTTCACGACATGCCCATCGCTTTGAGGACAGCTTCCATTGTAGCCGGCAACGTGGCAGGTTCACCGACCATCTTAATAGCCCTGTCAGGGTCTTTCAGCCCATGCCCTGTAAGTATACACACGATACGTTTCCCGTTTTTGAAACGACCTTTTCCGGCCAGCTTGACTGCTCCGGCAACTGAAGCGGCAGAAGCAGGTTCTACAAACACTCCTTCAAGATGAGCAAGCATCTTGTAAGCAGTGAGTATTTCCTCATCACTCACATAATCAATGAGTCCCCCCGATTCCCCGGCAGCATCTTCAGCCTGCTTCCAGCTGGCAGGGTTTCCGATCTTTATGGCAGTAGCAACAGTCTCGGGGTTCTCTATCGGGAAACCACGCACAATCGGAGCAGCTCCTTCTGCCTGGAACCCAAGCATTTCAGGCAGACGGGTTATTTTCCCGTTTGCCTTATATTCCCTGTAACCTTTCCAGTAAGCCGTAATATTGCCCGCATTGCCCACAGGTATAAGATGATATTCAGGAGCATCGTGCAGCTCGTCACATATCTCAAACGCACCGGTTTTTTGACCTTCTATCCTATCGGGATTAATCGAATTTACCAGGACTACCGGATAACGTGAAGTAATCTCTTTTACAAGATTAAAAGCATCGTCAAAATTTCCGTCAATCGGGATAACTTTAGCCCCGTATATAAGAGCCTGCGCCAGTTTACCGAGCGCAATGTTCCCTGAGGGAACCAGGACAAAACAATCCAGTTCACCGCGAGCAGAGTATGCAGCGGCTGAAGCAGAAGTGTTACCGGTTGAAGCGCAGAGCACCGCCTTTGCGCCTCTTTCTTTCGCCTTTGAAACAGCTACGGTCATACCTCTGTCTTTGAACGAACCTGTAGGATTTGCCCCCTCAAACTTAAGAAACAGCTCGCAGTTCACCCCTATCTCAGACGCCAGACGGTCTGCCTTTATCAGAGGAGTATTCCCTTCCTGAAGGCTGATAACAGGAGTCTTCCCGCTCACCGGTAAATACTGCCTGTATTTCTCGATTATACCCATAGTAATGTTGAACCTAAGCCGTTCTCTTCATAAATTAGGTGACATATTCTGACAAGTCTTGATATTAGACTCTTCGCTTCGCTCAGAGTGACATTCCATCTTGTCATTCCCGTGCAAACGGGAATGCTAAAATCCTGGATTCCGCATCAAGTGCGGAATGACATTATCAAACACCTACGAAAGAGCTTTTTTTATTCCTCTTACTGCCTGTCTCAACCTATGCTCATTCTCAACAAGAGCAAACCTTACGAAACCTTCTCCATTGGCTCCAAAACCTATACCCGGAGCAACTGCCACCTCAGCTTTTTCAAGAAGGAATGATGCGAACTTCAACGATTTCATTTTCCTGAATTTTTCCGGTATCGGAGCCCATACATACATTGTAGCTTTTGGGACAGGAACTTTCCACCCAATTCTGTCCAGACCCTGTACAAGAACATCCCTGCGGCGTTTGTAAACCTTAACAATATCGTTAACACAATCCTGCGACGAATTGAGCGCAACAATCGAAGCGACCTGCACAGGCGTAAATATCCCGTAATCGTAATACCCTTTTATTTTTGCAAGAGCTTCAATAATGTCGCGATTCCCTACAGCAAATCCCACTCTCCAACCAGCCATCGAGTATGTCTTCGACATGCTGTAAAACTCAATCCCTACACGCTTAGCCCCTTTGGCCTGGAGAAAACTGGGAGCTTTATACCCGTCAAAACATATTTCCGAATAAGCAAGGTCATGCACAACCAGGATATTTTCTTTCTTCGCAAAATGGACTACCTTTTCGAAGAATTCCAGGTCTACAACCTGAGCTGTAGGATTATGAGGAAAACTGAGAATCAATATTTTCGGTTTCGGATACATCCTGTCCACAACCGTTTCCATGTCCGGAATGTAACCGTCTTCCCCGGTTAAAGGAAGACTTGCAACATCACCGCCTGCAATTGCAACACTGTAGAGGTAGGCGGGATACGTCGGATCCTGCGCAAGGACAATATCTCCTCTATTCAGAACAGCAAGCGACAAATGCGCAATCCCCTCCTTCGACCCAATTGTGACTATAACCTCTTTGTCAGGATCAAGTTTTACCCCAAACCTTTTCTGATACCATCTGCAAATGGCATTGCGCAGATGCGGGATTCCTTTGGAAGCAGAATACCTATGTGCTTTCGGGTCATGTGCTACCTGGCAGAGCTTATCGACTATATGCTGAGCGGGAGAACGGTCCGGGTTCCCCATCCCAAGATCAATTATGTCTATTCCTTTTTGCCTCGCCTTAAGTTTTGCTTCGTTTATGTCCGCAAACATATACGGAGGAAGACGTAATATCCTTTCAGACTTAACTTCTTTACTCATTCCCACCCCTTTTCAACCATACGCTTGCAGGCAAGTTCAATAAATTGAACCTCTGCATAAATCATCTGATGGTTGACAGTTAACCTCAAAAACTTTGCTGAAACTCTTAATCACCTTCTCCTGCACATCTTCAACACGGACATCATATCCCAGCAGCTCTCCCATAGAAGTCATTGTCCCATGCCTCAATCCACAAGGGTTAATAAAAGAGAAATGTTTCATATCAGGAGCCACATTCAGACTAAGACCGTGAAAACTTACCCATTTTTTCACACCAACGCCAATAGAGGCTATTTTTTTCTTTCCGACCCATACTCCGGTAAACCCCGGAACCCTCAAGGCTTCCAATCCGTATTCAGCCAGTACATTTATTATAACTTCTTCAAGTAAACGCAAAAACCTGTGAATGTCCCTGCCATACCCATTCAAATCAAAAATCGGATACCCTACAAGCTGACCCGGTCCGTGATAGGTAACATCCCCTCCGCGGTCCACTTCAAAGAGGGCAATCTTTTCTTTTAAACGCCCCTCTTCGTTGATAAGGATATTACTTGAACTCCCGCTGCGACCTACAGTGAAGACAGGTTCGTGCTCCAACAGAATTAGCGTATCAGGGATTTCTCCCCGTATTCTTTTAGCCACAAGATCCTTCTGAACCGAATATGCAGTATTATATTCAGTCATACCAAGTTGCATTACCCGACACCTTTTTCTCACCACATCACCCTGCACTACTTTGATTTCCGTATCTTTTTGATTTCTCGAATCAAAGCCAGATCGGCCAGGTCAATAGGTCTGCCGCTGGCCTTTTTCATCTTTTCCAGATCCGGGAGCGAAGCTATATGGAAATCCATTTTCTGATGTTTGCGTTTAATGGAATGCCTATAAAGTTTTTTGAATTGTTTCCCTTTCTGCTGGGATGACAATATCAACATCAAGAGTACTACGTGGTATGCCATGCAGGACTAATGCTGCCCCTCCAACAATAACATACGGCATCTCACACTGAGTAAAAGTTTCAAGTGCTTTTACGGCTGTTTGGAATGGAAGACTTGGATTTTTTTGCACCATTTCTCAACTCTCCAATAGCTAATTTCATATCTTCAGGTAGNAAAGAAAGCATTTCATGCCCGTATGAAATAGCCCGGGCAAGCTGTTCTTCAGCAGGTAATGACATGAACTGTCTGAAATGAATTCTTCTGATTTTATCTGAACATCCCATTTTCTACATTTTTNCCGGGGCAGAAACNCCCAAAAGCCGTAAACCGTTCCGTAAAGTTATCTGTGCAGCCCCGACGAGGGCTAACCGTGCAAGCGTTTTCTCCTCTTCCTCCCCTACAACTCTCACCCTGTCATAAAAATTGTGGAAACTGGATGCAAGAGTCTGCAAATATCCGGTTAACCTGTGCGGTTCAAGCGTTCTTCCGCTCCCTTCAACCACTTCAGGGAAAAACCCCAGAGTCTTGATCAAATCAAGCTCTTCTTCGTCTCTTAACAGCTCACAGCGGACATCTTTGACCTTCTTCAACTTCAATCCNTTTTCACTTGCAACCGAAAGCAGGCTGCATATCCTTGCATGTGCATACTGCACATANTAAACCGGATTNTCCATCGACTGTTTTTTTGCCAGTTCAAGGTCAAATTCAAGCTGAGCACCACTCTTCCGCATCAGGAGAGAAAATCTCATGTTATCCTTCCCAACTTCATCAATTACCTCCCGAAGGGTCAAGAAATCTCCTCCCCTCGTCGACATGGAGACAGGCTTACCACCGCGGCGAAGCTTTACAAGCTGTATGAGAACTATGTCAAGTGCATCGGGAGAAAACCCGAATCCTTCAATAACCGCCTTCAGGCGCGGAATATACCCGTGGTGGTCAGCACCCCACACATTAATCAGTCTGTCAAATCCATCAGAAAATTTGCGGTAGTGATAAGCAACGTCCGCCGCAAGATATGTAGGAGCCCCATTACTTCTGATTATAACCCTATCCTTCTCATCTCCAAACACAGCCGATTTGAACCACTTAGCTCCGTCCTTACTTTCCACAAGACCTTTTTCCTCAAGAAGGGCAACCATCTTACTGATACTGCCTGAATTGTGTAAACTTTCTTCTCTGAACCACGAATCAAAAAAAACTCCGAACTCTTCGAGGTCCTTTTCTATTCCCTTTCTGATTGTTTTTATTGCATAATCCCTGAAGAATTCAACTCCGCGGTCTTCACACTTCCCGCCGCATTCTTCAAACAGCTCTTTTGAAAGNTCAACCAGATATTCTCCCTTATATTCTATATCTGCATTATCTTCCTTACCCAGCAGCTGCAAATAACGGTGCTTAAGCGATTCCCCGAGAGCCACAATCTGTTTCCCGACATCATTCAGGTAATATTCCTTTCTGACTTCAAACCCACAGGCGGAAAGCACATTTGCAAGCACATCTCCCACTACAGCATTCCGNGCATGTCCCACGTGAAGCGGTCCTGTAGGATTTGCACTTACAAATTCCAGAAGAACTTTCTTCCCGTGACCCATATCCGAACAACCATACCTTTCCCCTTCTTCATCAATCTGCAGGAGGATCGGGTATAAAGCCTCCGGTTCCAGAAAAAAATTGATGAACCCGCCTCCGGCAACCTCAATTTTGCTGAACAACGAACTTTTCTGAATCTTCGGAGCGAGATACTCGAGAATTGTATCAGACACCTTCACAGAAGGGATTCCCGAACTGCTTGCAATAAGGAAAGAAATGTTTGAGGAGATATCTCCATGACTTTTCTCTCTGGGCAGTTCGAAATATATCGGAGGTATTTCAGCCAGGTTCAGTTTTTCTCCTGCTTCTTCAACAGCCTGCCTCAAAAACTTTCTGATAACCTCCTTTGTGTCTCCTGTCATTTTTTCGTAACCCCTGACTATCAGCCTTTCAATCCTAATCTCGGTGCATCAGCCCACAGTTTCTCAAGCTGATAGAATTGCCGGACTTCAGGCTGAAATATATGTATAACTACACTCCCATAGTCCAGTAACGTCCATTTTGCTTCTTCATAACCGGCAACATGCCAGACTTTTACTTTCCTCTTCTTCATCTCGCTTGTAATAGTCTCGGCAATTGCCCTGACCTGCGTATCGCTTTCACCGTTGCATATCAGAAAATAATCCGTAAAAGCCGTGACTTTCCTCATGTCCAGCAATATCATGTCACTTGCCTTTTTCTGATAGGCTATTTCTCTTGCAAGAAGAGCTTTTTTCTTAGAATCACTCATTAGGTAACATCCTGTAATCCTGCAAAACAAGCTTTGCAGCTACAATCCTTAGCCCTCTACTTATAAAGACCATGTTCAACAATGTACTTCTCCACATCTTCCGGCAGCAGATACTTTACAGAACGGCTATCCCTGATTCTATCCCTGATATCCGTTGATGAAATCCCAAATCCCGGAATGCTCATAAGATGGCACCCTGTCCGCATTTTACCCTCTTCATTCCATCCGGGCCTTGTAGCAACAATGAACCGGCACCCGTCGAGCAATACGTCAATATCTTTCCACGTAGAAAGTTCCGTGAAGCTGTCCATACCGATAATGAAATATATTTCAGTTCCTTCACCATACTTTTTCTTAAACTCTTCTACCGTCTCCACCGAATAAGATTTGCCGCCCCGCTCAAGTTCTACCGGGGAAACATCAAAATCCGGATTGGATTCAATCGCAAACCGAATCATCCTGCAACGGTCTTTTCCGTCTGCAAGTCTCTCCCCGCTCTTATGCACAGGTTGGTTACACGGGACAAAAATCACCTTATCCAGCTCAAACTGTTCATTCGCCTGAGATGCAATAAAAAGATGTCCGTAGTGGACAGGATTAAACGCCCCCCCTATTATACCTATCTTCGTCATTTATTTCGTATTTCGTTGTTCGTCGTTCGTATCTCGTTAAAACTTTTCAATTTTATTGTAGGGGTTCAATTTCAAGGAATTAAGCCCCTACTCGCTTTGCTCTATGTAGGGGTTCAATTTATTGAACCCGCCTCGGGTTTGTGAGATACCAGATACGAACAACGAGATACGGCTTTTATTTACTGCCTTATCTGTCCATTCCCATAAACTACATATTTATACGTAGTCAATTCTTCAAGCCCCATCGGGCCGCGGGCATGAAACTTGTCCGTGCTGATTCCCATCTCTGCCCCAAAACCAAATTCTCCTCCGTCGGTAAAACGGGTGGAAGCATTCACGTATACACACGCAGAATCAACTTCGTTCGAGAACTTTTTTGCACTGTCCAGACCGGTCGTGATAATCGCATCAGAATGCGAAGAACCGTATGTATTNATATGCTCAATAGCCTCTTCAATGTTTGATACAACCTTAACTGAAAGGACCAGGTCAAGATATTCTGTCC
>JGI24724J26744_10002793_pt1 | contig 11441 bp, 6 predicted proteins | sample Cruoilmetagenom7_FD_26744 | JGI IMG/M metagenome (IMG submission 26744)
TGTTATAAAAGACTTTATTTTAAATATTGGCCTGTTTAAATTTGGTTAATTAAATGTAAATAATTCAGAAAATTACGGCAAGAATTAGCTGTGATAAATACTGTACTTTTCACTTATAATTATTGATTTCCACTTGTAATATCAGTTTCATTGCTTCAAAGTAACGCTTTTAATAGACAATAATGAAATTCATAAAAATAAGTGTCGAGTTCAGAGTTAAATAATTGGTGGCATAAACAAAGTTTTGATTTTCCAGAGGATAAATTGAAGACGATTGAGTGTGCCTTTGATTTGGTTAAAGATATCTCATTTGATTTGGCGGTTAACAAAGATTGTATTTCGAAAGATCATCTGACTGAATTGGTTAAGTTGTTGGTTAATTTACAGGCAGATGATGAAGTTATTACTGCTGCTTTGTTGTTTCATATTTTACGTTCAAATCAAAAAATTACAGAGCCACAAAGGGTTTTGTTTTCTCCTTCAGTTTTATTTATATTGGATGAAATATATAAAGTTAGCCAACTGGAGTGGATGAATGATACAGAAGCTTTAATCAACAATGGTGAGTCTTTACGTCGGTTATTATTTGCTATGATAAAAGATGTACGATTGGTTTTAATACTGTTGGCTGATCAAGTGGTGTTATTGCGTGCATCGGTTAAATTTCCAGAATCAGAACAGCAAAAACTTGCCCAATTATCGCAAACACTACATGCCCCATTAGCTAATCGTTTAGGTGTTTGGCAAGTCAAGTGGGAACTGGAAGACTTTTCGTTTAGATTCTCACAACCCAAACAGTATAAGCAAGTTGCCAAGCTTCTAGCTGAAAAACGCAAAGATCGTGAAGAATTTATTTTTCATTCCATTCAGCAATTAACTGATAAGCTAACTGAAGTAAATATTAAGGCTGATATTGTTGGCCGCCCTAAACACATTTATAGCATTTATAAAAAAATGCAAAAAAAGAATTTAACCTTTGATGGCTTATATGACATTCGAGCAATTCGAGTTTTGGTTGATAATTTGTCGGATTGTTATGCTGTCTTGGGTATGGTTCATGCTTTGTGGAAACACATTCCCAAAGAATTTGATGATTATATTGCCATGCCAAAAGGTAATAACTATCAATCACTGCATACGGTTGTTATTGGGGAAGGTGGCAAGACCATGGAGGTTCAAATCAGAACCCATGAAATGCATGAACATGCAGAATTAGGAGTTGCTGCACATTGGCGTTATAAAGATGGTACCAAACAAGATGTTGGTTATGATAATAAAGTTAACTGGATGCGTCAGTTATTGTCTTCAAATGACCAGGATAGTACGGATTTATTAGCTCAGTTTGAAACTGAAACTGAAGAAGAGCGTATTTATGTCTTTACTCCCAATGGTGATGTAGTGGATTTATCCGTGGGGTCAACGGTTGTCGATTTTGCCTACCATGTACATACTGAGGTTGGTCACAGAACCCGAGGGGCAAAAGTAAATGGAGGTATTGTTCCACTAACCACAGCGCTAGAAACGGGCGATAGGGTTGAAATATTAACAGCAAAAGTTGCTAAACCCAGCCGTGATTGGTTAAGTGAGCAATCAGGTTATCTGAATTCTGCTAAAGCTAAAGCCAAAGTTAGGCATTGGTTTAGAGAAAATGATTTTGATCAGAATGTTATTATTGGAAAAGAAACGTTAGATAAAGAACTTAAAAAATTCGCACTTGAGTCTGTTGATTTAAAACAATTCTTAAAAAAATATAATATAAAAGAAGTAGATAAATTATACGCTAGAGTGGCAACAGGGGATGTTTCTGTTAATCAAATATTACGCTTAGCAGAAGAACAAATTCGTCCAAAAGAACCTGAGCCGTTTAAACTAACAAAACCAGTAGTTGTTCCACAAAAAAAATCACACAATCCTTATGTCGTTGAAGGTTTGGCCAATGTTATGGCAACTCAAGCCAATTGCTGTCATCCTGTATTGGGAGATTCAATTGGTGGTTTTATCACTCGAACAAGAGGCGTCAGTGTTCATAGTATAATTTGTGATAATTATGTCAGGATGATAACCGAGCAACCAGAGCGTATTATTGCCGTAAATTGGAGCGAAGATACAAGCATCAGTTTTCCTGTTAAAATTGAAATTTCAGCTTATGATCGTAAATCTTTTATAAAGGATTTATCGGCCGTTTTAGCGCATTTGAAAGCCAATATTGAAGCATTAATTGCTCAACCAGATAAGAGTCATGGAATTAATCATTTGAAACTCACCATCCGAGTTAATGATTTTGAACATCTAAATCTTGTGTTAAGTAGGATTAGCACCATTGAGTATTTGATTTCAGTTAAACGCATTGCTTGACACCCATCAACTTTATTTCTGAGTTCCTATCTTATAATAATTCCAAGTTTCCATAATCAGTAGGAGTTATTTTATGTATGTTAAAGAAGAAAAGAAATTAAAAAAACTTAAGAGAGAACTTAAAGAGCGTATTAAAGGAATAAAAAAATCTTTAACTTCCACACGCAGTAAAGATTGGTCAGAAGCTGCAGTTGAAGCAGAAAATGATGAAGTCTTAGAAGCTATTTATGCAGAAACCTCCGCTGAACTGTTGCAAGTTAAGTTTGCTTTGAAAAGGATAAAACTCAATGAATACAGTGACTGTGCAGAATGTGGTGAAGAAATTAATAAGAAACGATTAAAAATTATGCCTTTTACAACATTGTGTATAAAATGTGCTCAATTATTAGAATTTAAATATAAACCAGCATGAAAAAAAATACTAAAATCACTATTCTTGGTGCAGGATTTGCAGCATTGACAGCTGTCCGTAAAATTCGTAAACTTGATCAAAATTGTGAAATTACCTTAATTGCAGCTAAAGAACAATTCGTTTATTTGCCAAGTTTAATTTGGATTCCTTCAGGAAAAAGGAAAGCAAAAGATCTAATTGTTCCTTTACAAAAATTTATAAATAAACATAAAGTAAAGTTTCATGCTGCACATGTTATAGGAATCCAGCAAGAAGGTAGGGTTGTTGAAACCACCAATGGCGATGTGACTAATGATGGTTTGATTATTGCTACAGGCGGTAGATTTATCAAGAAATTACCAGGTATAGAACATGCAATAACACCATGTGAAGGTATTGCGGCAGTAGAAAAAATAAAAGCAAAACTAGAAACAATGGATGGCGGCACTATAGCTATTGGTTTTGCCTCTAACCCTAAGGAACCATCAGCCATGCGTGGTGGCCCAATGTTTGAATTTTTATTTGGACTTGATCAACAATTACGCCAAGAAAAGCGCCGAGATAAATTCAAATTAGTTTTTTTCTGTCCAGCACCAAAACCTGGTATCCGCATGGGTGAAAAAGCAGTAAATGGTCTTTTATCTCGCATGCAAAAATTTGGAATAGAAACACACCTTGGAAATAAGATGAAAGGCTTTGAAGCAAATAAAGTCATGACAGAAGGTGGTGAAATTAAGACTGACTTAATTCTTTTTATGCCTGGTATGACAGGTAACAAATGGTTTAAAGAATCAGGATTACCATTGTCTGATGGCGGTTTACTTAAAGCCAATAAATATTGTCAAGTTAATGGAGATGGCGTTTCAAGTGTATATGTTGCTGGTGACAGCGGAAGTTTTCCTGGGCCAGGATGGATGCCTAAACAAGCACATATGGCAGATTTACAAGCTGAAGCCGCAGCAGAAAATTTATTGGCTGAATTAGCAGATAAGCCTGTCAATAAAACTTTCAAAGCTGAGTTGATGTGTATTGTTGATAGCAATAATAAAGGCGTCTTTACGTTAAGAACAGAAAAACGCCAATTTGTATTACCGCCAATGAGAATATTTCATTGGGCGAAAGTCTTTTTTGAGTGGTGGTATTTGCGACAATTACGATAGGAATTGTTATAAAAGGCTACTTTATTAACAGAGTAGCTTTAAAGTTAAATGTATTTCACTTCAGTAATATAATAGGTGACATCACCACCAGGTGTTTGTACATCGACTTCATCATCTAATTCTTTGCCGATTAATGCACGCGCAATAGGGGAAGAAATTGATATTTGTCCATGATCGATATCTGCTTCAACATCACCAACAATTTGATAGGTAACTGTTTTTTCATCGTCATCTTCAAGGGTCACAGTTGCACCAAAAACAACTTTATTACCGACATTTAAGCTTAATATATCAATGACTTGTGCATTTGAAATAGTCCCTTCTAAATATTTTATACGGGCTTCATTCATGCCATGTTCTTCACGCGCAGCATGATACTCTGCATTTTCTTTTAGATCACCATGTGCTCTTGCTTCGGCTACCGAAGCAATGATTCTTGGGCGTTCAACTGTTTTTAATCGTTTTAGTTCTTTATTTAATTTTTCTGCACCAGATGCAGTAAGTGGAGCTCTGCTCATTATTTCTTCCTATTTATTATTATTCAGCTGGTTGACTTAAGTCATGTAGTTCATCAAGTGAATAAATTTGGTTTTTATCTAAATGTTTATACGCTTCGAGTGTTGCCGCCGCCCCGTATATTGTGGTGGAGTAGTTGACTCTGTGTTGTAAGGCTTCACGTCGTATAGAATATGAATCTGAAATAGCTTGGGAGCCTTCAGTCGTGTTAATAATGAAGTCTATTTCATTCGACTTAATCTTGTCAACAATATGTGGTCTTCCTTCAGCAACTTTATTCACTCGTTCACAGTATAGACCTTGTTCTCTTAACAGTTCACATGTCCCTGCTGTAGCAACTAGTTCAAATCCCATGCCTTGTAAAATTTCTGCTAAAGGAATAACCTGTTTTTTATCAGCCTCTCTAACACTGATAAAAGCCGTTCCTTGTAATGGCATTGAAGTATCACTGGCTTGTTTTGAACGTGCAACAGCAGCGCCAAAGCTTTTACCAATGCCCATGACTTCGCCTGTTGAGCGCATTTCAGGCCCTAATATAGGGTCAACACCAGGAAACTTCAAGAAAGGAAAGACTGGCTCTTTTATTGAAAAGTGATTAAGTTTAAGGCGTTCTTTAACTTTTTGCTGTTTAAGGCTTATTCCGGCCATACATCTAGCTGCAATTTTTGCTAATGGTAATCCCGTTGCTTTTGAAACAAAAGGAACCGTTCTTGAAGCCCTTGGATTGACCTCTAAGATATATATTTCATCGCCTTGAATAGCAAATTGTGTATTCATTAAGCCAATAACACCTAATTCTTTCGCCATTAAACCAGCTTGATGCCCTAGCTCTTTTTGCATATCTAAAGAGAGTGAAAAAGGAGGAATACAACAAGATGAATCACCAGAATGGACACCAGCTTGTTCGATATGTTCCATGATTCCACCAATCATAATATCTTTCCCATCACAGATAATATCGACATCTACTTCTGTTGCATGGTCTAAAAATCTATCCAATAAAACAGGAGAATCATTTGAGACTTTCACTGCCTCAGCCATGTATCTATTGAGTTCCCTGTCATTATGTACGATTTCCATTGCACGTCCACCCAAGACAAAAGAGGGGCGAACAACCAAAGGATAACCTACTTGATTAGCTAATTCGACAGCTTCATCAACATTTTTCGCAATGCGATTAGGTGGTTGTCTAAGCTTTAATTTGTCTAACATGGCTTTAAATAATTCTCGATCCTCCGCCATATCAATACATTCAGGTTGTGAACCAATAATTGGTACACCGGCTTGTTTTAATCCATTGGCTAAATTTAAAGGCGTTTGCCCACCATATTGAACGATTACACCGGCAGGTTTTTCAACATGCACAATTTCCATTACGTCTTCATGTGTTAGTGGTTCAAAATATAACCTATCAGCTGTGTCATAATCAGTTGAAACAGTTTCTGGATTACAGTTAACCATGATAGTTTCAAAACCATCTTCTTTAAGAGCTAATGCAGCGTGAACACAACAATAATCAAATTCAATCCCTTGGCCAATTCGATTAGGGCCGCCACCAAGAATCATGATTTTCTTTTTGTCAGTTGGGTTAGCTTCACAAAATTGTTCGTAAGTTGAATAAAAATAATCTGTGCTGGCATCAAACTCTGCCGCACAAGAATCGACCCGTTTATAGACTGGTCGAATATTGTGGCTATGGCGGTTTTTTGTAAATTCTTGCTCTGATATGGATAATAACTCAGCTAGTTTAGAATCTGAAAAGCCTAATTCTTTTAAAGCAAGAAAGTGTTTACTATTTAGATCCGTAACACTTGTATCTAACAGTGATTGTTCTACATGAATAATGTGTTCAATTTGACTTAAAAACCAAGGGTCAATAGCTGAAATTTCAAATAACTTATCTATACTATACCCAAGTCTAAAAGCATCGCCAACATAGAGTAGTCTATCAGAAGTAGGCTCTCTTAACTCTTTATTAAGGTCAAATCCATCATCAATATCTGATTGATTAATCAAAGAATCCATGCCATTTAAGCCTGTTTCCAATCCTCTTAATGCTTTTTGCAGAGACTCACTAAATGTTCGTCCAATTGCCATGACTTCACCAACAGATTTCATCTGAGTGGTTAAGTGATTATCGGCTTTGGCAAATTTTTCAAAGGCGAATCTTGGTATTTTTGTGACGACATAATCAATACTGGGTTCAAATGAAGCTGGAGTAGCACCATCCGTTATTTCATTTTGAAGTTCATCCAATGTATAACCAACTGCCAATTTCGCAGCCACTTTTGCTATAGGAAAGCCTGTGGCTTTTGAAGCTAAAGCTGAAGAGCGAGAAACACGTGGATTCATTTCAATGACAATCACCCTTCCATTTTCTGGATTGATTGAAAATTGAACATTGGAACCACCCGTATCAACACCAATTTTACGTAAAACAGCCAATGATGCATCACGTAATATTTGGTACTCTTTATCGGTTAAGGTTTGTGCTGGCGCAACAGTGATAGAATCACCTGTATGTACACCCATTGGGTCAAGATTTTCAATAGAACAAATGATAATACAGTTATCTTTTTTATCTCTAACCACTTCCATTTCATATTCTTTCCAACCTAACAAAGACTCTTCTAATAGCACTTCGCTGGTTGGTGACATTTTTAAGCCATTGGCAGTAATATCTTCGAATTCTTCTAAATTGTACGCAATGCCCCCACCTGTTCCACCCATGGTAAAAGAGGGGCGAATAATAACAGGATAGCCTATATTTTTTTGCGCAATACGGGCTTCTTCCATATCATGAATTAAGAATGATAAAGGCGTTCCAAGCCCAATTTCAGTCATGGCTTTTTTGAAAAGCTCACGATCTTCAGCCATATCAATGGCTTCTCGTGTGGCTCCAATCATTTCTACATTGAATTTTGCTAATACACCACGAGCGACTAAATCTAATGAACAATTTAATGCCGTCTGGCCACCCATGGTTGGTAACAATGCATCTGGTCGTTCTTGTTCGATAATTTTTGCAACCGTTTGCCAGTTAATCGGTTCAATAAAAATTCTATCCGCCGTTTCAGGGTCCGTCATGATCGTGGCAGGGTTAGAATTAACTAAAATAACTTTATAGCCTTCATCTTTAAGTGCTTTACATGCTTGAGTGCCAGAATAATCAAATTCACACGCTTGGCCAATGACAATTGGGCCGGCTCCTAACACTAAAATACTTTTTATTTCATTACGCTTAGGCATGAGAATTCTCCTGTTTCTTTTTGTCTTTCATTGCATCCATAAATGGCAGGAAGATTTTTTTAGCATCATGAGGTCCTGGACTTGCTTCAGGGTGACCTTGAAAGCTATAGGCAAAACAATCGGTTCTTTTGATAGCTTGTACAGAATCATCGAATAATGATTTATGAGTAACCTGTAACGTGTTTGGTATATTAGACTCATCAACGGCAAAGCCATGGTTCTGAGATGTTATCATCACTTCTTTAGTGGATAAGTCTTGAACAGGATGATTAGCACCATGATGTCCGAATTTCATTTTCACGGTCTTTGCACCACTGGCCAGTGCCAAAATTTGATGGCCAAGACAAATACCAAATAATGGAATGTTTGATGTGAGCAATGCTGTCACTGCACTTATAGCATAATCACAAGCGGCAGGGTCACCAGGTCCATTAGAAAGAAATATACCATCTGGTTGCATAGCTAAAACATCTTGGGCACTTGTATCAGCAGGAACCACGGTCAAATCACATCCAAGTGAAGCTAAAATACGCAATATATTTTGTTTAACGCCATAATCATAACAAACGACTTTGAATGTGTTTTCTATATTTTCACTAAAATCATTTGTCAATAAATCAAACTCACCTTGTTGCCATTGATAGGGTTTGTCACATGTTACTTTAATAGCCAGNTCCATATTTTCTAAACCAGTAAATTGATTGGCAAGATTGACAGCAGCTGTATCATTATTTTCTTTCGAGGTGAGGCCTGTTGTCATAATACAAGCTTTCATTGCGCCTTTGGTGCGTAATAACTTTGTTAGTTTACGTGTGTCTAGGTTTGCTATGGCTACAATTTTATTTTTTACGAGATATTGTTGCAGCGTTTCTTGCATGCGCCAAGAGCTAGCTAATTTTGGTAAGTCTTTGATAACCAAACCTTTAACATAAGTTTGATTGGCTTCATTATCACTGGAGTTACAACCTGTATTCCCAATATGTGGGTATGTAAAGGTAACGATTTGTTCAGCATAAGATGGATCTGACAGGATTTCTTGATAACCTGACATAGCAGTATTGAAAACTATTTCACCTACTGAATTATCTTCATATCCGATAGAAATCCCATTAAATATAGTTCCATCTTCAAGGGCTAAAATGGCTTTCTTTTGCCCAGCAAAAAGAACTGAGTCTAAATTTGAATTGCTCATATAATTATTTTAATGTTGTTTGATTAATGAATAATAACGATTCACGGCTGGAACGGCATTTTAACTCATTAAATAACGCTAGTCTAAACAATTTAGATAAATTCATAGGGAATAGATAAACCCAATAGAAAATAAGGCTTACATCATAACAACTCTTCAAACCCATCAGCAAAAATTCCATCAGGGACAGTTGGACTTATCGTTATGTTAACTGTAGCTGTATCACAGGCATTTGTTGGGCTTTCATCATCACAGGCATTGTAAATAAAACTATCAAAAGCAGGAGTACTACCATCATGTGTATAACTAAAAGTTCCATCAGTATTCAAAGTAAATGCACTGGCATTAGATGGTTGTGTGTTGATTGTTGCTTGTAAGGTCTGGTCATCGGCATCTGTGTCATTAGTTAATACCGAGGTTGCTGTACTAATCAATACTGTTGACGTAGCGCCTTGACTTACTAAAATAGCATCATTGTTAGCAATTGGAGAATCATTAACTGGATTAATAGTAATACTCACTGTTGCTGTATCACAAGCAGGTGGCATTTCATCATCGCATGCATCATAGGTNAAATTATCGGNAATTGTTTCACTGCCATCGTGTGTATAACTAAAAGTGCCATTGGTATTCAAAGTAAAGGCACTAGATTTAGTTGGGTTTGTATTGATAAAAGCAGCAAGCACTAAATCATCAGGGTCCGTATCGTTGCTTAATACTGAGTTTTGTGCACTAACTAACACCACTGATGTAGCGCCCTCATCAACTGAAATCGCATCATTATTTGCGGTTGGCGTGACATTACTTAAGTTAATGGAGATATTGACAGTACCATTTGCACACTTAGACGGGCTCCCATCATCACAGACTTGGTAAACAAAGCTATCAAGAGCAGAAGCAGTGTTGTTATGTTCATAACTAAAAGTACCATTACTAAAAAGTTCAACAGAGCCATTACTTGGGCCACTTACTGCCGTGGTTTGCATGGATAAAGTATCATCAGGTTGATCTAAATCACTGTCATTGCTGATTAAAGAGGTGTTGGCACCATTGACTGTGGTAACGACTAAGCCTTGGTTAACATTTGCGGTATCGGTGTTAGCGACAGGAGTATCATTACAAAATTGAGCATGAGTAGTGCCATACCGACCTTCATCAATACCACCAGAGTCTGGAGTTCCTTGGGAAATAGCATGCTTATTATATACCCAAAAACAAGCTTCATCTGGATCTACAGAAGTGGCAGAATAATCACCCCACCGGTTATCGGGTCCACCAAAAGTTCTAACATAAAAGGCAATGCCAGTGCTAACAATTTTTGCAGGACGCATAGAGTTTAATGGGTCAGTTGGTGATTGGTGCACATAGTAAGAACTCGGAAACATGTTGGAACTAGAGGCGGTAAACCCAACAAGAATACCTCCGTCAGCATTCACGGCTATTGATGGATATGATGTATATGTACCTGTTCCAATATCACTTTCTCCACCAATTATATTGCCTTGAATAAAAGCAGGGTTTGATAAGTTGCTGGTATCAATTTCTCCCCAAAAAGCAGTGGCTTCATTTAAATTATTGGCATCATTTGATCTTACTTCAGTGGTGAAATACAGTGAATTGTTCCTCCATACAGAATCTAAGACTCTTCGGTCTCCTGATTTAATGTTTGTTGCTGTACCTGATTGTGGCGCATCGGGTACAGACGTACCTGCCAGTACATCGACAAGGCCAAAAAATTCAAACTGTTGAGTAAAAGTTGTTGCACCCAAAGGGTTGTCGATTCTTATCATTTGGACTGCACTGTTACCTGATCCTGCTAAACCACTATAACCAACCAACCAAGTTCCAACACCAGCGGGCGTTGAGCCATAAATTTGTGCAGGCATTTGGGTAACTGGAATGAAGCCTAAAGTACCCGCTGGATCGTAAATATTAGCAGAAGCAGTTCCACCTCCATATAATCCACCAGAAATACCTTTATCAATGATAATGACCCTGGTGCCTCCATTTGAACCTGGAGTGGTATTAGCCGGGTCAAAATATTGAAACATATTTCCTGTAATATATATCGCTTCTTCATCAATAGATAGACCAGGATAGTCTAGCCAGTGTAAATCACCATTGGCATCTGTGTTTGTACCGATAATATTTATATTGGTATTAATTTCAGCAAAAGTCCAATTTCCATTTGGATCGCTGTCATCAGATATTGCGATCAGAACGAGAGAAGTATTAGCAGAATCACCACTGCCTATGTCTGTGCGTTCAAGTGTAACGACTACCCAGCGATCTTCAAATTGGTCGTAAACTACTTTTGGATCAAAAGTAAAGTTTGCAGGATTTAATGTTGTAAAGAAATTTTTAAGTGTATCAGAATAATCTTGTGTACCATCTTTTTGATAAAATTCGATAGAGGTATTAAAAACATTAACCACATGATTAGGACCCGCCGCCCCGTGAGGGTCTGCTGGAATGAATAGCCCACCACCACTGTTAATTAAGTTGGTAACAGTCGTTCCCGCCGCTATGGTTGTTTGTAGGGCTTTATTGTTTTCTGGGGCTTGAGGTTGAGTGCTTT
>JGI24724J26744_10002794_pt1 | contig 11436 bp, 13 predicted proteins | sample Cruoilmetagenom7_FD_26744 | JGI IMG/M metagenome (IMG submission 26744)
ACCTGCGTTTGGGGATCGCACATGCGCTGCAATGCTGCATCAGCATCAGCCATTTCGGTATAATGAAGCACGGCCATCGAGATCGGCAATTTGCGCTCGCCAAAATTGGGCGAGGGGGTTTCCCGGTGGACCAGATCATCCTTCATCCGATCATGCCATCAGGCTGCGGCAAAACCGCGCCCAGCACCAGTGAATCATCCGCCCGCTGATATTGTAATCCNCCGCCCGCCTGTTCAGCCAGAAGGTAGAGCATATGGGCCGGCGCAGTGCGGCTGGACAATTCGGCTGCTGGCAGGCTGCCTTCCAATGCCTTGCCAATCGTATCGTCAAAGGCAATTTTCGGTCCCGCTGCGCGCACCACGATCTCGCTTGCGCCGTCTCTTAATTCAGCGCCAATATCCAGCGTGCCCCCGCGCACCAGCGCGTCGATTGCAATATGGGCAAAATTAAGCAGAACCTTAACGGCAACCTTGGGCAATTTCGCATCAGCCAGCGCCCAGTTTACTTCGATCCGGCTCTTATCCGCCACCAACGCATCGACCAATGCCTTGGGTTCTGCCACTTCGACAAATTCACCAAAACCGCCCGCAGCCCCAAAGGCGAGGCGGAAGAATTTCAATTTATCGGTGCTGATCTTGGCGCTTTGTTCAAGCAGTTCAAAACAGCGCGCGCGCATTTCTGGATCTTTTTCATCGCTAAGTAATTCCAGACCATTGCTGAGCGCGCCCACCGGACTAAGCAAATCATGGCACAAGCGCGAGCAAAGCATTGCGGCGAGGTCGACAGAAGCTGTGGTCATGCAAATTTTTTCCGGTTTCGAGTGTGAGGCGCCGTCTTAGCTGTCCGATACTACATAGGAAAGGCGTTCAAAACCATCGGCTGTATCCCGCCAGAACAGAACCGTTCCCAGATCGGCGCCCCCGCCAACATCCACGCCAATACCTGCCCCATTATCCCCACTGATGCCCAAACCAATAATCGCCCAGATTTTACCATCCCCCGCCGCCATTAAACGGTCCGTAGCAGATGGTTCGGGCGGGCCGACCGGGTGGGAATGATAATATCCAGCGATCTGCGGCCCGTTGCTGCGGGCGCTGCGGTGGGCATCGATCAGCGTCTGTGGGTCAATTTCGAAATGGGTTTGAGGCGCATCCGCAATATTGCGGGCCGCCTTGATGGTATCAATGCGCCCATCATGCCCCAGCAACAACCCGCATGCTTCTTGCGGCGCGGCGCGTCTTGCCTGCGCGATAAGGGCTTCGATAAGGCCCGGCGCTGCCTGAAATTGCTCCACTGCGATGATCGCCTATCCCCAGCGCCTGATCGTCTGTATGGCCGGCACACAAAGCGCCTGCGCCGCATCAGAGGATGTAAATCCAAAATGGCTTAGAAGGGCGCTAAAAGAAGTGCAATCCCCGGGCAAATTCGGGGCAAAGGGTGTTGGGGTGTAAGTGAGCGAGGAAACTATCATCACCGGCACTCTGGCTGAACCTGCCCAGCGCCTTGATAAGGCGCTGGCCCAATCTTCGGGCTTATCGCGTGAACGGGTTAAGGCGCTGATGGCCCAAGGCGCCATTACCGTTGGCAAGACAATCGTTTCCAACCCGGCAAAGAAGATGCAGCCCGGCGCGCATTTCACCATTACCGTGCCCCCTGCGGTTGATGCTGCGGCCAAGGCACAGGAAATTCCGCTCGATATTGTGTTCGAGGATGAACATCTGATCGTGATCAATAAACCCGCTGGATTGGTGGTGCATCCCGCCGCTGGAAACCGCGATGGAACGCTGGTCAATGCATTGCTGCATCATTGCGCCGGGCAGCTATCGGGCATTGGCGGTGTGGCGCGGCCAGGTATCGTTCACCGGATCGACAAGGACACATCTGGTTTACTGGTCGTGGCCAAGACAACGCAGGCGCATGAAGGGCTGGCCAAACAATTTGCCGACCATTCCATTTCGCGGGCCTATCTGGCTTTATGCGCCGGCTATCCCGCCCCTTCATCCGGCACGATTGCCAAACGAATCGGGCGATCTGACCATAATCGAAAGAAAATGGCCGTTCTGGAGGATGATAGCCCGCGCGGAAAACATGCAATAACGCATTATAAGACACTGAAAATTCTTAAACATTGCGCCATCATCGAATGCCGTCTGGAAACTGGTAGAACCCACCAGGTCAGGGTTCATCTTGCGTCAATCGGCCATGCCCTATTAGGGGACCCTACATATGGCAGAACGCCGAGCGTTTTACGTCCGATTCTTCGAGAAATCGGCTTTGATCGTCAGGCACTGCATGCCGCCACACTGGGCTTTATCCACCCCGCCACAGGCGAAAAGGTGGAATTTAGCGCCCCTTTGCCAGGCGACATACAGGAATTGATCGACCAAACCGGTGGTTTAGATCGATGAAATGCGCTTCAAGACGCGAAAAAATGCTCTATATGTAACCATGTGGCCCGCACAGACGGATGCCCATTAGGGGTCCAAGGCGTGAGGTCGACACAAGAAAGGTTAGGGAAACAGTGAGCACGAAGAAAAGTTTGACGGTCCCGGCCCTTAGCGGTGAACAAAGCATCAACCGCTATCTGTCGGAGATCAAGAAATTCCCCATTCTAACGCCCGAGCAGGAATATATGCTCGCCAAACGTTATGCCGAACATGAAGATCCCGAAGCTGCAGCGCAGATGGTTACATCCCACCTGCGCCTCGTGGCCAAGATCGCCATGGGTTATCGCGGCTATGGCCTGCCCGTCAGCGACCTGATTTCCGAAGGGAATGTCGGGCTGATGCAGGGCGTCAAGAAATTCGAACCCGATCGCGGCTTCCGCCTCGCCACTTATGCAATGTGGTGGATCAAGGCGAGTATGCAGGAATTCATTCTGCGCAGTTGGTCGCTGGTCAAAATGGGCACCACGGCTGCGCAGAAGAAATTGTTCTTCAATCTGCGCCGGATGAAAAAGCAGCTCGAAGCCTATGAGGATTCGGACCTGCGCCCTGAAGATGTGACCAAAATTGCCACCACTTTGGGTGTGGCTGAACAAGAAGTGGTCAATATGAACCGCCGGATGATGATGGGCGGCGATGCCTCCCTCAATGTCCAGATGCGCGGTGATGACGAAGGCGGCGGACAGTGGCAGGATTGGTTGACCGATGATCGCCCCCTGCAAGATGAAACCGTGGCCGACGCCGAAGAGGCACAGGTCCGCCATGAAATGCTGGGCGAAGCGATGGGTAGCCTGAATGATCGGGAAAAACATATCCTGACCGAACGGCGCCTGACCGACAACCCACAAACATTGGAAGAATTATCGCAGGTTTACAGCGTCAGCCGCGAACGTATCCGCCAAATCGAGGTGCGCGCCTTTGAAAAGCTGCAAAAGGCCATGCAACGCCTGGCTGGCGAACGGTTTGTGCCAACGCCAGCTTAAATTTCCAACTTCCGAATAATGATGGCGGCCAGATAAGCGATTAATTTTGCTTCTCTGGCCGCCTTCTATTTGGCATGACTACACATCATCATTTGGGGGCCTGAGAATGCGTTTGTTTTTGAAAATTTTTGGCGCGCTGGCTGCTGGCCTGCTTTCACTCAACCCCGCCGCCGCCTTGGCGCAGCGGATATTGCATGTCCCGCCGGAGCAATGGACGCATCAACCCACAGGGGCAGTATTTCCTCAATCATTGGACGGGTTGCAACGTATTCGCATTACCGAATTTTCTTCTGACGGGCAGAATGTGGGCGTATCCTATCTGCTGAAACATGACGGAAAAAAACTGCTGGTGACTGTCTATACCTATCCCACCATCGCAGGCGTCAGCTGTGAAATGGAATTTGCCAACGTAAGATCACATATTGATGCGCGTAATGGCGCTGCATTGATTAGCGAAGGCCGCATCCCGCCCCACGGGGGAAGGCCGGAAGAAACGGCCTTGCTTGCACGCTATGCCATCGCGCCGAGGGGGCCAGATTACCCTACCATGATAACAGATGCCTATCTCTACTGCCCCAAAGACAGCGGCTGGCAGGTCAAATATCGCGCCACATGGAATGGCGCAGCAGATGCATTTCCAGATGTTGGCAAATTGATGACCGCCATCACATCGCCCGCCCTGCCTAGCGGTGATTGAAACTCGGCGCAGCCTTGCTTCCTTCGCAAATATCCCCTGCCCTCACCAGCTTCAACACGATGAAGATTTGCATTTCCCTTTGCGCCAATTAGGGGGAGCAAATGTTTTGGTTCGCGAAAATCATCGCAAAAATCATCCTGTGGTTCGTCGGGGTCAGCCTGGTGCTGGCGTTGTTGTTCAAATTCGCGCCGCCGCCGCTGACGGCTACTATGGCGTTCAATAGCGGCGGAATTACCAAGGATTGGAAAAATCTGTCCGATATTGACCCGAACATGGTCAGCGCCGTGATCGCGGCAGAGGACAGCAAATTTTGTTCGCATAATGGTTTTGATCAGGCAGCAATCAAAAATGCCTTCAAACGTAATTTGCAAGCCAAGGCGAACGGGGGCCGAATTCGCGGTGGCTCCACAATCAGCCAGCAAACGGCCAAGAATGTTTTTTTGTGGCAGGGCGGAGGGTATTTCCGCAAGGGGCTGGAAGCGTGGTTCACCTTTCTGATCGAGCGTATTTGGGGCAAACGGCGCATCATGGAAGTCTATCTCAACGTCGCAGAAACGGGGATCGGCACCTATGGCGCAGAGGCCGGGGCGCAGCGTTATTTTGGCCATTCCGCCGCCCGGCTAAACGTGGCCGAGGCAGCCCGCATGGCCGCCGCCCTGCCATTGCCGCAGAAACGGGCAGTCACCAACCCTACAGGCGCCACCCGCCGATATGGCCAGATCATCGCGGCCCGCATGGGCGTGGTCCAGCGTGACGGGCTTAACGCCTGTGTGTATGAATAAAGCAGATGGCCGCCCCGCAAACACATAACCAGACGCATGATCCCAGCCATGCACACGCCAAGAGCCATGAGCACGCAGGCGGGCATGGGCATAGGCGCGATCATGGGCACGGGCATGATCATGGGCACGGGCACGGGCACGGGCATGTACCGAAAGATTTCGGGCCAGCCTTCGCCATCGGGGTCATTCTCAACACTGCCTTCGTCATCATCGAGGCCACTTATGGTTACATCGCTGGNTCAATGGCGCTGGTGGCCGATGCAGGGCATAATTTGTCCGATGTTCTCGCCCTGTTATTGGCTTGGGGCGCCAGTGTGCTGGCAAAACGGGCCCCTTCCAAACAGTTTACCTATGGCCTGAAAAGCACAACCATATTGGCCGCAATGACCAATGCCGCGCTGCTTATGCTGGCGCTGGGCGTAATATTGCTTGGGACTTTGCACCGTTTGTTTGAACCCTCGCCAGTTGCGGGGATGACGATGATCGTGGTGGCCGGCATTGGCACGGTGATCAACACAGGCACTGCATTACTGTTCATGCGCGGCAGCAAACACGATCTCAATATACGNGGGGCCTTCCTGCATATGGCGGCTGATGCGCTGGTTTCCATCGGTGTGGTCTTTGCCGGCGCTGCAATCCTGCTGACGGGCCTACAATGGATCGATCCTGCCACCAGCTTGATCATCGTGGCTGTGATTGCCTGGGGAACATGGGGCCTGCTGAAGGATAGCTTGAAGATGGGCCTGCTGGCAGTGCCTGAGGGGATTGAGGCGGACCTNGTTCGCCAATATCTGGCTGAATTGCCCGGCGTTACCGCTGTCCACGATCTGCATATTTGGGCCATGAGCACCACACAAACCGCACTGACCGCACATCTGGTGATGCCCGGCGGCAATGGCAGCGATACGTTCCTGCACAGCCTGTCAGAGACACTGGATCAGGAATTCCGGATCGGCCATGCCACCATCCAGATCGAAACCACCCAGGATTGCGGCGGCTGCCCGCTATAGGCCCCGCCAAAACAAACATCGCATCACCCCATTGAGGCNGCCGATCCGATCAAAGNTNTTGGNGATTATGCCGCCGCCCCAAGCAGGCCGCCTCATGCAGACCACCTCAAGCAGACTGGCCCAAAACTGGCCCGAACATCGTAACCGGCAAAACCGGCGCCAAAAATGGGGCGGCAAAATTTGTTCTACGCTGCAAACGAGCGAGCAATTTCATGCAAGCTGCGCAGGCAGCAAAGGTTCAATCAAATATTGCATTCAAAAGCGGCGTATCGATTTTCCGGATTTGCGGATTTTGACACCTGCCCAAACCACTCAACATCAAATCCGCCAAGAAATTCCAGCTTGCGGATCAATTCGTCCCAGTGGGGCATATCCTCATGCGCGAAAATAACTTCGTCCGGCATGGTAATATCGCAGCAAATGGCGCCAGTGGTCAGCTCTGAGCGCCTATAAAATTCAACCCGCCTGACCTTCGCAAGCTGGAAGGGCACCCGCTTAGGCCGCCTCTTCCTTTTTCTTCTTGCCAGCCATCACCTGCACTGGATCCTTGTTGCCTTCGACCACATCCTTGTCGATCACGATTTCGGTCACGCCGTCCATATCTGGCAGGTCGAACATGGTGTCCAACAACAACCCTTCGACGATGGAACGCAGCCCGCGCGCACCGGTTTTGCGCAGAATTGCCTTTTTCGCGATCTGTTCAAGCGCATCTTGGGTGAAGGTCAATTCGACATCTTCCAGTTCAAACAATTTGGCATATTGTTTGGCCAGCGCATTTTTAGGTTCACTGAGGATTTTCACCAAGGCATCTACATCAAGATCGCGCAGGGTTGCGATCACGGGCANGCGGCCGACAAATTCAGGGATCAGCCCGAATTTCAGCAAATCTTCAGGCTCAGCCTTTTCCAGCAATTCGCCCACGCTTCGCTTGTCTGGATCAGCCACATGCGCGCCAAACCCGATCGAACGTTTCTGAAGACGGTCAGCAATGATCTTGTCCAGACCGGCAAACGCACCGCCGCAGATGAACAAAATATTGGTGGTGTCCACCTGCAGGAATTCCTGCTGGGGATGCTTGCGCCCGCCCTGCGGCGGGACAGAAGCCGTGGTGCCTTCCATCAGCTTGAGCAGGGCCTGCTGCACACCTTCGCCCGATACATCGCGGGTGATCGAGGGGTTTTCAGCCTTGCGGGTGATCTTGTCGATTTCGTCAATATAGACGATCCCGTGCTGGGCCTTTTCAACATTGTAATCGCTGGATTGCAGCAATTTAAGAATGATGTTTTCAACATCTTCGCCCACATAACCCGCCTCGGTCAGCGTGGTCGCATCGGCCATGGTGAAAGGCACATCGAACGTGCGCGCCAGTGTTTGTGCCAGCAAAGTCTTGCCGCAGCCTGTCGGCCCGACCAGCAAGATATTCGATTTTGCCAGTTCCACTTCGCCTGACTTACCGCCATTTTTCAAACGTTTGTAATGATTGTGGACGGCAACCGCCAACACACGTTTGGCGCGGTCCTGCCCGATCACATAATCATTCAGCGTCGAGAATATTTCCATCGGGGTAGGAACATCGCCATCCTTGCGGCCTGCGATCCCTGCCTTGGTTTCTTCGCGAATGATATCATTGCACAATTCCACGCATTCATCACAGATGAACACAGTCGGCCCTGCGATCAACTTGCGCACTTCGTGCTGCGATTTTCCGCAGAAACTGCAGTAAAGGGTGCTCTTGGAATCAGTGCCGCTCAATTTAGTCATATCCCGTGTTCCCGAATCTCTCGCCCGTAACAAAGGGGGAAGATTGCTCCGACTCTATAGCCGGATGGTCGATAATCAACATCTAGCACTACCACATTAGGTCTTACGACAAGCTGAAGCTGCAAGATTGCCGAAATGCTACAGTAAATTGTCCNACCACCGATCATCATTGCCGGTGGTGGGACATTGAAAGAATTTGCAGCGCCGAAATTTACTCAGGCGCGCCGCCTGCCCCCTTGTCTTTCGCATCGTCAGAGGGTGCTTCGCCTTCGGGCCGGGTTTCAAAAACCTTATCCACCAGGCCAAATGCCTTTGCCTCTTCCGCTTCGAGGAAGGTGTCGCGGTCCATCGCCTTTTCGATCTCTTTTAAGCTCTTGCCGGTATATTTCACATAGAGATCATTCATGCTGGCCTTGATCCGCAAAATTTCCCGCGCCTGAATTTCAATATCAGAAGCCATCCCGCGTGCGCCGCCCGAAGGCTGGTGAATCATGATCCGCGCATTGGGCAAGGCAACCCGCATCCCCGGTTCGCCCGCGGCCAGCAGGAAACTGCCCATCGATGCAGCCTGCCCCATACACACGGTGGAAACGCGCGACTTGATATATTGCATCGTGTCATGGATCGCCATGCCAGCGGTCACCACGCCGCCGGGCGAGTTGATATACATGCTGATCGGCTTGGATGGGTTCTCGCTTTCAAGGTACAGTAATTGCGCCGTAATTAGCGAGGCCATACCATCTTCGACTTGGCCGGTAACAAACACAATCCTTTCGCGCAGCAAACGGCTGAAGATGTCAAAACTGCGTTCGCCGCGGCTGGTCTGTTCAACCACCATGGGCACCAATGCGCCGGTTAACGGGTCTTGGGTAAACTGGCCCTGCGTTCCAAATGTTTCACCGGAAGCGCCCAACAGATCGATCATGAAATTGCCTCTTGTCTTGAATGAAGGACCTATGTCGCCCTCCGCTGCTATATGTTCAAGAGTGTTAATCTTGTGTGGTGGAAAACCCGCTTGCGCTGGTTATTCGAACTGGCGTTCCCCAAGGGATGAAAAATGCCTGATTTACCTTTGGCCGCGGCGGCTGCAGCGCCCCTAACGAGGCGCGCCTNCCCATTGATATGATTTTATCGGGTAATGGCCAGCCGCGCNCCCAAGGGCGGCTGCCGGGCCGATCAGAAATATTCCGGACATAAAAACCCCCACGCCGCCATTTGGTGAACGTGGGGGGAATTATGCCTGTAAAACCGGGCAAACTTATTTCTTGGCTGCCGGTTTCTTAGCAGCAGGCTTTTTCGCGGCCGGTTTTTTCGCAGCTGGCTTTTTCGCAGCTNGCTTGGCAGCGGTTTTGGCCGGTGCCTTTGCAGCCTTTTTCGCCGGAGCCTTCTTGGCAGCAGGCTTTTCATCAGCCGCAGCGGCTTTCTTGGCCGGTGCCTTCTTAGCTGGCGCTTTTTTGGCTGCAGCCTTTTTGGCCGGTTTTTTCTGTTCGGTAGCTTCTTCTGCTTCGATCGCCGCTTCCAATTCTTCGCGGGTCACTTCGCGTTCTGTCACATCCGCTTTGCCAAACAGGAAATCGACGACCTTGTCTTCATAGAGCGGCGCGCGCAGTTGGGCGGCGGCCATTGGCTCTGACTGGATGTATTGCAGGAANCGCTCGCGATCTTCTTCGCGATATTGCTGGGCAGCCTGCTGGGTAAGCATACCCATTTCCTGCTGGGTTACTTCGACATCGTTCTTCTGGCCGATTTCTGACAGAAGCAGGCCCAAACGCACGCGGCGTTCAGCGATATTGCGGTAATCATCGCGCTCGGCTTCGACTTCTTTCATTGCNGCTTCTGGATTTTCATCCTTGGCTGCTTCCGCTTCCAATTGGGCCCAAATCTGGTCAAATTCAGCATCGACCATGCTCTGCGGCACATCAAAATCATGGCCTGCTGCCAATTTGTCCAGCAATTGGCGCTTCATCTGGGTGCGGGTCAAATTGCCCGTTTCCTGTTCAAGCTGACCGCGCAGAAGCTCCTTCAGCTTATCAAGGCTTTCCAGCCCAAGCGAAGTGGCAAACTCTTCATCAATCTTGGTTTCGGATTCAACTTTGACCTGCTGCACGGTAATCGCAAATTGCGCTTCCTTGCCCTTCAGGTTTTCGGCTGGATAATCCTCGGGGAAGGTAACCGAAATAGTTTTTTCTTCGCCGGTCTTTGCGCCCGTAAGCTGTTCTTCAAAGCCGGGGATGAACTGGCCAGCGCCAATGACCAATGGCGCGCCTTCGGCCTTGCCGCCTTCGAATTCAACGCCGTCAACACTGCCGACAAAATCAATGATCAGCTGATCACCATCGCCCGCCTTCTTNGTCTTGGGCGCATCTTTGTAAGCTTTTGACTGATTAGCGATGTTCTTGATCGCTTCGTCGACCTTTTCATCGCTGACGGGAACGAGCAGCCGCTCAAGCTTCATACCCTCGATTTCAGGGGCTTCGACTTCGGGCAACACCTCGAGCGAAACGTCGAGCACAGCGTCCTTGCCCTCTTCATAGCCTTCAGCCAGATCGACTTTGGGCTGCATTGCAGGGCGCAATTTTTCTTTCTGCATCAGCGAATCAATCGATTCGCGCAGCACATCATTCACCGCTTGGGAATGCATCTGTTCGCCGTGCATCTTTTTGACCAGATTTGCAGGCACCTTGCCCGGGCGGAAACCCGGCATCTTCACCTGCGGTGCGATCTTGTTCACCTCGGCATCGATTCGCGCTGCAATATCAGCAGCAGGAATGGTGAGCTCATACGCGCGCTTCAGCCCGTCATTATTGGTTTGTTTGATCTGCATGAGGTGCAACATAGCCTTTTAAAAAATCTACTTATCGCGATGGATTCTGTGATGCAACGACTGGTGCGGGCGAAGGGACTCGAACCCCCACATCTTACGATACTGGTACCTAAAACCAGCGCGTCTACCAATTCCGCCACGCCCGCAACCCGAACGAAGCCACACGAGCAACCTCGCAGGCAAGCCAGCGCCCTTAAAAGGCATCTCGCAAAAGGGCAAGTACGGAAGGCGATCTATGTGTTATGGATTGTTAATTGGCACAGGAGTTTTTGATGGAACAGCATGACCAATCGCGCGCCGGGCTCGCCAGCGGCAATCCGCCCCAACAGCCTGACCCCCAGCGCGCCGCCCCCAAGCGGCCCGATGAAGTANAGCCGGATGAGGGTGACACGGTAAACCCGGTTGCCCCGGATGAATTCACGCCGGGACGCGAAGATATTATCGAACCCGCGCCCGATCTGCCCGATGCAGCGCCCGCCCTGCCTGAAACGCCGCCCCCTTTGGACTAAGGCGCCCCTTTTTGGCCAAGCTGAGAGCAGAGCGATCTTGCCGTGCGTTCCCCGCCGCATTAGGGCGGCGCACATGACCGAAGAAAACAACACTGAAACATCCGCCGAAATTGCGGAGAGCCCTGAAACACCNGCTGCAAGCGCNGCCAATGATGTTCCGCCCGATTGCCTTTCGGTCAATCCGCGCAGCCCGCTGTTTGATGAAGAAAAGCTACGCCGCGGCGTTGGTATTCGATTCAAAGGAACTGAACGCACCAATATCGAGGAATATTGCATTTCCGGTGGCTGGGTGAGGGTTCAGGCTGGCAAATCAATGGACCGCAAGGGCAATCCGCTGACCATCAAATTAAACGGCCCTGTAGAGGCCTGGTACGAAGATCTGGGCGATAATCCGCCCGTCGCAAAAGCGTAAATCTTCTATCACTG
>JGI24724J26744_10002796_pt1 | contig 11431 bp, 10 predicted proteins | sample Cruoilmetagenom7_FD_26744 | JGI IMG/M metagenome (IMG submission 26744)
TTCAGCTTCACTCACTAAGAATCTTTCTCAAAATGAATCAAGAAGGTTCGTCAAAGATCATTCAAGTCATATTCCGACCAACTGCACAGGTCGCAAGATTTTGGATGTTAACGGAATGCCCTTGTATGGTATGGATCTTACAGTTTTCATGGAGAATGATTTTTCAGAATGGTTAAAAAGGGTTTGTTACAGAGCTTTCAGACAAGCCTTCAGAATAGGGATCTTAGAATGTGCGGTATTGCGGGTGTAGTAAAGCAAAATGCTACTGTGAACAAAGAAATGTTTCGAGCCATGGTGACGAGTTTACGCCATCGAGGACCCGATGATGAGGGAATCGAATTCTTTTGCGATCANAGTAGAGATAATCAGGATTTTCATATAGCTTTGGGCCATAGACGGTTGTCCATTATCGATTTGAGCGATAATGGACACCAGCCCATGAAGAATGAAGACGGGTCTCTGTGGATTGTCTATAATGGAGAGATATATAATTATCAATCATTGCGTAAGGAGTTGGTCTCTTTTGGTCATTATTTTCAGTCTGGTTCAGATACGGAAGTGATCATTCATGCGTATGAGCAATGGGGGGTGGAATGTCTCCACAAGTTCAGCGGGATGTTTGCTTTTGCAATATTGGACAGAAACAAGAGGAAGGTTTTTCTAGCAAAAGATCGTTTTGGTATTAAACCTCTGTATTATTGTACTGAAGGATATGGGTCATTTCTATTTTCTTCGGAGGTTAGGCCTATATTGAATAGTGGTTTCATAAGAAAGAGAATTAATCCTCTAGCAGTGGATTCATTCTTAGCATACGGGGCTGTTCAGGCTCCTTTTACCATAATCGAGGAAATTTATTCGTTATTGCCTGCCCACTACCTCATCTATGATATCAAAACTTGCCATGAACAGACTGTGCAATATTGGAGCCCGGTTGATACTTTGTCCGAGGAGCCTTTAAATAACGAGACCAAGGCAATCCAGAGCCTCAGGGATATCCTGCAGGATAGTGTAGAGAAGCACCTTGTAAGTGATGTCCCGGTCGGGTTGTTTTTGAGTGGAGGGATTGATTCGAGCTCCATAGTAAGTTTGGCAAATAAAGTAAATAAAGGATCCTTGCAATCCTTTTCCGTAACCTTTCCAGAATCATCTTTTTCCGAGGGAAAGTATTCCCAATTAATAGCTGATCAATACTGCAAGAATCATACAGAGATCAAATTATCGGCAGAAAATTTGTTACATTTTCTTCCACAGGCTATTGAAGCCATGGATCAACCTACTATCGACGGGATTAATGTATATACAATTTCAAAAGTGGTGAGAGAAACTGGGATAAAAGCAGTTTTGTCCGGACAGGGAGGGGATGAAATATTNGGAGGATACCCAAACTTCAAAAGGATACCTCTNATTAAGAGAATATATCATATAATCAATCTATTACCGTTCTCTGCGAATGAGAGAATGGGGCATATGATAGACTTGCTTGTGAGAAGTCATAGTGTTATTTGGTCAAAGTCATCGCAGATTTTTCAGTCGGACGGAGATGTCTTGTCATTGTATTTGATTTTGCGTCAACTTCTGAGTTCGAATGAGCGGATAAATTTAACGGAAGAAAACTCGAACGGGAAATTAGTAAACGGCCTATCTTTACAGGTTGAAAAGGCTCTCAACGAAGAAATGAAGCAACTTGATCTATTCAATAAAATTTCCCTTCTTGAGATGCGCTTGTATTTGTCCAATATGCTGCTTCGTGATGGGGATTTTATGAGCATGGCCCATGGGCTCGAAGTCAGAGTACCATTTCTCAATCATGAATTAGTGGAATTTGTTTTCAACATAGCTCCAAGAATCAAACTACAAAAAGGGTACCCAAAAGCCTTGTTGGTAAAGTCTTTGGGGGAGTTGATCCCCAGAGAGATATACATGCGACCAAAAATGGGATTTGTGTTCCCATGGGAGATATGGTTGAAGAATCAACTGCGTGCACAGATAGAGGAATTGATTTTTGGGTTTCCTGAAGACAGTAGGTTGAGGTTGAATTTAAAGAATTGTCAACTCTTATGGCATAAGTTTCTCCAGAATGAGTCCGGGGTTACGTGGGCACGAGTGTGGGCTATCTATATATTGTTAAGTTGGATTAGAATAAACTTCGAAAAATGAAAATAGCAATTACATTATTATCAGGTGTCAGTTACGGTGGGATAACCTATTTTAGGAATCTTATTCCTGCTTTAGCTAAGGTAGATAAGGTCAACCAGTACCATATTTTTATCCAAAGAGATAGCCCATTATCGTTTACAGTAAATCAAGAAAATTTTCATTTTCATGTGTGCGCTGTTGATACTCAATCACGAATGGTACGTTTATTTTGGGAGCAGTTCGTCCTTCCAAAACAGCTTGAGAAGAGAAAAGTAGATATTGTATTTACGGCAAAGAATGCAACCATATTTCTTGCCACATGCAAGACTATTATTTCCATCAGAAACATGGAACCTTTTTCTTATAAAAATTATGATAATAATTGGAGATTGAATATTGGTTCCTGGGTGAGGGCAATTGTTACAAAAGCTTCAATGAAAAAAGCAGACAGGATTATTGCCGTATCTCAATCAACGGGTAATTATATAGAGGGTTTGTTTCCTGAAATTGGCCATAAATTAAACGTTATATATAATGGAAACCCAATAAATGCTGGATGTTTGAGCACCAATATTTGTGAGGGAAAACCGCAGTTTTTACTGTCAGCGTCTAAGTTTGTTGCATACGCCAATCAACTTAACTTGATAGAAGGATATGCCGTATTGAATAAGAAGAAAGGGGATCTACCTCCCCTGTGGTTAGCGGGTGGTGTTCATGATCCAGCTTATTTCAGAAAGGTAGAAACCTTGATAATGGAAATGGATCTCACAGAAAAAATAAAGATGCTCGGTTTAGTATCAAATGAACGTTTGATGGCCCTCTATTCCCAAGCTTCGGCCTTTTTGTACCCATCTACTCTTGAGGCTTGTCCGCATACACTAATAGAAGCTATGTCTTTCGGTGTTCCTATAGCAGCCTCACATCTTCCTCCTATGCCAGAAATATGCGAGAAAGCCGCACTCTATTTTGACCCATTCGACAAGGATGATATAGCCGAAAAGATTGAGTTGCTGTTATCGAATGAAAACTTAAGAGAATATCTTAGGAAGGAATCCTTGGAAAGGTGTCGATTTTTTGACTGGGAGAAAACAGCAACACAAATGGTTACGGTTTTTCAGAATATCTCGTAATACGTTTGTAAACAGAACAGGTTCATCGCGGATTAGTGGGAAAATCTTCGGTCTTGTTTTTTTTATCCACTTCAATCTCACTGTGGGAGCGGCTTTCCAGCCGCGACAGTCGCGGCTGGAAAACCGCTCCCACAATTTTTCCCACTAATCCACGATGAACCACAGAACACACTGATGCCAGTGTAGATAGCCTAAATGGGGAAGTTATTTCGTCCCCGTCCCTAAGCATACGCAAAGACAAGCATGCACAAAAGGAGAGTTTATGTTTAACCTCGAAAACAAGATAGTTCTTGTTACCGGCGGTACAGGCTCTATGGGGAGGACGTTTGTACACAGAGTTCTCAGTTGTGAGTTTGGCACACCCAAAAAGATAATTGTCTTTTCCAGAGATGAAGCAAAACAACATGACATGCGTATGTCTTACCTGAATAAAACTGTATCCACTGAAGAGGTAATTTATCGTAACTTCATGAATGTCCTGGAATTCCGGATCGGCGATGTGCGGAACTACGCAGATGTCTGTTCAACTATCAGGGATGCGGATGTTGTCATAAATGCAGCTGCAATGAAACAGGTGCCAACCTGCGAATACTTTCCTGTTCAAGCAGTTCTGACAAATTGTATCGGCGCCTCTAATATCGTGAGAGCGATTAAGGAGGCCGGATACCCTGTTGATACTGTTGTAGGTATAAGTACCGATAAGGCCTGCAAGCCGATTAACGTTATGGGGATGAGCAAGTCTATTCAGGAACGGATCTTTATCTCAGCAAACATTCTTGCCACTACGACCCGGTTTATATGTGTACGTTATGGAAATGTGCTGGCTTCAAGGGGATCTGTGATTCCGTTGTTTCATGAGCAGATCAGAAATGGTGGCCCAGTAACAGTGACTGTACCTGAAATGACCCGTTTCCTCTTGAGTCTAGATCAAGCCGTTGATACGGTATTTGCAGCATTATCTAGCGCACGTGGGGGAGAAATATTCGTTCCCAATGCTCCTTCGGCTACAGCGTTGAATATTGCAAAGGCATTGATTAATGGACGTGAAATTGAAATAGAAATTACAGGTATCCGTCCGGGCGAGAAAATGCACGAACTTATGGTTTCTGAAGAAGAAATCAATAATTGTGTGAAACGGGGTGGCTATTATGCGATTCGACCAGTGCTGCCCGAGCTTTTGGGTACTGGTGAACAGGAATCCAATGCCCTGACAAAGGAATTCAGTTCTGCGGATAGAGTACTCGATCTTGAAGGCACGGTTGACTTGCTGAAAAAGCACCGCCTTATGATAGAGGACGTGGATTTGATCCAGCCACGGGAATTGCTTCGCTAATGTGCCAAAAATATGGCGACTTGTGAAAGTTGATCCTTTTTCTGACTCAAGGAGGTTATAGTGTCCATGACAGTTAAACCAACAGGAGAATTTATCAGGCGCGACACATGCCGATTTTGTCAAGGAGTTCATTTAGTTAAAATACTCGACTTTGGTAATGTTCCATTAGCAGGTGGTTTCCTTAAAGAAAAGGATTTCCCTAATGAAAAATATTATCCACTGGATCTCAACTACTGTCAAGATTGTTGTCTGGTTCAGGTGAGAAATATCGTTTCGGCTGAAATTTTGTTTCAGGAAAACTATTTCTTTTTTTCCTCGGCTATCGGCACATTGGTAGATCATTTTAAGGCGTTTGCCAGGGAAACTCATGCACGTTTTTTGAAAGGAAAGCCACAAGCTTCAGCATTGGAAATCGGTTGTAATGACGGTGTATTACTTAAACCCTTATCGGATTTAGGGGTAAAGGCAGTGGGAGTTGATCCGGCGACAAATGTGGTAAGAAAGATTGAATCGAGAGATATTACGGTTGTAAACGATTTTTTCACCGAAGAACTTGCTGTTCAAATAAGAGAAAAGTACGGTATGTTTGATTCTGTGTTGTCGAGTTATTCCTTTGCTCATATTGACGATATGGTAGATGTCATGAAAGGGATAAAAACCGTGCTAAAAGATAGCGGGACATTCATACTTGAAATTTATTATCTCGGTACTCTCATCGATGAGATGCAGTACGATATGATTTATCACGAGCATATGAGTTATTATTCTTTAAAGACACTAATGCTTTTTTTTAAACGATTTGATATGGAAATTTTTGACATAAGGCATATTCCTGGGGTCAGATCAGGATCTGTTCGTTTCTATGCGAGGAATATTGGGAAAAGGAATGAGGAAATTACGTCTGCTGTTACAGATATGATGAAATATGAAGAGGATAGAGGATTTGATAAGATTGACATATACGCAAAGTATGCTGCGAAGGTAAATGAAACAAGAGATCAGCTTATGAACCTGCTTGATCGCCTGAAAAATGAAGGTAAGACAATTATAGGATATGGCGCTTCAGGCAGAGGAACAACCATTATGAATTACTGCGGTATTGATNAAAAATATCTGGATTATGTTGTTGATGATGCACCTGCAAAACAGGGTTTCTTCACGCCCGGAACCCATGTACCAATTAAGCCATGGGAATTTACTGCCCAATCCAAATTTCCTGAATACATTGTACTATTTGCCTGGGCCTTTACAAATGAAGTCATCAAAAAGAGACAGGATTATCTCAAACAGGGTGGAAAATTCATCATTCCGCTTCCGGAAGTAAGAATTGTGTCGGAATAATAATGAATTCGTTCTTAAAAACGTGGAGAAAAATATGAAAGTGATGACTATAATGGGTACGCGGCCNGAGATGATCAAAATGTGGTCAGTATTGAAAAAGTTGGATGCTCTGAACTTTGACCATATCATGGTTTATACGAGTCAGAACTTTACGAGAGAACTAAAAGATTTTTTCTTTGAGGATTTAGAGTTGAGGACGCCCGATTATGATCTTCAAATTGATACGAAATCATACGGCAGAGAAGTCGCTGACATTGTCCGAAAAAGCGATGAGTTATTTGAAAAAACAAAACCTGATGCCTTAGTTGTTCTCGGCGACACGCATAGCGGGATATCGGTACTGCCGGCTTCTCATCATGGTGTAAAAATATTTCATATGGAGGCAGGGTTACGAGCGTGGGACAAACGAATGCCAGAACAGAGGAATCGTATTTTGATCGATCATATGTCTGATATATTGCTTCCATTTAACCAGTATCACAGGGAAAATCTTATCAGGGAAGATATTCATCCCTCAAAAATATTTGTTTCCGGCAACCCAACCTTTGAAGTCATGCGAGCATTTCAGGATAAAATTAAGAATAGTAATATACTGAATACCTTGGATCTAAGCCCAAAAGAGTATGTTTCGGTAACTGCGCATAGAAAAGAAAATGTCGATGATATGGAGTCTCTTCAATCAATCCTGAAAGGTCTCGGCTTGGTTTATGAAAAGTTCAAAAAAGAAGTTATTTATCCTATGCATCCTCGAACAAAAAGCAAAATCAAAGGTGTTTTAACCCCCAAAGGGGTAAGAATTATTGATCCGTTGGGGTTTTACGATTTTAATCATCTCAGTATGAATGCCTTCTGTCTCCTTGCAGATTCGGGCACAACTCCTGAAGAAAGCTTGTTTTATAAAGTTCCATGTGTGAGCTTGCGAAAGAGTACAGAGCGACCTGAGACGGTGGAAGCAGGGGCTCATATTGTTGCAGGACTCGACCCCGTTAACATCGTAGAATCAGTTGAAACCGCTGTAAGCGGGAAATGGAGCGCAAGATATGATCTATGTGAAGATTTTAGTCCCTCTTCGGTCGTTATCAATGTCCTGAGAAGTCAAATCACGAATTACTTCTGATTAAATTTTATGTCTGAACAATTTGGATTGATAGTCACATGAACACNCTGATAGTTACACCTTACTATCCTCCTGTTATCAGCACACTTGCAAATATGATGCAAGAGTTGGCCGAAGCGCTGATTGACACAGGCCATAACGTAACAGTGGCTACTGCGTGGCTTCCGAATAAATTGAGCAAAGAAACAGACCACNATGCGTTAACCTCGTTCTCAAACGAGAGAGGTGTTTCTATAATTAGGGTTAAGACCCCGTTCCTTAATAGTGAGAATTATGTACTTAGAGGTTTTTCTCAGCTATTGTTACCATATGTTTTTTGGTGCAATATTAGGAAATACGTGAAAAGGAATATCGATGTAGTCACTGTTTATACGCCACCTATTACTTTTGCTATGCTGGGGAATTTGGTTAAGAAAAAATTTAATGCAAGATTAGTTCTTAATGTTCAGGATATCTTCCCCCAAAATGCGATCGACCTCGGGATCATGAAGAACCCATTATTAATTAAGTTCTTTGAGTATCTAGAAATGACTGCATACCGTTCTGCCGATAAAGTAACCTCCCATACGGAGTGTAGTCTCAGGTTTTTGGTTGAAAAGAAGGGAATTTCACCTGACAAAACTCATCTTATTACCAACTGGATAGATGTTGCTCCATACCGTGATGCACCCAACATCGATTTTAGGAATAGATTCCGTCTTGAAGGGAAGTTAATTTTCCTTTTTGCCGGTGTCATGGGTCCTTCTCAAGGACTTGACACATTGATAGAAGCCGCTAGAGAGCTTAAAAGCGTATCAAATGAAATCTGTTTTCTGTTTGTGGGAGAAGGTACAGAGAAAAGCAGGTTGATGAAAATGGTCGAAGATTATTCGCTTGACAATGTGGTATTTAAGCAGCTTATTCCTCTGGATCAGTACCCTGACCTCNTAAAAAACGTTGATGCCGGGATTGTCTGTTTGAGCAGTCTGAACAAAACGCCGGTAGTTCCTGCTAAAATATTAGGATATATGGCGGCNTCTATACCAGTGGTCGCAATTCTTCAAGAATCAAGCGACGGTCATAAGCTAATAATGGAGTCTAAGTGCGGTTATTCAATCTTTTCCAATGGTTCTGTGGAGGATATAGCCGATCTGTTTATTAAGCTGTATAATGAAAGGTCTATTCTTAAAGAGTATGGGGAAAACGGCCTTAGATATGTTTCGAAGCATTTCACGAAAGANGTTTGCGTAGATAACATGATAAGGTTGTTAGAATCTGACGGACATGTTTGATNAACTGTGCAAGNTGTNACAGATGTGAGAAAGTGGAAAGAATCAATGCCTAATGTTTTAGTTACCGGCGTCGGTGGGTTTGTTGGAAGCGCTTTGTGCAACCGGCTATCATCCGGCAATAATTTGTTAGGAATTTATCACCAGAAATATCCCACTTGCTCTAAAAGCTTAGTNTTAGAACAAGCAGATTTGCTCGATTTTGATTCGATCAATGCTATATGTGATAAGTATTCTCCTGAGACAGTCATTCACTGTGCGGGTTTAGCTCATCAAAGGATTGGGGGTACATCCTTTTCCACATACATGCGTGTGAATAGCGAAGTGACGGAAAATTTGGCAAAAGAAGCTTCAAAAAGCAACCCTGATGCGTGTTTTATTTTCCTCTCTTCTGTATCTGTGTATGGGGAGGAAAATCTGAGCACGACTGTTTCTGAAGACGAGACATGTAAGCCCTCCGGCGATTATGCCGTAAGTAAGCTCGATGCGGAAAGAAGGCTTCTTGCTTTATACGATAGAGGCACGATTCGTAATCTGATCATCTTACGACTTGCCCCGGTATATGATCGTGATTGGAGCTTTAACCTAAATCGCCGGGTGTTGGGTCCCATGAATGTGGCTTATATCCGATTTGGTTCAGGGGTGCAAAAGATGTCTGCGTTGGCCAAGCCTAATCTTGTTGATTTTATCGAATTTCTCATGGAGAGATCAACCCAACCTCCTGGGGTTGACATATTAAATGTTTGTGATGCGGAAGACTATCAATTTAATACGATTATTCGGATCTTTAAGAAATCGGGGGTTTGTCCAAATAAACCTGTTATACCTGCTCCTCTGTTTCCGGTCTGGGTTGCAACACGTATTGCAGGTTGTATCTTACACAATAAAAGGGAATGGATTCATTCATGTTATGATAAATTGGCAAGTGATCTGGTTTTTGATAATAGGCAAATGTTGGAGACCGGGTTTATGCCGAGGCATTCGCTGGAGACAATATTTGATCCGCAGATTGATTAGGGACGGGGACGAAATAACTTCCTCAAGTTGGCGCTCAGATTTAGGTTAAACAGGAGATATTGAGCTATATATGACAAAAATTGGAATACTTCTCAAATCCACTAATTGCAGTAAGTATCTTTACGATACTGTTAGTGAATTAGCAAAAAGCAATCAAATAGAAATTTTCTTTTTACTAAACAGCAGTACGGAGTCACAACAAGGAATTTTGGGGAAAATAAAGTCCAACATTAAAGTTAATGGTTTTATTCGGTTTATAGAATTAGTGATTTTTAAACTTATTACTGCTACAGAGCACAAGATTCTGTCTGCTTTTTCTTCAAATTCAAAAATTAAAGAACACAATAGGATGTTGAACATAGAAGAATTCAATCAAAATGACATCATTTATCTGACGCCCCTTTTTTCAGCATCTGGATTAATTGTACGCTACCCAGATGAAAGCATTGATAAAATAAAACTACTTGATTTAGATCTTATTATTAGAGGCAACGCTCTTGGTATATTTAAAGGAGATATACTTAAGTCAGCAAAAAAAGGGATAATATCCTTTCACCATGGGGATAATCGTTGGAATCGTGGGGGGCCATCAGCCTTTTGGGAAGTTTACTTACGAAAGCCTTCTACCGGATTTATCATACAGATATTAACAGAGCAACTTGATGGTGGATTGGTTATATTCAGAGGAAATATGCCAACACTTCGTTCTTATACGGAGACCATTGTTAACCTTTTCAATGAAAGCAATTACTATCTAGCCAAGATTATATTGCAATTCGCCAATAACAACCATTTTCCTTCACCAGAAGAAAGAACCACTTTTGGAGGGTCTCTCTTGAGGGTACCTACTTGCGCTCAATCTATCTCCTATTTATTGCGGACAGACTTGCTATTCTTTACGCTTATAATAAAACGTCTTGTTTTACGTAAAAAAGAAAGGTGGGGTGTCGCATTTGTTGCTGGTTCTTGGCGTGATGCCATCCTGCGAAAAGGTGTTAAAATAATAAATCCTCCAAACCGTTTTTTTGCTGACCCATTTGTGGTTACAAAAAATAATAGGACAGTTTGTTTTGTAGAGGATTATCCTTACAAACAAAGGAGGGGATGTATCACCGCTGTTGAGATTATTGATAAACAAAGATACGAAATACTTGGTCCTGTAATCGAAGAATCTTTTCACATGTCTTTTCCTTACCTCTTAGAATACCAACAAGAGCTGTATATGATTCCAGAAACCGTTGAATCAAATTCTATCCGACTTTATAAGTGCATTGAATTTCCTTTAAAGTGGGAGTATCAAAAAGATATTTTAAGTGGTGTTAATGCAGCCGACCCTATGATTTTTGAGCACAAGGGAAAATGGTGGTTGCTAATCAATGAAGCCACCAAGGGAAATAGCGATTATGTTTCACAACTCATGGCCTATTATAGTGAACAACCGCTTTCTGGTGAATGGATTCCCCACGAACGAAATCCGCTGGTTTTTGATAGTACTATTGGAAGGAATGGCGGTATTTTTGATGTAGATAGTAATTTCCCTATCAGATGCAGACAAAAACAAGGCTTTAATATGCATAGAACTTCTTTAACGCTCGCAAGAATAATTGACATAACGCCATCGTCGTATAGTGAGGAAGAGATTGGTCAGATTTCGCCAAATTTCTTCGATAAAATCAAAAGTTGTCACCATATACATGGTAATGACAAGTATACTGTTTTTGATTACGCCCGCAGTGAAACTTTGAAAGGTAAAGACCATCGAACGGTGGATTAAAAAACTACGGGATGAAAATAGGATTGTTTTTAAAGGGGCTCCTAAAACAGGTGGTTACTTTATGGCCAGTGGNGATTGATATGTATAAAGATAGAGAATTTTTGGAAAAATATGGAGTAAAAGCCAGAAAATATGTGGTGGAGCATTTTGAGAGGGCAGATATTGCAGAAGATTTTCATTTGGCGTTAAAGAAGATAGCAACGAGTGAATCATGACGAGTGACGAATTTTTATTGTCACTATCAGGAGGTAACGAGTATGATTACTTTCTTACATGGAAAGGGCTATGGGTAAGGCAATTTATGAAAAGCTGGAA
>JGI24724J26744_10002798_pt1 | contig 11426 bp, 8 predicted proteins | sample Cruoilmetagenom7_FD_26744 | JGI IMG/M metagenome (IMG submission 26744)
CGCCGTAAAATGTTGGCAATGCTTGGTGCAGAACTGCATCTGACGCCGAAGGAGGAGGGTTTGAACGGCGCTTTGAAGAAGGCTGACGAATTGCTCGACTCTATCGAGGGGGCCATCATGCCAAGCCAGTTCAATAACCCGGCCAATCCCGCCATCCATGAAGCGACCACAGCGCTTGAAATCTGGAACGATACGGGTGGCCGCGTGGACGCAGTCGTTTCTGGCGTTGGAACGGGAGGGACGTTTTCTGGTTGCGCACGCATGCTTAAGGAAAAGAATGCTGACCTGAAGATGATCGCGGTTGAACCAGAAGGTAGCCCGGTACTCGGCGGTGGCGAACCTGGCCCGCATATGATTCAAGGCATCGGGCCGGGGTTTGTTCCCGGGAATATGGACCTCTCGCTGATGGATGAAGCGATCAAAGTCTCGAACGATGAAGCTATGGCAAGCTCTCGTCGATTGGCTCAGACAGAGGGTATTCCAGCAGGAATTTCATCTGGCGCGGCTCTGTGCGCAGCGCTTCGCGTGGCCAAACGGGCCGATATGAAGGGCAAGACGATTGTCGCCATCATCCCGTCATTTGCAGAACGCTACCTCTCAACTGCGTTGTTTGACGGGCTGTAGGTGCCAGCCAGCTGCGAAAACGGACGGGCTGCGCTGTTCGGCACATGGACAAAAAAATGCAAACATGATGAAAGCGGCACAAGTGTCTAGTCAGGCTTTGTGCCAGTTGGAGGGCGTTCCCAATGTCCAAGGGTCTTGTAACGGTTTTCGGTGGGTCTGGTTTTATCGGCCGCTATGCCGCGCGCCAATTGGTGAAGGCTGGCTGGCGCGTGCGGGTGGCGGTTCGCCGCCCTAATCTTGCGGGCGATACGCGTTTGGCCGGNGCNCCGGGCTGGGTNGATGTTGTTCAGGCCAATATCCGGCACAAACTATCTGTCGAGCAGGCGATTGANGGCGCCGACGCGGTTATCAACCTTGTTGGTATTCTGGTTGAGAAAGGTCGCCAGACCTTTGAAAGCGCACAGCGTGAAGGCGCGATCAATATTGCTGAGGCCTGCGTTAAGGCCGGAGTGACCCGGCTCGTTCATGTTTCTGCCATTGGCGCTGACCCCGACGCGGAGGCCGATTTCGCCCGCACAAAGGGTGAAGCGGAGCGGGCGATCCGGGAAATCCTACCTGAGACGGTGATTTTGCGGCCATCCGTTGTATTTGGCCCTGAGGACGACTTCTTCAATCGCTTCGGCGCCATNGCGTCACACCCTCTTTCTACATTCGCTCCGTTCTTGCCTGCAATTGGTGGTGGTAAAACTCAGGTTCAGCCGGTTTACGCGGGCGATGTCGCTGATGCGATCACAGCTGCAATTGTTCGCGATGACGTTGAAGGAAAGACTTACGAATTAGGCGGGCCCAGCACGTATTCGATCAAAGACCTCTACGCCTATATCTCCGAAACAACCGACCGCTCACGGATGGCGCTGCCAGTGCCGTTCTTCCTCGCCAAACCTTTGGGGCTGACCTTTGGCGTGTTGTGGCGCTATGTGCCGCCGCTCTCTTGGGGCCTGTTCGGGCAGCCGCCGATTACCGGTAATCAGGTTGAGATGTTGAAGTCAGATAATATCGTCTCTGGCGACGCACTGACCTTGGCTGACCTTGGTGTCGCCGAGCTTGAGAGCGTTGAAGCAATCGTGCCGTCTTACCTTTGGCGGTTTCGTCCATACGGCCAATATCATCAAAAGACCGAAGCCTAAGACAGCTCGCGTCCGCTGCACTGAGTATGAACATAACCAACCCAAAATGGCCGTAATCTGGGACCGTTTGGTGCCTTAATCGCGCGTCATATCTGTCCACGTTGACAACTCTTCGTAGGCGCGGACGCACGTGCGGGAGATGCAGCGCACGGACAGCCAGAACGGCTGAATTCCGTGCGTTGCTATGTTTTATGATCAGATCAAGCCCAGCATAGGCGCGCCGATCAACAGGCCGGCGCCGAGCAATACGCGGTAGATCACGAATGGCAGGAAGCTGATTTTCTTGAGCAGCGCCATCAAAGCCCAGATGGATAGAAATCCGGAGACAAAGGACAGGCCCGCAACGGTGAGACCGTCGGTCAATGTTGCGGCCCCGTTCGTATCGCTTTCCCCGGCCAATTTCAGGAAGGCATAACCCCCTACAGCGGCCAGTAGAGGCGCACCGATCAACATTGAAAACCGGGCCGCCTCCGTGCGTTCGAACCCGAGCGCACGCGCTGCGGTCATCGTGATGCCGGATCGGCTGGTTCCCGGCAGCAGCGCGGCGATGGCTTGGGTTGCGCCAATCAAAATCGCGTCGCGGCCCTGCATCTCACGCTCTCGCCGGGATTGCCCGCCCTTCACGTCGGCCCACCAAAGGGCGAGGCCGAAAATGATCGATGTCGCACCAACCACCCAAACCGATCGCATCGACTCTTTCACCGCGTCGGCGAGCAAGAATTCATAAAGGCCCATGACCAAGACGGCGATCGGCAACGATAGAAGGATATGCGAGGCTAGGCGCGCATTTTGGCTCAGCTCAGCTTGGCGAAATGGCGCGACCGCCAGTTCCACACCGCCGCCGAATGCCCGCATGATGTCTTTCCAGAAATATAGCAATACCGCGCCGAGCGTGCCGATATGCGCCATGGCGTTGATCAGATATTCGTCGCGACCCTCCAGCGCGAAATAATCCGCCGCCAACAGGACATGGCCAGACGAGGAGATCGGGAGCCATTCAGTGATGCCTTGGATCAGCGAGATAATGATGAGCTGTAATAGCGACATGAGGCATCCTGTGTTCGGTATGAGCCTAATGTGTTTTCGCAGAGTTTGCTGGAATTGCCACGCACCAAATAAATATCATTATGATTTTTAAACAGGGCGACGAGCGGTTGGCCGCATCAGAACTCGACGTGATTCAGGCATTTGTATATCTATATGATATTTAATAGCGACTTTTCGGCCTTGTCTCACCGGCTGGGGGTAAGCATAAGCAAGGCTTATCCGGTTGGAGGTTCGAATGGCGGACAAAATGCTGCAATTCATAAAAACAGATCGCTCAATGCCGCGCAAGCGCAACGCCAAGACGCGTGCGGAGGACTTCTCTGAAATCTATGGCGACTACTCGGTCAAAGCCGCGCAGGATCAGGCCTCGCGGTGTTCGCAGTGCGGTGTTCCCTTCTGCCAGCAGGGTTGCCCGCTGCAGAATAATATTCCTGACTGGCTGAAGCTCGCTGCGGAGGACCGCCTTGAGGAAGCGTTTGCCGTGTCGTCGGCAACAAACAATATGCCTGAAATCTGTGGCCGTATCTGCCCTCAGGATCGCCTGTGCGAAGGCATCTGTACGATAGAGCAGTCGGGGCATGGCACGGTTACGATTGGTTCTATTGAGCGCCACATCACCGACACAGCTTGGAAAAACGACTGGGTGAAACCCATTAAGCCGCCGCGTGAACGCGCGCAGTCGGCGGGGATTATCGGCGCCGGACCAGGCGGTCTGGCGGCAGCTGAAGAATTGCGGCGCAAGGGCTATCAAGTGACGGTTTATGATCGCTACGATCGCGGTGGCGGCCTGCTAATGTACGGTATTCCGGGCTTCAAGCTGGAAAAAGAAGTGGTTGAACGTCGCCTAAAGAGGTTGGAAGACAGTGGGATCACGTTCGAATACAACGCCGAAATCGGACCGAAACTGACCCTAAGTGCGCTGAGGAACAAGCACGATACGGTGCTTATCGCGACCGGCGTTTACAAAGCCCGCGACTTGAAGCTGCCGGGTGTTGGTGCAGACGGTGTTCACGCCGCGCTGGACTATCTCACCGCGTCCAATCGCAAAGGCCTGGGTGACAAGGTCCCCACATTTGACGATGGAACACTGAGTGCCGAAGGCAAACGGGTTGTGGTCATCGGCGGCGGCGACACGGCGATGGACTGTGTCCGCACAGCCGTCCGTCAGGGCGCAAATCAGTCATCTGCCTGTATCGCCGGGACCGGGAAAACATGCCGGGGTCGCAGCGCGAAGTGCAGAACGCTGAAGAAGAAGGCGTCGTGTTTGAATGGCTGTCTGGCCCTGAAGCTATTCTTGAGACTAAGGCCAACAAGGTGAAGGGCGTGAAAGTTCGCCGAATGCGACTTGGAGCACCCGACGCATCGGGGCGTCAATCGCCGGAGAAAACCGACGAAGCCGTCAACATAAAGGCCGACCTTGTGATCAAGGCGCTGGGTTTTGACCCCGAAGACCTGCCTGAACTGTTCGATGAAAGCGCCTTGACGGTGAACCGTTGGGGCGCCGTGCGGGTTGATTTCAAAACCATGGAAACCAGTCTGCCCGGCGTCTACGCGGCGGGTGATATTGTGCGCGGGGCCTCGCTGGTCGTTTGGGCAATCAAGGATGGCCGCGACGCCGCACAGCAGATGCATTTGGCGATGCGCGCGGCGGCCAAGCAGGCACAACAGGCAGCGGAGTAATATCATGGCGATTGAAGGAAAATGCCTATGCGGCGCGGTCCAATTCGAGGTCGACGACGTCACCGAGATTGATGTGTGCCACTGCAGTATGTGCCGCCGATTGAATGGCGGGCCGTTTGTTGGCGCCGATATTCGCGGGCAGGTCACATTCAAGTCTGACGAAACACTGACCTGGTATGCCAGCTCGGAATGGGCCAGACGCGGCTTCTGTAGCAAGTGTGGCAGCTCGCTCTTTTACAGGTTGAATGAGCAAGACGACTTCTGGTCGATCAGTGCAGGCGCTTTGGACCTGCCGAGCGGCCTGTCGATCGGCAAGGAAATCTTCGTCGATGAAAAACCCGACTATTACGACTTTGAGGGCGATCAGCCCCGCTATACCGGACCTGAATTTCTGGCGATGATCGAAGGACAAAGTGATGAGTAAATTCGTCGAAAACTACCTATCCAATCGTGAGCGCCTGATTGATGCGCACGCCTATAACCCTGAAGACGAGCATAGCGCCTGTGGTGTTGGCTTGGTTGCGGCCCTGGATGGCAAACCGACCCGAGAAATCGTCGAAATGGGCATCAAGGCCCTGAAGAATGTCTGGCACCGTGGTGCGGTTGATGCCGATGGTAAGACAGGTGATGGCGCCGGTATTCGTATCGAAGTGCCGCAGGATTTCTTCCGCGAGCAGGCTGAACGCGCTGGGCACCAACCGACGGACGATCCGATTTGCGTTGGGCAAATCTTCCTGCCGCGCACGGATCTTGGCCAACAGGAAGTTGCGCGCTCAATTGTTGAAACAGAGATCGTGCACTTTGGCTTCTATATCTATGGCTGGCGACAACCGCCGGTAGATGTCGCCGTGATCGGTCAGAAGGCGCAGGATACGCGCCCGGAGATTGAGCAGATCATGTTCCGCGATGGACGTGGCCGCGACCCAGAAGAGCTGGAACGGGCACTATATATTTGCCGCCGCCGGATCGAACGGCGCGCACGTGAGGCTGGTATACCGGCCTTCTATATCTGCTCGCTCAGCCACAAGTCTTTGATCTACAAAGGCATGTTCCTGGCCGCAGATATCGACAATTTCTATCTCGACCTGCGCGATGAACGCTTCGTCTCGACGATTGCGATCTACCACCANCGCTATTCAACCAATACGTTTCCACAATGGGCANTGGCACAGCCGTTTCGGATGTTGGCGCATAATGGCGAAATCAACACGCTGCGAGGCAATCTCAACTGGATGAAAAGCCATGAAATCAAGATGGTTTCAGGAACATTTGGAGACCATGTTGAAGATGTGAAACCGGTTGTGCCGAACGGTCTTTCGGACTCCGCGGCGCTCGATGCGGTGTTTGAAATTCTGTGTAAAGCTGGCCGTACCGCGCCGATGACCAAAGCGCTGCTGATTCCTGAAGCATGGTCAAAGCGCGCCTCGATCATGCCGGATAATCATGCNGCGCTCTATGCCTATTGTAANTCTGTTATGGAGCCGTGGGACGGGCCAGCCGGGGTCTGCGCCTATGATGGCCGCTGGGCGATTGCTGGCCTTGATCGCAATGGTTTGCGGCCGCTTCGTTATGCTTTGACAGGTAGCGGCATTCTGGCGGTTGGTTCAGAAACAGGCATGTGCCCATTGACCGACCATGACGTCGTTCGGCGCGGTCATGTCCCAGCTGGTGGGATGATCGCGGCTGACCTACAGACCGGGAAATTCTATGAACATGGTGAGATTATTGACGAGCTGGCTGCCGAGCATCCGTATGATCAATGGCTGAAAAATGTTCGCGATCTTGATCCGGAAATTGGGCCGGGACAGGAGCCACGTCTTTATTCGACAGAAGACCTTTTGCGCCGCCAGTCGGTGGCTGGGTTCACCTTGGAAAGCCTTGAACTGATCCTCGCGCCAATGGCCGAAACCGGAAAGGAAGCCATCGGTTCTATGGGCGACGATAGTCCGGTTGCGGTCCTATCCGANAAGTATCGCCCGCTAAGCCATTTCTTCCGCCAGAGCTTTAGCCAAGTGACCAATCCGCCGGTCGATCCGCTTCGCGAGGACCGGGTGATGAGCCTGAAAACGCGGTTCAAGAATCTCGGTAATGTTTTGACGACTGATGCCCGCCAGCAGGACGTCTTTGTGCTGGAAAGCCCGGTCCTNACGACCGGCATGTACGCGCGCCTGACCAAGATGCTCGGNAAAGGCGTTCAACAGATNGANTGCACCTTTGATGAGGACAAGGCGACTGGCAGTGGTGGCGCCCTGAAGGCCGCACTGGCCCGTATTCGCCAAGAGGCAGAAGATGCGGTGAGAGCCGGGCGAGAGCATATTGTGCTGACAGATGAGAACCAGGGTCCGGGACGGGTTGCAATTCCGATGATTCTCGCCACGGGCGCGGTGCACGGGCATCTGGTGGCGGAAGGCCTGCGCAGTTTTTGCTCGCTGACGGTTCGGGCGGCTGAATGTGTCGACACACATTATTATGCGGTTCTGATCGGTGTTGGGGCGACGTGCGTGAACGCCTATCTGGCCCAAGATGCGATTGCGGACCGCCACGAGCGCGGACTGTTTGGCGACACACCACTGGGTCAGATCGTCCTCAACTATAAAAAAGCGATTGAAGCCGGTCTTCTTAAGATCATGTCGAAGATGGGGATTTCGGTAATTTCGTCCTATCGCGGCGGTTACAATTTTGAGGCGCTGGGGCTGTCCCGTGCGCTGGTGGCCGACTATTTCCCGGGTCTGACGAGCCGGATATCCGGGCTTGGCTTGGCCGGTTTGGAAGACAATGCGGTGATCCGTCATGAGGCAGCCTTTGACGAAGATGTTGTCGCTTTGCCGGTGGGTGGGTTCTACCGCCTGCGCGCCTCTGCCGAGCCGCATGCCTTGGATGGTAACCTGATCCATATGCTTCAGTCCGCCTGTGATCGCGGCGAGTATGAACTGTACGACCGCTATCAAAAAGCGGTGAATGAACGCGAACAGCCGATCCAGCTCCGCGATCTCTTGGACTTCAAGTCGGCAGGGGATCCCGCTTCGCTTGAGCGTGTGCAGTCGGTGAACGAAATCCGCAAACGGTTCGTCACGCCGGGCATGTCGCTTGGGGCCCTCAGCCCNGAAGCGCATGGGACGCTGAATGTTGCGATGAACCGGATTGGCGCAAAATCGGTTTCTGGNGAAGGCGGCGAGGTGCGCGANCGNTATAAGCCGCTGCCAAATGGCGACAATATGAACTCAGCCGTCAAACAGGTGGCGTCAGGCCGGTTCGGTGTGACAGCGGAATATTTGAACGAATGCCGCGAAGTTGAAATCAAAATCGCCCAAGGCGCCAAGCCGGGTGAGGGCGGGCAATTGCCCGGTTTCAAAGTGACGGAGTTTATCGCCAAGAACCGCTATGCAACACCGGGGGTCACGCTGATCAGCCCGCCGCCGCATCACGATATCTATTCGATCGAGGATCTGGCGCAGCTGATCTATGACTTGAAGCAGATCAATCCAGATTGCCGTGTCGCCGTGAAACTTGTGGCCCAATCAGGCGTTGGAACGGTCGCGGCCGGTGTTGCCAAAGCGAAAGCGGACATCATCCTGATCGCTGGCGGTGTTGGCGGAACCGGGGCGTCGCCGCAGACCTCAATCAAATATGCCGGACTGCCATGGGAGCTGGGCCTAGCTGAAGCCCACCAAGTGCTGAGCCTGAACAATCTGCGCGACAAGGTCACGTTACGGACCGATGGCGGACTGCGGACCGGGCGCGATATTGTGATCGCGGCCATGTTGGGTGCTGAAGAGTATGGCATCGGAACGGCATCTCTGGTCGCGATGGGATGTATTATGGTGCGTCAGTGCCACTCCAATACGTGCCCAGTCGGTGTGTGTGTTCAAAACGAAGAATTGCGCAAGAAGTTCACTGGAACGGCAGACAAGGTCGTCAATTTGATGAGCTTCATTGCCGAGGATGTCCGGCGTATTCTGGCCTCTCTCGGGCTGGAATCGCTTGATCAGGCGATTGGGCGTACAGACTTGCTTGCGCAGGTTTCGCGCGGGGCGCCGCACCTTGATGATTTGGATTTGAACCCGCTTCTGGTGCAGGTCGATACCGCCAATCCGGTTGAGTATACGCCAAATCACCGCGAACCTGTGCCTGATACGTTGGATGCGCAGATCCTGCGCGATGGTGATCCTTTCTTCACGCGCGGTGAGAAGATGCAGCTGCAATACGAAGTTCAGAACGTGCAGCGCTCTATCGGTGCGCGGTCGAGTTCTGCGATTGTGCGCCAGTTCGGTGAACGGGCATTGCCGGACGGGCGTCTACACATTCGCCTAACAGGAAGTGCNGGGCAGTCGCTCGGGGCNTTCTCCGTTCAAGGCCTGTTGCTCGACGTGGTTGGCGACGCGAATGATTATGTTGGTAAGGGCCTGTCGGGNGCGACAATCCAGCTGCGCCCACCGGTCGATGCGTCTTTCGTTGCGGGTGAAAACACGATCATTGGCAACACGTGTTTATATGGTGCGACCTCGGGCCGACTATATGCGGCAGGTCAGGCNGGNGTGCGGTTTGCCGTTCGCAACTCTGGCGCAGAGGCCGTGATTGAAGGCTGCGGCGCGAATGGTTGTGAGTATATGACCGGCGGCCGGGTTGCGATTCTGGGTCCGATTGGTGACAATTTCGGTGCCGGGATGACCGGCGGTGTCGCCTATATTTGGGATCACGAGAAGCGGTTCGCGCAGGTGGCCAATCCAGACGGTATNGATTGGTACCCGCTGGGCGATATGGATAAAAAGTTCGTCGACGCGTTCAAAACCCTGCTAGAAATCCATATTGAGCGCACCGGATCTGCACGTGCCAGCAAGCTTCTGGATCGCTGGGATGAGACCTTGAACGAAACCCTNATGGTCGTGCCGAAAGAAAGTGCTAAGCAAATTCTGGGACGTACGAAGACCCGCAAGGCAGGTTAGCTGCGTGTGGGTCTTGCGGAGATGCCTGCATCACCCCATTTCTGGGGCATAGTGAGTGAGAGAGTTGTTTAAGCTGCCATGAGCAAACGCGATTATTATGATGTGCTTGGTGTGTCCAAGGACGCTGATGAGAAGGCGCTGAAAAGCGCTTACCGCAAGCTTGCAATGAAGTATCACCCTGATCAAAATCAGGGCGATGAGGCCGCTGAAGCCAAGTTCAAAGAGGTTGGCGAAGCGTATGCCATCCTGTCTGACCCTGACCAGAAAGCGGCCTATGACCGTTTCGGCCATGCGGCGTTTGAAAATGGCGGGCCGGGCGGCGGCAACCCGTTTGGTGGCGGTGGTGATCCTGGCGATATTTTTCAGGACATTTTCAGTCAGGTCTTTGGCGGCGGCGGTGGCCGTCGGCGCGGCGGGCCGCAACGCGGCGCGGACCTGCGCTATGATATGGAAATCAGCCTCGCAGATGCTTTCGCGGGTAAAGACACTGAAATCCACGTGCCCAGCGCGGTTGCCTGTCAGCCATGTGGTGGGTCGGGTGCTGAACCGGGGTCTAGCCCTGAGACGTGCTCAACTTGCGGCGGCGCGGGCCGGGTTCGGGCCAGTCAGGGCCTCTTCACGATGGAACGGACGTGCGCGCGCTGTTCGGGGCGCGGCACCGTTATCTCCAAGCCTTGCAAGACCTGCCGCGGTGCCGGACAGGTTCAGGAAGAACGGACATTAGCGGTGAAAATTCCCGCAGGTGTAGAAACTGGAATGAGAATTCGCCTATCAGGCGAAGGTGAGCCGGGCGCGCAAGGCGGTCCGAAGGGCGATCTTTATATCTTCGTTGAAGTCGCCGAGCATGATATTTTCGAACGCGATGGGCCAAACCTGTACTGCCGTACCCCGGTTTCAATGGTCAATGCCTCACTTGGCGGCGAGATTGAAGTGCCCACCATTGATGGCGCGCGCCAACGCGTCACGATCCCCGAAGGCGCTCAGACCGGGCGCAAATTGCGCCTGCGCGGCAAAGGTATGCCATCGCTGCGCGGTAGCGGTTCAACCGGCGATCTTTACATCGAAATGTTCGTCGAAACCCCGCGCAACCTGACCGCGCGGCAAAAAGAGCTGATGCGTGAATTCTGCGACTGCTCGGGTGCCGATTGTAATCCAGAAAGCGAAGGCTTTGTTGGCCGCGTCAAGAAATTCTGGGACGGCTTAGGCGACGAGGCCGCGAAGCACTAGCTTCCCATTCTCCGATTGCCCCGGATTTGATCCGGGACCTCCCCGCACAGATCCAGTGTACTGCGCCACAACGTCCGGGGCGCGGGTATTGATGCCGACAGGTTTTCAGCGGCTGCGCTTTTGCCTCGCCGAGAAACTGTTCCCGGGCGGCGCCAGTAGCATGTAATTCACATCTGTGTATGGGGGATTGAGGTATATCGCGTACAAAACAACGGATATCTTAACTCCCTGTTTGATAAACTCGGCAGTGAATTCCGCAGCTGTTTGAGCATCGACATACCCGATATGCCATGATGTGCTTTTCAAGCTGCCAAGAAAGGATTTATGTTCGGATACCCCAATAATTTTTATTGCGTTCGGGTCATGTTTATTGGTGGGCTCACGCTCTAGCTCCAAGGTGTATTTCAGGCCCAACTCTTCTGCAGCGCGTGCTTTTTTTACAAAATCGTCTACAGCGGTTTCGCGGTAACTCGTGCCTGCAACGGTCAGCATCATAGTTGCTTTTACCCAATCGCCCTTCGGATAGTGTTGATCTGTGCAAACTTTTTCGGTCACGCTAAACCCCCGTCACAAATGTCGAGATCACCTTCTTCAATCCGCCTTTTTCGAAGGCGACTTGTAGTTTCGTGCCATTCGCATCGAGGACTTGGCCGTAGCCGAATTTGTCGTGGAAGACGCGCTGGCCGATCTTGAAATTTGATTGGCCGGACTCGGTTGCGACGAGCTTGGCTTTGCCGTCAATCACCGGCCCGGAACCATGACGGCCAGAATTTTCCTG